>Ga0163144_10010558_pt1 | contig 19670 bp, 12 predicted proteins | sample OliLak19BULKMAT1_FD_123175 | JGI IMG/M metagenome (GOLD analysis project Ga0163144, IMG submission 123175) | Freshwater microbial mat bacterial communities from Lake Vanda, McMurdo Dry Valleys, Antarctica - Oligotrophic Lake LV.19.BULKMAT1 | ecosystem: Environmental > Aquatic > Freshwater >... | reverse complement strand
TTGGATAAAATGGCCGCCAATACGCGAGAAATGCAGCGATCGTCATCCCGTCCGGCATCTCTTGCCCCTCGGAAACGTATCCGATCCGCGCGTACTCACGCGGCCCCAGAGCTTTTGAATTCACGCCTAGCACCGACGCCCCGCCGCTAAAGCCGTGGACTAGATTCATAAGGATCTGTAGCGTGGTTGTCTCCCGGCGCCGTTCGATCCAATGAGTGCATAGACGCTTCCCCGGGGAACGCGCAAGTCCAATCCGTCCAACACGACATTTTCCCCGAACCGCATACTCAATCGATCCGTCACGATTACGTCGCCGCACATCGCTTCCCTCCGTCCAGCCGAGTCCAATGCGCTGCCAGGGCCGACTGGACCTCAGTCAACTCCAGGCCCAACTTCTTTGCTTCCACTACGAGTTGCTCCAGCTCTTCCTGCAGTAGCTCGTTCTTCTCCGCTCGCGTGGACACAGGCCGCTTCGCCACTACCGTTCCGATCCCCGGCCGCACTTCCAATAGCCCTTCGTTGATCAAATGCTGCTGCACCTTATGCGCGGTGTTTGGGTTAATTTTTAACGCCGTGCTTAAGGCGCGCACCGAAGGAAATACGTCGCCCGCCCGCAACTGTCCGGCGAGCAAAGCCTTCTTCGCAGCGTAGACAGCCTGCTCATACAGCGGCAATCCCGGCTGAAAATGGACTTGGAACGGAATCACACGTGTATGATGACACGTAGTACACCTCCTAACAAGGAAATATTTCAGATAAAATAGGCGCCATATGCCACGCCTTCTCGTGGCGCTGATCGTCGGCGCCATTCCCCTGCTTGCCGCCGACGGCGATGAGTTTTTCGAATCGAAGATCCGTCCACTCCTCGCCACACACTGCCACGCCTGCCATACGGGAGGGGCACTCGGCAATCTGCGGCTGGACTCGCGCGAGGGCATCCTAAAGGGTGGCAAGTCCGGTAAAGTTGTCGTCGAAGGAAAGCCGGAATCGAGCCTGTTAATTGAAGCGGTCAAGCGGACTCATGTCCGGCTCAAGATGCCGCCCGTCGGCGCCTTGGCTCAAGACGAAATCGCCAATCTCGAGGACTGGATCCGCCGCGGTCTTCCCTGGCCGGAGACGCAGCGAAAAGTCGAAGTCACTTCCTCCAAAATTACATCGGAGCAAAAGGCGTTTTGGTCCTTCAAGCCCCTGCCCGGGATCACGAACGAATCGATCGATTCATTTCTCGGCGCAAAACTCAAAGCAGCCAAAATCACACCCGCATCATCGGCGGCGTCCCGGACATGGCTCCGGCGCGTCACCATCGGCCTTACCGGTCTTCCACCGGCTCCGGATCAAGCCGACGCCTTCGCCCAGGATCCCGACAAGGCCAAGGCCATCGATCGCCTTCTCGCCAGCCCTCAGTACGGCGAACGCTGGGCTCGCCACTGGCTGGACCTCGCCCGTTACTCCGATGGAGAACTTGCAGCCTCGTTTGATACCCCGCTGCCGAATGCCTGGCGGTATCGTGACTGGGTGATCGAGTCGCTCAACCAGGACCTGCCTTACAATGCTTTCGCCAAAGCGCAGATTACCGCTATCGATGGTCAGCTTGCGGGCCTCGGTTTCCAGGCGTTGGGCGCCGGCGCCAACGATCAATTGGATGTAACGACGAAGGTTTTTCTTGGTCTCACCGTCGGCTGCGCCCAGTGCCACGACCACAAGTACGATCCGATTCCTACGAAGGACTACTACTCGGTGCTTGGCGTCTTCCGCAGCACCCGGACGGTGGAGCATGCCCTGGTCGAGAAGGAGGCAGTGGACCGGTATAAGGCGCAAAAGAAGAAAGTGGATGACCTCAAGGAAATTCTCGCCGACTACCTCGCCGATCAAACCAAACAGCTTACCGATCTCCTTGCCCGTGATACCGCCAGATACCTGCTTGGCGCCTGGAGCAAAGATGGGGAAGGCCTCGACAGCGAGACGCTCGATCGCTGGAAGACCTATCTCGCCGACGAGAACAAAGAGCACCCCTATCTAAAGGGCTGGTACGATCTCCTGAAATCCAAACCAACTCAGCAACAGGCCGCAGCGGAGGCGCAAAAGTACCAGCAGTTCGTCCTTGACCTCCTCGATGAGGCCAAGGAAGTTGACGACAAAAACTACGTTGCTTTCGGCGGCCGCAAAGGACAGAAGAACGAGAATACGCGCCAGTACACCAACATCGTTTCTCTCCCTGTGTTGAAGTTCTATCAGTGGCGCGAACTCGCCTACAAACCTTACGTCACCGACGGCTTCAAGGCTCCCGGTGGCGTCTATTTCTACGACGCTAAGCAGATAGACCGCTTCCTCGGCGGTATCGCCAAAACTTATGTCGAACGCCTCCGCGCTGAAATCAAGTCCGCGGAAACGGAACTACCTCCCATGTATCCGTTTCTTCATACTGTGACCGACGTCGACAAACCTGCGGACATAAACGTTGCGCTTCGAGGCGATCCCAAAACTCCCGGCGAAGTGGCTCCGCGCCGCTTTCTGCAGGCGCTTTGCGAGGGCGAACCGGCCGCATTCACGCAGGGTTCCGGCCGTGCCCAATTGGCCGAATCTATCGTCAATCATCCCTTGGCCGCCCGCGTCATCGTGAACCGTGTGTGGCAGCACCACTTTGGGAAGGGAATCGTCCGCACTCCGTCGAACTTTGGCCGGATGGGCGATCGTCCCAGCCACGCCGAACTCCTGGACCAACTCGCCGCCCGATTCATCGCTAACGGTTGGAGCCTGAAAAAGCTTCATCGGGAGATCCTGCTCAGCGAAGCCTACGGCCGGGCCACGGCGACCAATACCGACGCCGATCCCGACAACAAACTGCTCGCCCACTTTCCGCTTCTGCATCGCCTGGACATGGAGGCGATTCGCGATTCCGTCCTTCACGTCACTGGCCAATTGGACACCAGAACCGGCGGCCCCTCAGCCAGTATGGCCGACGACAATAGACGACGCTCCCTCTACCTCACGGTCAGCCGCACGCGACTGGATCCCGCGATGGCGCTTTTTGATTTCCCCGACGCCAACGGTTCAACCGATGAACGTGCTGTCACCGCCGGTCCCTTGCAGGGGCTCTACTGGCTGAACAGTGCGTTCGTAAGCCGGCAGGCCATCGCGCTCGACGAGCGCCTGAGCAAGGAAGCGAAAGGCCTCAATGACCGAATCGAGCGCGCCTACAAACTCCTCTTTAGCCGCCCGCCCGATTCCGCCGAACTGAAAATTGGCATAGACTATTTAGCATCCGCCGGACCGAACGCGTGGCCCAAATATTTGCAGGCCCTCCTCGGCTCCAGCGAGTTCTCAAGCGTGAATTGACATGTTCCCACGACGAAAATTTCTCGAATCTCTAGGCGGCGGTTTCGGACTCAGCGCCCTGCAAGGCATGCTGCAGGCAGACCCGGGCAGAAAACCGCACTTCACTCCGAAAGCCAAGCACGTCATCTTCCTGTTTTTGAATGGCGGGATGTCGCAAGTCGATACTTTCGATCACAAACCCGCGCTGGCCAAATACGACGGCCAGCCCATGCCGGGCCCCAAAATCCGCACGGACCGGGCCAGCGGGACGCTGATGCGAAGTCCCTGGGAATTTAAACGCTACGGGCAGTCGGGCCTCGAAGTTAGCGATATATTTCCGCAGATTGCTCAGCGAATCGATGATTTCTGTGTGATCCGCTCGATGTATACGGACAACGGCAACCACGGCCCGTCGCTGCAGTTGATGAACTGCGGCCACCAACTCCCCGGCCGCCCGTCCATGGGATCCTGGCTGACCTACGGGCTCGGAACGGACAACAAGAATCTACCCGGTTTTATCGTCCTTTGCCCCGGTTTTCCTGTCCTGGGCTCCTCTCTCTGGAGCGCCGGCTACATGCCCTCCAGCTATCAGGGCGTACACATTCACAACGAAGCGATAGAGCCGGAAAAACTCATCAGCCACCTCCGCAACTCGCAGTTCACGGTGGACGAACAGCGCAAGCAACTCGGCCTCATCGACCAGTTAAACCGCCGCTATCTGGAGCGAGTCGGCGATCAGCCGCAATTGGAAGGCGCTGTCCAGTCGATGGAGTCGGCGTTCCGCCTTCAAACCGAGGCCGCCGGGTTATTCGACATTCGCAAAGAGCCCGAACACGTGCGGCGGCGCTACGATGTTTCCGACTTTGGCCGCGGCTGTTTAATGTCGCTCCGCCTGGTGGAAAGCGGCGTACGCATGGTGCAAATCTACTTCGGCAACTTCCAGCCTTGGGACCATCACGACGACATCCGGATCCACGCCAAGCTTGCTCGCCAATCCGACGGTCCGATCGCGGCGTTGGTCGACGATCTCAAGGCCCGCGGACTCTTCGATGAGACCCTGATCGTCATTAGCGGCGAGTTTGGCCGGACGCCGATGATCCAGAACTCCGGCCTCGAAAAGCTCGGCTGCGGCCGTGACCACAACCCCCCTGCATTCACCGCGCTGCTCGCGGGCGGCGGAATCAAAGGCGGCATCGCGTATGGCGCCACTGATGATTTTGGTTTCAAGGCGGTGGAGAACAAGGTTCACGTCCACGACCTCCACGCGACGATCCTCAACCAACTCGGCTTCGACCACACCAAACTCACATTCCGCCATGCCGGACGCGATTTCCGCCTGACCGATGTCCACGGCGAGGTCGTGAAGGCCATCGTCTAAAATTGGGGGCGCCCCCACGCCGTCGCCTCCCTTTTGCGCCGTGATTTTCTCTTCGATTCGCACCGGCATTGAAGCCAACTATGCTGCCGCCGTCGAGCGGATGGTGGAACTTGCGGCCCAGTAACCTGGGTTCCTGGGGGTCGAGTCCGCGCGCGACAGTGTAGGCATTACGGTTTCTTACCGGGCGAGCGAAGAATCTATCCGTGATTGGCACGCCAACGCCGAACACCAGCTTGCTCAGCGGGAAGGCTATCGAACCTTTTATCCGTCGTTCCGGCTTAGAGTGGCAATAGTCGAACGAGATTACGCCTTCGAAAGGACTTGAAACGATACCCTTCGGCCGCACCTCGCCCGGCGAAACAAAAGGTCAATGTAACCATGGCGCGGCGAGCAGCCTGCCCCCATGTATTTCATGTAGACTTTAGTCAGTTATCCTCGCATCGCGCCCGAGCATTCGATACGCGAGGACGCATTATCCAAACTGTGCAAATTCATCGGCCACTCATCTGGACCATTGCGAATTCGCGTCAGTTTTCAGCGGAAGGAAAAGATTTTTGATGCACCTTCGAGCCTTTTTTGCCCTGCTTGCAAGTGCTGCGGTACCGGCGGCTGGCGTCGACGCGAAACTGGACCGTGAGTTTCAGCAAACCGTCAGGCCATTTATCGCTAAGAACTGCATTTCTTGCCACAGCGGTCAGAATCCGGCTGCCCAGTTCGACCTGAAGTCGTACACCAGCATCGACCAGGTGACCAAGGAGTACGCCCGTTGGGCGCTGGTAATGGAACGGCTCGAGGCGAAAGACATGCCGCCTAAACCGATGTCGCCTCCCCCGGCCGAGGACAGTCATCGCGTAATTACCTGGTTTCAGACTGTCCGCGCCGCGGAAATTAAGAGAACTGCCGGCGATCCGGGCAGGGTTTCCGCGCGCCGCTTGAGCAACGCTGAATACAATTACACGATTCGGGATCTGACCGGTCAGGATATGCAGATCACTCGCGAGTTTCCAGTGGACCCCGCCAATCCGGCGGGTTTCGACAACTCCGGCGAATCCTTGACGATGTCGCCGGCCCTCCTGAATAAGTATTTGCAGGCCGCCCGCGAAGTCGTCAGCCATCTGGTGCTGACGCCGCGGACCATCGATTTCGCTTCTCATCCGATGCTGGTGGAAACTGATCGCGAGAAGTTCGCGGTCCAACGCATTGTCGAGTTCTACTTCCGGCAACCCACGAAGTACTCCGCCTACTTTGAAGCGGCTTGGCGCTTTAAGCATCGGGCTGCGCTCGGAAAACCCAATGCCACGCTGGCAACGATCGCCGCCGATGCCAGGATCAGCCCGAAGTACCTGCCCCTGATTTGGCAGATTCTCGGCGAACCAGGCGCCATTGGCCCTGTTTTGAAATTGCAGAAGTTGTGGCTGGATTTGCCCGCGCCCGCAACGATGAAGCCCGGGACGCTGACGGCCAAATGCGTCGAGATGCAGGATTTTGTGACGAAGATTCGATCTCACACCGCGATGCAATTTGCGGCGCCGAAAGTGAAGGGCCTGCCGCCGGGATCGCAGCCGCTGCTGAACTGGAAGCTCCGGGAATTTGCGGCGCATCGCCGGGAAAGCGACCCGGCCGCTCTCCGCACCGATACCGATCCGCCGCTTAAGGAAGCGACGGTTCCCCGCTACGCTGGTCTGCATCAGGAAGCGGCGCCGCGATGGGCCGTCCTTTCGGCGAATGCTCGTGTTGCCGACGTGGATCTGGTTGTCCCAGCGGCCGCACGCGCCCAGTATCAGGCCGCATTCGCCAGGCTCGCCCAGGTGTTCCCCGATGTTTTCTATGTGACGGAGCGCGGACGCTTCTTCCCTGACGATTCGCAAGACAAGGGGCGGCTGTTAAGCGCCGGCTATCACAGCGTTGTCGGATTCTATCGGGACGATACGCCGCTAATTGAGTTGATCCTCGACGAGAACGGCAAGAAGGAGATCGATCGCCTGTGGCGCGAGTTCGATTACATCGCCAATTTCACGGCGCGAACTTGGATTCAGTACTTCTTTAACCAGAGCGGTGAGGTACAGGGCAAGGGCGCTGAGTCTGCCAGCGACCGTCCCGCCAACAACGAAGTCACCGATGAGCCGGTCATCTTCGCGATGCGGGACGCTTATTTGAAGAAGGCCGAAGCCGATCCGGCCAACGACCCCATTGCTCCTGCCGCGATTCGCGATCATTACGAGCGGATCAACGCGACTCTGCGGTCGCTGGAACTGGAACGGAAGGACTCGCGGCCTAAGCACTTGCAAGCGCTGGTTCAGTTGGCCGCCCGTGCCTATCGGCGCCCACTCTCGAAAGCGGAGAGCGAGGATTTGCTCGGCTATTACCAACTCTTGAGGACCAAGAACGAACTGACGCACGAAGATGCCATCCGCGAGACGGCGGTTACGGTACTGATGTCGCCGGACTTCCTGTATCGCATAGATCTGCAGGATTCCCGTCCCGGCGGCGGACCGGTCAGCCGTAAGGCCACGCCCAAGGGGAGCAGCCGCCGGTTGTCCAGCTACGACCTGGCGAGCCGCTTAAGTTACTTCATCTGGTCGAGCAACCCGGACGAAGAGCTATTGAAGCATGCGGCCGCTGGCGATTTGCAAAAGCCGGATGTTCTGTTGGCGCAAACGCGGCGCATGCTGAAGGATCCGCGGGTCCGCGGACTGGCCACTGAGTTTACGGGAAATTGGCTTGGTTTCCGCCATTTCGAGAAGAACAACTCGGTGGACCGGGAGCGGTTTCCGGCCTTTAATAACGATCTGCGCGGGGCGATGTTCTCGGAGCCGATCCGATTGATTGAAGATGCGCTGCGGAACAATCGATCCATTCTGGATCTGATCTATGGCGACTACACGTTCGTGAATCCGGTTCTCGCCAAGCACTATGGCATGCCGGAGGTGAAAGATTGGGCGCGTGTTGACAACGCCATCCAATACGGCCGCGGCGGCCTGCTGCCGATGGCCGTGTTTCTGACGCAGAATTCGCCCGGCTTGCGAACGAGTCCGGTAAAGCGCGGCAACTGGGTGGTGCAGCGGATTCTGGGTGAGGTGGTTCCTCCTCCTCCTCCGGTGGTTCCGGAATTGCCGCACGATGAAGCCACTTCCGAACGGCCGGTACGCGAAATGCTGGCAAAGCATCGCGAGAACGCGCTTTGTTCCGCTTGCCATGCACGCATCGATTCCTTCGGGCTGGCCTTTGAGGGCTACAGCCCGGTCGGCGGCGCAAGGACGAAGGATCTGGCGGGGCGCTTGGTCGATACGATGGTCGTCTATCCCGGCGGGTCGACCGGCAACGGCGTTGCCGGTCTGCAGACCTTTATACGCGAGCATCGTCAGAAAGAATTCGTCACCAACATCAGCCGCAAATTACTGGCTTATGCACTCAACCGATCGCTCCAACTTTCCGATGAATCGATCGTCGAGCGGATGGCCGCCCAGGCCCCCGCGACCGGTTATCGATTCGGTAATCTAGTGGAAGCAATTGTTACGAGTCCGCAATTCCTGAACCGGCGAATCGCCGAACGGCAGCAGTTAACCGAACAACGAACCCCACCCACGAAGGCAAAATTATGAACCGCTCGACCAAGACGTCTGCTCTTCCTCTTTCCCGCCGGGCCGTACTTCGCGGGGCCGGCTGTTCGGTGGCCCTGCCATGGCTCTCGTCCTTGCATGCGCTGGCGGACACGCCGCCGCCGTCGGCGTTCCCAAAGCGGTTCGGCGTTGTTTTCATGGGCTGCGGCATCAATGAAGATCATTGGAGCGCCGAGGGTTCGGGCGCCTCGATGAAGCTCAGCAAAACGCTGGAGCCGATGGAGCCGTTGAAAGAGAAGCTTAACGTCGTCGAGGGCCTTTATGTAAAGGCGCTGACGCGGCAGGGCATCCATCCCGGCCAGACGGGAAGCTTGCTGTCGGGCGCGAAAATTGCGAAGGGCGCCGTCATTCACTCGGGGATCAGCGTCGATCAAATGATCGCCAGTCGCGTCGGGGAAGACACGCCGCAATCGAGCATCGTGCTTGCCTGCGATCAGCCGATGACCGGTTATCACGAGACGAACTTCTCGATGGCGTACAGTTCGCACATCTCGTGGCAGAGTCCGGATTCGCCGGTGCCGGTGGAAGTCTATCCGTCCCTGGCCTGGGACAACCTGTTCGACAATCGCGGCAGCCTGCTGAATATCAGCGTTCTTGATCGGGTGAAGAATCGCGCGGAAGATCTGACCAGGAGAATCAGCGCCGACGACAAGCACAAGCTGGAGGAATTCCTGACCAGCGTGCGGGAAGTGGAAAAGCGCGTGGAAGGCATGCGGAAGACCAAGGCGGAGGCCGACGATACTTCGAAGGCGAAGAACACCGTTGCCGCGACGATGGATCGGCCGGCTAACGGGTTGCCCGAGGATCTACGCGATCATGCTCGCCTGATGAGCGATATTATCGCCATCGCCTTTCAGACCAACAAGACGCGCGTGGCGTCGTTGATCATTTCCCGCGATCTCTCGGCGATGTACTATCCCTTCCTGCAAGTGAAGGAAGGGCATCACGCCGCTTCGCATGACAACACCTCCGCCGGCTACGAACGGATCTCGCGCTTCCATGTCGCGCAATACGCTTACCTGGCTTCCAAGCTGGATGCGATGAAGGAAGGCAACGGCACTGTACTGGACAATACCTGCCTCATGTTCCTTTCGAACCTTTGGATCGGGCGGAAGCACGACAACTTCCGGTTGCCTGTGCTGCTTACCGGCGGACTCGGCGGCACGCTGAAAACGGGACGCGTGTTGAACTATCTGGGCGATAACGAAGATAACCGCAAGATGTGCAGCCTTTATCTTTCGTTGATGGACCGCTTCGGCATCAAGCTGAACGAATTTGGTGATTCCCAAACTCGTTTGGAACGCCTCTAGTGATCGATTTTGATAATGAAAACAGCAAGGGCCACCGGAATTCCGGTGGCCCTTGCTGTTATTTTTCGCTCTGATAATCGTTCTGGCGCGCGCCACCGCCGAAGAATCGCCCTTCTCTCCGTTGGATACTGTGATCATCTGGATGAGGGATCGATTTACGCCGACACTGGGGCAGGTATACCCTGGTCAATGCGGCGCCGACTGCGCGAGAATGCTTGAAGACGGGATATTGCCTGACGACGCAGACCGTTTGCGAAGTTGCTTGACCTATGCCGAGACTTGGAGATTTGGGCCAACAAACTCGCTACGCAACCTCTATCACCGGACCCTATAAGGCGGACGCGACATGGAACACATTGAAATCGAGTACAACCAGGAACTGAAGTCCCTCGAAACCATCCTCTCGGACGTGAAGCAGCCGGGCGATTTTTACGTCGCCGGCGCGGTGGAAATTCCGATGCCGCGCCTGGAGGTGGAGGGCGCCGGCGCGCTTTCGTTCCCGATACCCCGTCCACAGATCGAGGCGATGGTGCAACAGGCGACCCCGGCGCCTTACGGCCGCGGTGAGGAAACCATTGTCGACACCGCGGTGCGCAACGTCTGGCAGATCTCTCCCGGCGCCGTCAGGATCAGTGGGAAATCCTGGGCCACAAGCTTTGAGAACATCCTTTCGAAAGTGACCGCCGGCCTGGGCTGCGGCGATACCGCGGTTTACGCCGAGCTTTACAAGATGCTTATCTATGACCGCGGCGGGTTCTTTCTTGCACACCGGGATACCGAAAAGACCACCGGAATGTTTGGGACTCTGGTCTTGACGCTTCCATCCGCCTATCGTGGCGGAGCCCTCCGTATCCGGCACGCCGACCGCGAGGTCACTGTCGAGACCAACGCCACCGATCCGTCCGAGATTTCCTTCGTCGCATTCTATGCCGACTGCGAACACGAGGCGCTGCCGGTCCAGGAAGGCAACCGGGTTTGCCTGGTTTACAACCTCATTCAAAAGCCGGCTGAAAAACCGGCGAGCCGCAAATCCCGGATCCTGAAGGCGCCCAACTACGAATCCCAAGTTGCGCAAGCGGCGGCCATTCTGGAGGGGTATTGGAAGTCACCGGGTGCGCCAACAAAGACGGCTTGGCTCCTCGATCACCAGTACAGCCCGGCAGGACTTTCCTTCTCGTCGTTGAAGGGCGCCGACGCGGCCAAATCCCGAGTCCTGGTGCAAGCGGCAGGCCGGGCGCTGTGCGTCGCGCATCTTGCAGTCGTTCACATCGGCGAGACCGGCGCCGCCGAATTGGATGGGAACTCTTACGACAACTCGCGCCGAAGCCATTACTGGGGCGGGGATTCTGATGAGGACGATCTGGAAGGCGACGATGAAGGTGAGAGTTTCACCGCTGTCACGGCGGACGACTCGTGGCAGTACCTGGATGAGTGGCGGGACACGGAAGATCGTACGGTGGAGTTTGGACGCATTCCGCTCGGGGAAGGCCAGTTGCTTCCGGTCGACGCGCTCGACGGGGAACCTCCCGACGAAGCGCGGCTGACGGAAGCCTCCGGGAATGAAGGGGCGACGTATGAACGATCCTATCATCGCGCGGCGCTCGTGCTCTGGCCCGCGGCCCGCACGATAGAAGTTCTGCTGGATGGCGGCGTTGTTGCCGCTACCCAGTATTTGAAACGGCTGGCGGCGGACGGCGTGAGTGCCCGCCCAAAGGCCATCGCGGCGGCGCGGCGCATCTTGAGCGCATGGCCCGCCGTTGGACGGCGGGCGGACAGCTATTCGTTTCACTCGCGAGGGCCGGAGGCATCCGACCGCACAACGATGATGGAAGCGCTCGCCGGACTGAATGCCACGGCCTTGCTCGAGCAGTTCATCCGCGAGGTTGTAACTTCAACTTATGACGGCTCGGAGAACGCGGCCTTACTTGCTTCGGCAAAGGTGCTGGGAGATGAGCAGGCCGCCGCGGTTTTGTCCGCGTTGGTCGAGGCGCGGATGCCGGATCGACCGGGCGGTTGCGCGGAGTTGTTGCTTGGTCTCGCGGCGAATCCATCGCCTTCGTTCGGGCAGATTGCGGATGCCGCCGTCGCTGGGCTCGACGGCATCGGAGCGCCGGGTTCCGAGCCGGATGACGCGTTCGCGTGGCGGGCAGCGCGGAACGAGGCGCGCGTTGGGCAACTGGCCCCGGAAGCCATCGTAAACCTGTTTTCGGCGCTCCGCCAGTTGAAAGACCGGACGCTATGTGACAGTGCGGCGCGGAAAATCGCTCTGCGCCCGGAGGTCTTCCGTCCCGTAACGCTGGTCGTTCCAGCGATCGAACGGATCTGCGCCGAACAGAGTCACAAAGCGCCGGCGGTTGACCCTGCCGTCGAGCGCCTTTGGACGAGCGCGGCGGAGTTTCTGCTGCTGCGCAGCGAGGTCCCGCCTGAACCCCCTTCGGACTGGAGTCTGCATGCGGAACTTCCATGCACCTGCGCCGATTGCCGTGAACTCCAGGCGTTTGCTCGCGATCCTGCCGAAAAGGTTCATCGTTTTCGTGTCAGGAAAGAGCGTCGCGGCCACCTCCATCAAGTGATCGACCGGCACAGGCTCGACATGACCCACGTGACAGTGCGCTCCGGTTCACCGCAGACACTGGTCTGCACCAAAGACCGCCGAACCTTCATGGCGCGCCTGGACGAATACCGGCATGAGATCTCCGCCATGCGCAACCTCGTGAAACTGGCGCAACGGTCCGCCGCCGCTGCCGCCCTGGCCAAGAGAATGGAGGCCGCCGTAAGGGGGAGCGGGGTTTGAAATTCTCGACGTCCACGTTGGCTGCCGGCGCTGAAATCGTCCCGTGGCTCGCCTCGGCTGGGCAACTGGCTTACTCGCCTAACTCGCCGCCGGAACGCGAATCCTTGGCCCGGACATAAACAGACGGCGCCAACACTGGTTCGGCGATCGGAGAAAGGACACTCCGGACGTAAGGCTGCTGTTCCAGTTCTGGAATAGGGCCCGGCGCGGCGAGTTTGACGCCCTGTATGTTTCAAATGGCTTCGCTGGGCTCTTTGCGGACGCGACGCCAACCGCCATTCGGCCGGCAGCGGGAATGAGCGGCTCATCTTAATCCAGCACGGTAGCTGCCAAATCGTCGATGTGCAGAGTCAACGCTGGGTCGATAGTGGCGAAGCCGTGCTTTACAGAGGGATTCAGAACACAAAAACGTTCCGCCTCCACAGGCTGACCACCGAAGACACACGCGTCCGGTTGATGAGCGTTCATACCAGGAGCCTCACAGATTCCGTCGTCTCGTTCAACGCCGTTCACTGCAACCTGGTCAGGTGCGAGACTGGACATTTCAACGATCGCAGCTTCGTTCTCGACGAACTTTGCCTGGAGGCAGGCCTCGAGCCGAATGACGTTCCGATACGTTCCGCGCTCTACTCCGGGTATGCGCTGGAAGAATGCTGCGCCTCCCGGAAGTTTGGTCCCAACTACCTGAAATTCCGCACGCCTCTGACGAACATTCGGATCCCGGCTTTTGAATGCAACGAGACCGAGGTCCAGGTGGTCGACCCAAACAAAGTTGAGGTCGTGGAAGCAGTCGGATGCAAGGTGCGTGGGGAGTACACCTGAGGTCTGCGGCTAGCGATACTTACAAAAACGGTTACAGTCTCCCAAACACCAACGGCCACCGAAAGCCGGTGGCCGTTAAATGATTTAGAATCAATGGTGCGGAGAGCGGGACTTGAACCCGCACGGTGTTACCCGCTAGCACCTCAAGCTAGTGCGTCTGCCAATTCCGCCACCTCCGCAAACTCGTGGCTCACTTCTTCTGATCCTGTTTCTTCTGTTCCTGTACAGCCGCCGGAGGCGGAGGAATCGGCAAAGGCTGTTTCGAAACAACCTGCCCCGTCGTCGGATCCAGCAGTTCAATCACCGGCTGTTTGGAATCCGGGACTGCGGGCGCCATCGGAGGCGGTACCGAGCCCGGAGCTGTCGGCGTCGGAGCCGCGTTCGGATCCTTCACCGATTCCAGAACTGATTTCGCGCCGCCACCCGCAGTGCCGGATTGGCGCGTCGAAATCACCGATAACCCTAAAGAAGTAATCATGAACATCACCGCCGAAGCGGTCGTCGCCCGGCTTAACGCCGTCGCCGCGCCTCGTGGGCCGAAAACAGTCTGGGAACCCATACCGCCAAATGCGCCTGCCAGATCCGCCGCCTTGCCGCTTTGCAGCAAAACAACAATAACCAGGAACAGACACACGATGACGTGGATGATCGTCAAGATTACGGACAGAATCATAGGAGCAAATGCCTGTTCCTAGTATAGGCACGCCTAGCGGTAAGCCGCAATTCCCGTTACGTGTTCTCCAATCACCAGGCAATGAACGTGGTCGGTCCCTTCGTACGTTTTTACCGTTTCCAGATTGCACATGTGCCGCATGATCGGGTACTCGTCCATGATCCCGTTCGCGCCCATCAAGTCCCGGCTCAACCGCGCGCACTCCAACGCCATCGCCACGTTGTTCCGTTTCAACATCGAAATATGATGCGGCGCCAATTTTCCCAGGTCCTTCAGCCGCCCCGCGTGCAACGCCAGCATCTGACCTTTCGTTATCTCCGTCACCATCCATGCCAATTTTTCCTGAACCAGTTGATGCGATGCCAGTGGCCGGTCATCGAACTGTCTCCGGTGGACAACATACTGTCGCGCTGTCTCGTAACAGTCCATCGCCGCGCCCAGCACACCCCAACCGATCCCAAATCGCGCTTGGGACAAACAGGCCAGAGCCGCCTTCAATCCCCGCGCCCCCGGCAACATCGCCGACTCCGGCAAACGCACATCCACCATCGACAAACTCGATGTCACCGATGCCCGCATCGACAATTTTCCGTGAATATCTCGCGCCGTGAAGCCCGGTGTACCCTTTTCAATCACAAATCCGCGAATCCCCTCGTCCGTCCGCGCCCAAACAACTGCCACATCCGCCAATGACCCATTTGTAATCCAGGTCTTTTCCCCGTTCAACACCCACTCATTCCCGTCCCGTACCCCTCGCGTCAACATCCCGCTCGGATTGGACCCAAACTGCGGCTCGGTGAGTCCAAAGCACCCGATCGCCTTTCCCTGTTGCAGCAATGGCAGCCACCGGCTCTTTTGCTCCTCGCTCCCAAACGCATGGAGCGGATACATCACCAGCGCCCCTTGAACGCTCACAAAACTCCGCAGCCCGGAATCGCCGCGTTCCAATTCCTGCATGATCAACCCGTATTCCAGATTGCTCATCCCCGCGCACCCGTAGCCCTCCAGATTGGCCCCGAAAAAGCCCATTTCACCCATTTCCTGCACCAACTCCATCGGAAAGCGCCCGTCGTTGAAGCACTCGCGGATCACCGGCATCACGCGTTCTTCCACGAACTGTCTCGTCGTTCGGCGCACCAATAATTCCTGCTCGCTCAACGAAGCGTCCAGCAGGAAATAGTCAACTCCGGAAAAGGCCATAGAAATCATTATCGGTTTTTTCTGAGAACTCCGCCTCCTTTCGCCCACTACATATCCAAAGCCATGTTTTCGAGAATCACCACCCTCGTGGCCCTGCTTTCCCTCCCCATTCCCGCTCAACCCGTCCTTGATCGTGCCTACACCGCCCTCCGCGAAAAGGACTACGGCCAAGCCATTCTCCTCTTTCACCAGGGGCTCGCTGCCAATCCAGATAAAACCGCTCCCCGCAAAGATCTCGCCTACACGCTCCTGAAGACCGGCGATACCGAAGCCGCTCGCGACCAGTTCGCCGAAGCCATGCGCCGCGACCCTGCCGACCACCACGTCGCCCTCGAATTCGCCTTCCTCGCCTACGAAACCAAACAGCCCATCCCCGCCCGCCGAGTCTTTGATCGCCTTCGCCGCCTGGGGAACGCCACCGCTGAACAGGCCTTTCAGAACATCGATACGCCCTTACGCGAAGGCATCGAGCGCTGGCAAAACGCGCTGGCGGAAATTCCCGACAACTTCTCCGGCCATGAGGAACTAGCCAAACTCGCCGAACTCCGCGACGATTCCGAACTGGCCGCGAAACACTACGAACGCGCCTGGCAACTGAAGCCCGGTTATCGCGTGCTTCTGCTGGATCTCGGTCGCGTCTACACCAATGCGGGCCGCGCCGCCGACGCTCACGCCGCGCTCCTTGCCGCATCCCGCGGCGCGGAACCCCGCGTTGCCGAACTCGCTCGTGAACTGCTGAATCCCCGCTACCCTTTCGTATACGAATTCCAGCGCGCCCTGGCCCTCGACTCCTCCAATTTCGATCTTCGCCGTGAACTGGCTTACCTTCATCTCGAAATGCAATCCAAGCCCGAAGCGGAAAGAGAATTCGCGGAGATCGTCAAATTCGCCCCAACTGATCTCCTCTCCACCGCCCAACTTGGTTTTCTCAAACTCGCTCGACAGGATACCGCGGCCGCGCTCCCGCTCCTTGACCGCGTTCTTAAGGGCGATGACGACGACCTCTCCGACCGCGTCCGGACTGCCCTTAAAATGCCGAAAACGTTGCGCCGCCGCCCCGAGACCTCCCGTGCGGAAGTCAAAGTGGAGGCGAAAGTTCTGGCCGAAAAATCCTACGAAAAGGGCTATATGAAGGATGCCCTTAAGTACCTCACCATCGCTCACGAAAGCGATCCGCTCGATTTCGATGTCATGCTCAGGCTCGGCTGGGCTAACAACATCCTCAAGAACGACAACGAAGCGGTCCGCTGGTTTGATCTCGCCCGCCGCGCCCCGGATGGCAGAATCGCCACCGAGGCCCACCGCGCTTATCGAAATCTCGCCTCCAACCGCTCGCTCTTGAAAACTACATTCTGGGCCCTGCCGATATTTAGTTCTCGCTGGCAGGACGTATTTGCTTACAGCCAGGTGAAGACCGAAATCAGACTCGCCAGCCTTCCCATCAGGCCCTACTTCAGCGCCCGCCTGCTCGGCGACGCCCGCGGCGTCGAAAAATCTCGCACCACCACCGCAAATCCGCAGTACCTGTCGGAGAGCGCTGCAATCCTTGGGGTCGGCTTGGCGACCCCGGTGAAGTTTGGTGTGTCCGCATGGGTCGAAGCCGGCACCGCGCTCAGCTACCGTAGCCGCAACGGCCAGGCTCGCGCTACTCCCGATTTTCGCGGCGGCCTGATTATGAGCCGCCTTGCCGGAACGCCTTTAGGCGCCGAAAAAACCGGGTGGTTTGCCGAAACAGTCAATGATGCCGTCTTCGTCAGCCGCTTCGATAACGACATCATTTTGGTCAGCCAGAACAGGTTCGGCTCGACGCTCAATCCAAACCTCCAGGCGTTCACCAGCATCAATCTCAACACGGACGCCAGAAGCCAGTACTGGGCGAATTTCTTTGAACTTGGCGCCGGCATCCGAACCCGCTGGTCAACCCTTCCTCCGAACGTTCATTTCACTCTCCAAGCCCTTCGCGGTGTGTACACCCGCAACGACGGCAACCCTCGCCGGCCCAACTACTTCGATATTCGAGCAGGATTCTGGTATGCCATCACCCGTTAACCTCGCGCTCCTCCTTACGTTCGCCGTTCGTGCCGCCGAACCCTCCTTTCATTTCCACGTCGCCGGCGACGAACCAGGTCCTTGGCCCGCCATCTTCCAATCCATCGGTATGACGGCTGGGACAAGCGGCGCCGCGAACATCATTGTCCTGCCGGCCGGAACGCCGGTCGCAACTGCAACCTGGCGCCCGCGAGTTGAACAGGGTGCGCTCCTCATCCTCGAAGGCAATTCCGAATTCGCGACTTCGCTTGGCATCATCACCACCGGGAAGCGCGTGCCAACCCGTCAAATTCGCGATTCTCACGACCCAGCCCTCCCCATCGTTTGGGAACGCGCCCTCGAACTCCCGGTCTTCGCCGTTCCCGATGCCGCCAAGGTCTTCTCCCGCGAACGTTGGTCCAACGCCCCGATGGCGGCCGGTCTTCGGATCGGCCGAGGCGCCGTCTTTTGGGTCAACGTCACCCCCGGCCAACAAGGCCATGAGCGCTTTCCCTACATCCTGCAAGCTCTCACCAGCCTCGGCCTCGAACCCCCTTTCAAATCCGGCCGCCTATGGGCGTTCTTCGATTCCTCCTACCGCCTCCGCGCCGACCCCGATTACCTCGCCGAACGGTGGCGCGCGGCCGGTATCGGCGCCCTCCACGTCGCCGCATGGCACTACTACGACGCCGACCTGCAACGCGACGAATATCTGAAAAATCTGATCGACGCCGCCCACCGTCGCGCCATTCTCGTCTATGCCTGGGTCGAACTTCCCCACGTCTCTGAAAAATTCTGGGCTGATCATCCCGAATGGCGCGAAAAGACTGCCCTATTGCAAGACGCCCACCTCGACTGGCGCAAGTTGATGAATCTGGCCAATCCGCGGTGTGCTGCCGAAGTCAAGGACGGAATCGCCAGGCTCACCAGCCGTTTCGACTGGGACGGGATCAACTTGGCCGAACTCTATTTTGAATCGCTTGAGGGCATCGAGAATCCCTCGCGCTTCACGCCCTTCAACGATGATGTTCGCGCTGAATTCCGCGCCCTGCACCACGCCGATCCCGTCGCCGTCGTCCGCGACAAATCGAACCCGTTGCGCGGTAAACTGCTCGAATTCCGGGCATCCTTAGCACAGCGCATGCAGGAGGATTGGCTCAACGAACTGGTGAAGATCAGGCGGACAAAGCCCCATCTCGAAATCGTTCTCACTCACGTCGATGACAAGTTCGACACCCGTATGCGGGATGCCATCGGAGCCGAGTCTGCCCGCCTCCTCCCCCAACTCGCCAAACACGATTTCACGTTTCTCATCGAAGACCCGGCCACGATCTGGCATCTCGGTCCGCAGCGATATCCCCAAATCGCTGCAAAATACGTTACGCCTCACCAGGATCGGCTCGCCATCGACATCAATATTGTCGAACGTTACCAGGACGTCTACCCCACGAAACTGCAAACCGGGACTGAACTCTTTCAACTCGTCGCCACGTCCGCCCGTGCCTTTCCCCGCGTGGCGCTCTATTTTGAAAATTCGATTCGCAAAGTCGATCTGCCGCTTCTGGGCTCTAGTGCGGCGCGCGTCGATCGAATTGATCGCGTTGCCGGTCGCCTGGTCGTCGACTCAAAGTTCGGGGTCGGGATTCCCTGGTCCGGTCCTGCCAAAATTAATGGACGCGTCTGGCCGGTCGCCAATCCCGAAACACTCTGGCTTCCACCGGGACCCGTCGCCATCGAACCTTCCGCAATAGCCCCGCCGCTCCGAATTCTCGACTTCAACGGAGACCTGAAGACGGCCTCCGTGCGGACCGGCGCCGTGGAAGTCAGCTACAATTCCAGCCACCGCGCCATTGCCGTGCTGGATCGGCTACCGGCAGCGGTCGACATTGATGGTGTGCCGGCCGCTCCGGCATGGGTGAGCTCTACAGGTCGCTACACTCTCCTGCTGCCCAAAGGCCAGCACGTCGTTACGTTCCTGCTTACCGCGCCGCCGCCGGTGAAAGAAGCCCTGCGTTCTTCGCCGTCGGCGGCTGCCACGCTCCTGTCGATTCCGCGTACTCCACGCCCTTTGCCGTAATGTGATGCTTTCCGCCATCCGTCCGCTGAATCCAACTCTGCTCCTTCAGGAACCATAGCGAAAACTCCAAATGCTCCCGAGGCACTGCCAATAGCTGTTCCATGTCGGGAATCGCGACGCCGCAATTGTCCGGCTGTCGCATTCGTTTGTTGTAGAGAAGGGATAGGATGGCGCGCCGTTTTCGTTGCTCTTGTTCCAGCCCGGGAACGGCCGTATCCGGGTCGAAAATCCGCCACCGCTTTGACAATGCCCGGGTCCGTTCCACGTCGTATGCCGCCCGTTTCTCGGGATCGGAGAGGATCCGGAATGCCTCCAGCAATCGCTTAAATCCGTCTTCGTTGCCGCTTTCCGGATTGTCCGGATGTATCCGTTGGGCCAATACTCGATAGATCTTGTGGATCGTGTCGAAGGTGGCCGTTGGGTTCACTTCCAGAGCTTCATAGTAGTCCTCGA
>Ga0163144_10010556_pt1 | contig 19671 bp, 12 predicted proteins | sample OliLak19BULKMAT1_FD_123175 | JGI IMG/M metagenome (GOLD analysis project Ga0163144, IMG submission 123175) | Freshwater microbial mat bacterial communities from Lake Vanda, McMurdo Dry Valleys, Antarctica - Oligotrophic Lake LV.19.BULKMAT1 | ecosystem: Environmental > Aquatic > Freshwater >... | reverse complement strand
CACAAACAAAAAAACGTGAACTTAAAACTTCTTTTCGCGGCCGCACTGCTAGCAGGGTGCACTCATATCGAAAGCCTCACGCCAAGCACGTTACCGGACGGGCGGAAGCGCTACAAAGTTGACGCGCGGAGTAACGCTCGCGTGTGTTATGTGATTGTCGACGGCGTCCGTGTTCCCATGCACGCCAGTGGAGACGGCCTCTTCGAGGCCGAAGTTTATCTTCACGATAAATCTGTGATCTGGTTCGAAGCCGTCATCGCCACCCCGAAGCAACGAATCCGCGTCGTGCCGGATGTAATTAGATGACGATCGCGGGTTTTCATTTCGGCCATAGGGAAGACAAATCGAAGGAACGGGACGCCGGCTACTCCACCAGCGCCTTGAAGACCGCATCGACCGGATCCGAGTAGAACTCAATTCGCAGCTTCGTCCAAATGTCGTCCGGCAAGTCGATCAGCTGCCGGCGGGTCGCAACCGGCATCAAGAGAACTGCCGCCTTCTTCTCGGCGGCGATCTCGGCCATCGCAACTGGGTTTGGAATCATCTCGATGGATCCACCCAAGTTGAGCTGACCAACGACAATCAGGCCGCCCTTCGTGTTTTTCTCGAGGAGACTTCCGGCTAGCGCAACCAATGTCGCCAGCCCCAGACCGGTGCCGCTCCGGTCATTATCCATCGGTCGCATTTGAATTGAGAACTCGTGGTCGCGCGGTTTGCGCTCGCCCACGATTTCTTTGGCGCGCGTGTAGAGGTTCTGCTCCCCGATCTTCACGCTCTCCCGAAAATTAGGCGGAGTCGGCGCATTCAGAACGCGCACGCCGTTCCCGGGCCCGGAAGTGGCTTCCACGCGATAAAGACCAGCTCCTGATTCGCCTGCCCCTGGTCCAATTGACCAAACCTGACCCGGAGGAAGCGGGTCGGACTCAATGGCATTGTCGCTGTGGAGCTCGGGCGTGGAGACAAACTTCTCCACATCGTCGGTGCCGAGGTGGAACGAGAAGTGGGTGTTGCGAAACTCGCTCTTGAGACATTTCCGCTGCTGCTCCTTCACGCGCCGGCGCGCTTCAAGGGCAATGCGGACAATCCGTTCAAGGTCTTCATCAGAAACGACGGCAGTGGGATCCGGGAAGATCAACTTCGTCAGCCCGCTCAAGGTTTTACTTACAGCCTCGATGTCTCGGCCGCTCAGAGCCCCACCGAAACGGACGCGCCCTTGCATCACGTTGACGCGACTCGAACCGCGCAACTTGGTCCAGCACTCGCTCAGGAAATCGCTCACCAGCCCGAAGTGATTCGTCAGATGCGTATTGGGGTTCAGCTTAGGGAAATCCCAGCCGGGCGCGAAGGCGTGGATACGATCGTGAAACGCAGTGTCGTCGCGCATGTCCGGAGGCAGTGGGCTGAGCAGGTGCCCGATGCGCTGTTGTTGCGCCACGTCCACGTCGAAGTTGCCAACCATGACAATGCTGCCTTGGGCGCGGATACTTTCTTTGCCCCGGCTGAACTCACCCGAGGCCATGTAGCCCTTCATGATGTTCACGCCATCCTTCTGATCGAAGGAGACCCCGGAAATTTCGTCAAAGCACACCACGTCGTAGAGGCATACCAGGCCACGCTGCCCACTGGAGTTGTTCACGAACATCTTTGCGACGGTCGCTTTGCCCCCCGAGATGAGGTGCGAATACGGCGAAATCTGCTGGAACAGATGGCTCTTGCCCGTGCCGCGCGGCCCGAGTTCCACCATGTTATAGTTTGTCTCCACGAACGGCACCATGCGCAGCAACACGACCAACTTTGCGCGCGCGTCCATGGCCGACGGCTCCAAGCCGATGGAGCGAATCAGAAAATCGATCCACTGGGCCGTCGTGAACGCGGCACGACCTTGCTTTAAGGTATCGAGGGCGTTGGCGCTGGAGAGCTGGATCGGGCGCAGGCCCTCAATGAAGAAGGGTCGCCCGTTGCGCTCCTGGGCAATGACAGCGTCATAACCGAGCGTGACCTCCGCGTAAAACCCGTCGGTCAGCATGCGCTCGTGCTCTTTCACGAAGCGGTCGGCCACCTGCACGTCGCGCAGAGCCAGGCTCGGGAGTTCAGCGATGTAACAGTCGTTTTTCGCATCAAGCCGGGCCTTCACGATGTCGATCACCTTCACCGTGCCGTCCGTGCGCGCCTTCGACTTGAAGAGTTCTTCGCGGCCCGTCCGCACGGTGCGGTTTTCGAGCTGCTGCTCCACAATGGTCAGCCCTTCGCGAATCTCCGCCTCATCCGTGGAGGCACAGTAGCGGCCGAGGAGAAACTCGACCACATAGGTCGGCACTGGATAGTGCCGGGCGTATTTGCGAACCAAGTCCTTTCGCACAAGAAAGCCGTCGAAGGGTTTGGCCGCTAACTGATCCAAGGTGTCGAGTTCCATGGGGAATCTTGTTAAAAATTTCAGCCGCCAATCTGGGTGTCCGCCTTCGCGATGGCGCGACCGGTAGCGTCGGCGATGACAATGGTCGCCGGCTGGCCGATCAGGTCTTCATCGCTCACCAACAGGGAAACCAGTCCGTCGGCCTCGACCTCTTTCACGGGAGAAACCTTCTTGTGCTTTTCTTTCAGCTCCACGTGCGCCGACAGTCCGGCCTCACCATGGGATAGCTCCACGGCACAGCGCATCCGTTTCCAGCGCACCGCTGCCACCCGGATGACGCCGCCGCCGGCAGCCTCGCCGGTCACGCGGAGGATTGGCGTCACGCATTCTTGCAGGCTTACGCCGCCGTGCGCATACGCCTCGCCTTTCTTGAAAACCTTGGCTCCCGGAGCGGTCGCCACGTGTTCAGTGGGGTTCCAGCGCCACGGCACCGTTTGCACATCAGGCGTGCTCTCACCCTTGATCGCCGCGCAGCGTGACCAGCGGCTATCCACGAGGAAGCCGGGCAACTCATACTTTGCCAGGCCGCCTGGCATCAGCAGCCAGCCATGGTCGGTGACAATCTTCACGGACTTCCACCCGGCACCGAGCAACGACTCCACCAGGACCACGACGCGCTCCAGTTCCCCCGACAATGTAGCGGGAAGTTCTGCGCCCAGATCATGTCCCCGGCTATCGATACGGCCGGTCTCCATCCAGCCCCGCGCGGCCCCCGAAGTTGGATTGAGAGGCTCGCCCCCCTTCAATTTCTGATAACCGGCCGCCTCCAGCAGCTTGGTAAAATGATGCGAGCTGAGCTCAGTGCCTTCGGGTCCGTTGGGCCGAAATTCCGGCGGAATTCTTCCGCCTGTGCATTGAGCGGCGATGGGCGCGACTGCCGGCTTCGCGGTGGGTGTCACCGAAGGCAGCGCCGCGAGGCGCATCGATCGAATCGCGGAGAGGTTGGCTTTTTCCAGCCGCTCGGCGAGTTCCTGGCCGACATCAAAGCGCAGTCCGTCCACGAACAGCAGGCATTCTCCTTCAGCTGCGGTCTCGCCCGCCGGGAAGATGTAACCGTGCGCGGCCACCAACGCTTGGTATTTACGCGTGAGCTCCTCCAGCCACGGGGCATAGACTGAGCGGATGGCCGCATGCAGGGCCGGTACGTCTTTGGCGCGGTGAAGTGACCGCAAGGCCGCCAGCGCCGCCGCGTCCGCCTTCCATCCCTGTTCAACATACCAGGTGACCAGCTCGTCCGCGGTCGCACAGGTGGGCACCGTCCGGGTGGCCTCAGCCAACTGATGTAGTGCCGCCATGCTTCGGGAGAGCGGGGCCTCGTCGAGCTTGGCCCACACCCACGACCGGCGGGGAGCGTGCTCTTTCTCCAAGTGGTTGAGCTCGTGCCTGGCGGTGTGAGGTGCCTTTTGCTCAAGAGAGGACAACGCGGTTCGCAGTTCATTCTCCTGCTTTTCGTTTTCCGCCGGCCATGACTCCGGGTCCAGCGCGAGAATGTCGGACGGCTGCGCCTGATCCAAAGCGACGCGCACTCCACTGTAGAGGCCCGGGGCCTCACAGAACCGTCCCCAGAGCTGCCGCCACGCGTCGGCTTCCCTCCGACCCAGCCGCTCCGCGGCATAGAGCGGTGGCTCCTTTTCCGGATCAAATTCGTATTTGTCGCGACAGCGCGATCGAAAGGCATGCCAGCGCTCCTCGCCCCATTCTTTCCGCACCGTGTCGGGCGAACCGAGCCAGGTCAGTAGATCGCGCGGGGTGTCACCAACCACAATGTCGTCGAAATCCGCGGACTCCAAGCGCCCCTTGTTGCGCAGTTGATCGACCGGCGTTTTCGCCAGCATCGTAATCGCCGCCCTGAGCGAATCGCGGGTCTTCTCATCGCCGGCCACGTCGAGACCCAAGCCCTCGTCCGCCTGGAAGAACGCTTCCAATGTCCAGTCACGGCCGTTCGGGTGAGTCCAAATCGTGCCGCGGTAGAGCAACTCCACCAGCGGCTGCAATTCCGGCGAGCATTGGTCAGCGGCGCGCAAATGATGCCGCGCGACGCCGGGCAGATACAGCACCGGCACCACGGTCTTCGGAATCTCCACTTCCTTGATCGTGCCGGCGATGGCACATTTCAGCCAGATCACCGGCCCCTTGCGTTCCTGCGGGGCGTAGTCGCCCAGCATCAGCAGCTCGGGCATCAGGCCTTGCAACTGGACGACCACCGGCGTCCACACACCATCAGGATCAGTCCAAAGGATGGCTACCGGCGCCTCCTCGGCCCCCGCGTGGTAGCCGTCCGCTGTCGCGCGGAGCCGCTGGACTAAGATTTCGAGAATCGTGACGGACATTTTTTGGATTAACTCACTTCCCGTTTTTCCCTGTATTGCTTCATGCGCTCAGCCCAACGCGCCTCGGCTTGGTAATTTGATAACGCGAACCCTTTCATCGCGCACTGATCACAGCCAAAACGCTCGATGTGGTAAGCATTGCGGCCGCATTGCATGCAGGGGACGTAATACATCTTCTCATCGTGCTGCCGACGCGTCGCGCATTCGCCCAGCAGCTCTCCTGGGATAAGGTGCCGGTTGTATGGTCCGTTCGTTACATTGCTGCGCAACCGTACCGATCCTCGGCTCTTGGTGACCTTGCCTGAACCACCAACATCCGACTGCTCGCCGCCATCTCTGTCTCCTAATTCGTCCGCTCGCGGGAGCTTCAAGCCGAACTCGAGGTCGGAGATCTCCATCGTGACGGAGTCCTGCATGAGCAACGACTGAGCTTTGGCCGTAGCGACGCAATTGTGGTCGATTGTCACAATCAACTCCAACCGCTCCATCAACGGATCGCCCATTGGATCCACCGTCACACTGAAGTTGCCATACGGCAGCCGCACTTCCGCTGGACCTTCTCGTCCAGGCCATCGGTTGCGCGCCAAGACGAACTTCGCTTTCTGGTCTCTCGGATCGACGCAGTAGAACGACACTTTCTCGCTGATCTGATCGCCCTCCAGTGGGAGAGCTTGGCCGGCGCGCATTACCGGGAAGTAGACGTCGTCGGCATTGAGGACTTCGATCGGCTTAGCGAGCGTCACTCGTGCTCCGTCGTGTGCGATCCACGCGGCACCCTCTGCAATGATGGTCGCCGCATTGGCCACCGTGCGAACCCGAGCAGCATCGAAGTATTGGATGAGACCCTCACGAATTGCCGGCATAGCGGCCATGCCGCCCGTCACCAGACAGAGTTCGATCGCAGTGCGCGGAACTGCGACGGCGCTGAGTAGCCGTTCAATCGTGCCCAAGCCTTCCTTCAGCAGGTGCGAAGTCGCGTCCACCAAATCGGCTTTGCTGATCTTGATGTCCAGATGTCGGGCTGCGCCATCTTGCGCGAGCATGTCCTTCACCAACAACAGTGCTTCATCACGTTCCGAGAGGCGGATTTTTGCAGCCTCGCACTGGCTGATTAGGCGGGACTCCGCCGAGGCCTGCATCTTGCTCCAATCGGCCTGAGGAAACGCTTGAGCGTGTTTACGCTTCGCTAGCTTCACCAACTCCAGATCGAACTTGTCGCCCCCCACCTCATTATCGCCCAAATTTAGAATCTGGACCATGGTGCCTTGGACGACACGACAGAGCGTAAGATCAAGGGTGCCGCCGCCCCAGTCGAATACCAGCATGAGCTTACCTTCCAACGTGGTGCAGAGCTCGTGAAAATTTTCCTGCGCGCGCAGGTAACCGTAGAGGGCCGCCAATGGCTCATGCACGAATTGGTGGACGTGAATCCCGGCAGACAGCGCCGCCTTCCTCAACTCACCTCGCGCTTCTCCTCCCATCGCGACAGGGACCGTCATAACCGCACGATCAAAACTAAATTCCTCACCTCCCGACTGCACCCCGTCATTGCGCACAAAGCGAAGCACCTCGGCGACGACCTCTGCGGCCGGACGATTCACGCCGCCGACATGGATTCCCGTTTTCGATCCGAGGTACATCTTGGGCGATCTGACCACGTCGCCGAAGACCCCAAGCCCCAGCTGGCTCATCTGGTCCTTCGCCTTGCGGCCAACGACCACGTTTGCCCCTTGGTACCAGACGACGGAAGGATGCGGCCTTCCCTGCGAATCAGAAAGGACGTGCGCGTGGTGACCCTTGTTATCCGGATTTCGCTGGATTAACGCGGCGACGGAGTTGGTGGTGCCGAAGTCTAGTCCGAGGATTTGAGCCATGTGGCCTCCTTTTGGATGATGTTGGTTAAGCTGTCGGTGCGGTCTAAAATGACATGGACCCGGACTGGCTCCATTGACGCCGAGTCGTAAATATCCCTCACCAGCGGCTGAATCTGGTCGTTCAGCAGGCCAGCCACCTTGGCGCGCAGTTGCTTCTCGGTTTGACGTTTGACCGCACGGTGGTCGCCGATGTCCTGGTTCAACGCTTCGATCGTGGAATCCCGTTGCGCCAATTCCGCGCGCAGTTTAGAGGCTTCGTCCTCCGATCCCGCCAGCGCCTTCCGGAGCTGCTGGATCTCATGCTCATTCTCGCCGATAGAACGTTCACGCGCATGCACCGCTTCACTCAGGTCTTTTAGCTCAGCGTTAAAAAGCGAACCGACCAACAACAGCGGGTCGCGAGTGGAAGTCCGATGCAGCTGAGAAGCGACCAGCGAGCTTAGCTGAGAATTCGCAACGGCTCCAGCATCCGATCCACTCGGCAGAAATACGCGGGCTGCGAGTTTGACGAACTCCTGGTCGGTAACCCAACCCTCCAGTCGTGCCACCCAGAGCGTGAGGCGTACCGCTGACTGCTGTAAGTGCGCCTCCTCCTTTTCGCGGGCCGGAATTGCTCGGACGAGCTGCCACACGCTATCGAGTCCCTTGGGTACGTCCCCCCAAGCTCTTTCCGCCGGCGGAACAAGTTTTTCCAAGTAGCCTTTCGCGACAAAAATGACCTGTTTCGCGACCTCGGATTTGTTGTCCGAGAGCTCGGCCAAAATGAGTTCCAGGCGCTGTAATGCATCTGCGCTTTGGGCGACAAGCTGGATGGCTGCGTCACCGTCAATGGAACCGACACCGGGCAGCGGCATTCGTAGTGCCGCGGAAGTGTAGGACTTAACCGCAATCGTGTTGTCGCGTAGGAACTGAAGAAGCGGCTGAGCACGCACTGGTTCCCGTTTGGGTTTGGTGCCGGGCTGGGCCGACTGAAGTTTAGACTCACTCATGCTTGGAGAAGGTTTCAAGCTGCTTGGCAGCCCACGGACCAAAGCTGTAGTCGTGCACCAGCGCCCGCAGATGGGGAAGCGCCAAACCATGGTCGCCGGCGAGAAGCGCGGATGCAGCTAGCAGCATCGCGATTTTCGGTCGGTCAAATTCCGTGATCGGATAGGTCCGACCATTATCGACCTGCCCACTTTCGATCCCGACCGTTGGTCGTTTGGGGAAATCACCGACATAAGCCAAAATTGCCGCCGTCACATGGTCGACCGGGCACGCTGCAACCATAGCGGAACGGTCGCCGAGACCCTTCGGCGAGCTTGGCGTGTGGCCCACCGTGAAAAAGGGTGTGAAGAAGCGATGGCCAGCCTCCAGTGCGGGTACTGGCACTGCCGCGTCGGACCAAAAATTGTTCAAATTGAAATCGATTGCGGCGAGGACGCTAGTGGCGAGCCGGGTATGAAATTGATTCAAGACCACCCGGGCGCTGCTCAGCTTCCCCTTATATTCTGCCAAATCGACAACCGTGCCTGCGGAAGCGTCCTGCTCTTTGATTAGAATGCCGATAACGTAGTCCGCCAGGGCCCCGGCGTATTCGCGTGCGGAAACATCTGGCGGCACGGCGGCGAGGAATTTCGCCACTGATGCGGTCGTGGGGACCGGAACAGCCAAGAATTTTTGAAAGCTAAGATCGACTTGCGCCAACAGCGTTGGGTCAGGAATCGCGACGCGTACCACGGCTTCAATCTCCGCGCTCCGGCCGTCAATGGCCCGCTCGTTGCGAAGCCACAGTCGATAGGTGGCGTTCGGCACCTTGGAAAATCGCGCCGCCAATGTGTCAGGCGGGATTTCACTTTTTTGACCACCAGCCGCCTCCACGGCACAGGAGGTGGCAAAGATTGACACGATGCCGAGTAACGCGCTCCGGTCGCGAACGACGAACTGCGTCCCTGCTTCTCGCCCAATTTTCAGGATAGGCTGCTTTAGCGGATGTGCGGTTCCAAAGTGGCTGATCAGCGATTGCTGGGTGGACACAAACTGGCCGCACAGCTGGCAACGAATCGGTTCCGGCCGTTCCCGTTTGAAAGGAAAGGCATCGCCCCATCGCTGCGTATCCGATTCTTGAATCCAGCCAACTGTAGGCATCGTTCAGCTCCTATTCGCCGCTTGGCGGGCGGCACGCTTGGCCGCAGGGGTGTAGTGGCAGGAGTTCCAGCGAGAGCCGTTGAACTCGCGAGCGCCGGGGAAGTCGTCGGTTTCTTCGTCCCAGCTCCAGAACCAGGGGAAGTCTTTCTTGGCGCGCTCGGGTTCGGTGCCGCGGTCTTTGTCCCACTTGATGTTGGGCTTCGCGCGGAGGATGCCGGCGTCTTTGCGGCCCACATCGTTGGCGAGGAGGAAGGGGCGGATGTTCATCCGCACGCCATCGTTGACGTCCGGCTCCCAGCCGATGGGCAGTTGGTGCAATGGTTTCCAGCGGACGAAAATGTCGTAGGGCGGCTCGCCGGCGAGAATGGTTACGAGTTCAATTTGCAGGGCTTGGGCGGCGATCAGGCGATCTTCCGAGCCCGCTTCATTGCGCTTCAATCCGTCCTGCTGCCGGCGGATCCAGTCGCCGAGGTAGCTGTAGGTGAGCGTCTCGAGGAGCTTGCGGCCGGCGCCACCGGAGGCGGCGAGTTGGTGGTAATTGACGAGGGCGTGGAAGCCGTCGGACAGACCGTCCCAGATATGCCAGATGAAGGGGCGGTGATGGAAAAGCGCGCAATGCTGGGCGAAGAAGTCGTCGAGCAGCCAATTCTCGAGCGACTTTGCCTTGCTGTAAGTCGCCTCGATCAGGGTGTGCTCGTCGTAGCTACCGAGCGCGGCCGAGAGAAGCGTGCGGAGACGCTCGGCGCCGGCCCGTTCTCCGCGCACGGGACAAAGGCACACGATACCATCATTGTCGGCGTGTTTTTCTAGCCCGTCGGCTTTGAGCGCCGAGCAATCGGGAAAACTCGAACCGGTCTGGCGCGGCCACTGGTAGCCGAGCAACCGGGCCACAGCCACCTGCAATCCCGCGTCTGCGGGAGTCGCACCGACGGGGTGGCCGTTAAACAACCACTGGGTCGGATCGCTTGAAACAGGCTTGGGCAATCCTTGCGGATACTTCTCCGCCGCAACTTTCTGCCAGTGCGCGAGATCAAACGGAACTTTGCTTAACGAAGAGTTCGTGACCTTCAGCGCTTGGTCAATCTTCCGAACCTCTCGGCCAAAGTCTCCCGATTCACAATAACACCATATTGCAAGCGTGTCAGTTGGACGCTCCGGCGTAATAACGGAGGAGTTATTATCAAAAATCTCTCCACTGTATAGTGTCGCCGGAAGCGCACCCATCTGTGAAATAACGACGCCGACATTTCCCCACGCCGACATGCCGCGGAACGTTGCGCCTTCTTGGCAAACCTCCGTCATCGCACCATGTCCGTCCTCCCAAAACAACACGTGCTCGCGACCACCATACAACTGGGTCTCGCCCACTGTGCTTTGTTGAAGCCTCCAGCCCGCGGCAAGAGTCGGAAGCTCCCAAAAGCATTTACCAAATCGCGAAAAATCGCTGGACGCGATTCCTTGCCAGCCGTTTGCATATTTCCGCAATAGAGTGGTGCGATTGACGGGTTCTAAACTAATTCGCGTATCAGGATTTTCTAGCTGGTCGTGTTGCACTAGCGCCACGCACTCTTCTGAGATCAAATGCGAAGCCTTTTCCTGCGGGCTATTTTGTTGGGCTACATCAACGCCGAAAAATGTTTCCGTGCGTGAGGTATTGGAATTAGTCAATATAGCCAAACTTATATTGAAATCATACATCGGGGTTTGGAATCCTTTTGGCCCGAGACGGACAACGCCGTTGATGTGTTTAGAGCGAATGATCTCCACTCGCATTCCAATGTAATTTCCCAAAAAAAGCCAATTCTGCGGTGTCACAAGAGCGGTCGTACAGCGAGCTGCGCAAAAATTGAGACAGCATTCAACGAAGCACGTAGCAAGGTCCGCTTTCGCCTCTGGATGCACTCGCTCACAGTATTCCATCAACACTTTATCCTGTTTTTTTCGTCCGAGGTAAGGCACGTTGGTGGCGACGAGCGTGAATTGATCGGCAAGAATTTCCGCCGCCTTGGCCAGGCCGCGCGCAGTCACGGCCATTTCCGCCTTCGCCAAGGCTTCGGCGGACAAGTCGTCGCGCTTGGCACTTTTGGCTTCCTGCGCCAGTGCCCTTTCCAGCAGCGGCTGGAGTTCATGGAACGCGGCCACCAGCAAGTCGTCCTCGCCGGCGCGCGGGTTGATGAGGCTGCCGAGGACCGGGGCATTCTTGAATAGCCGGTAGAGACGCTCCATGCCGCGTTGAAGTTTTTCATTATTCCCCGCGAGCGCGACCCACTCCTTTTCCGTGGCATTCGGGGCCAGTCCCGAACAGGCGAGATGCAGCGCCGGCAGAACTTGATGGCCCGCGAGCTTCCACGCGGTGAGTGCGAGGTTGAAGGCAGCAATCTGCGTGCAGCGCTCGTCGAGTTCCAGTCCGTATATATTGTCGCGGAGGGTGGCGTGGACCGCTGCGGCGGCACCGAGGTTTTCCTCCTCCATCCGGAGCCGCGCGAGCAGCGGCAGCGCGAACACCGCGAAATGCCCAGAGCCCATGCAGGGATCGAGGAACCGGATTTCCCGCGCGTGCTTCGGCCAGCCCGCGAAGGTGCCGGCGGCAGGCGTCCAGCTCTTGGTCTTCCCGTCCTGCACAAAGCGAAGGTAAGTCCACTCGACCTCCAGCCCGTCGTGTGAACGGAGGGCCGCCTTGGCCCGGGCAGCTTCTTCACTGACGGCGACAATTGGCCCCAACTTGCCGGCCCACCACGCGCCGAGGGTGTTCTGGAGGAGAAACTCCACCATGTAGTCCTCCGTGAAGAGCTGGGTGACCGGGGAGATTTCGTCGGCGCCGATCTTCACGCCGGACTTGTTGACCTCATCTTTCCGTTTCGCCTGCCAGAATTGGTAGGTCCATCCCAGGGAGTCGTCGGCGAGGAACACCTCGCGGGGCAGATCCGCCACGAGCTTCTCCAACTGCGTGCGGGTTTCGCGGGCGAGCGGGAGCGCGAGCACCGGATCATCCGCGCGAAACACCTCCGGCAGCATCCGCTGCGCGAAGCGACCTGCGAGTTCCCAGTTGTCCACCCCGGCATCGCGCGCGAGCTCCTCCACGTCAGCGAGCGACACCGACACCTGGTGCTCAGATTCGAGGAGCTGACCGTTCTCGGCGAGGAAGCGGGCGAAGAGCATCCGGTGCCAGTGTTCATACCCGACAATGCTGATCAAGTGCTCGATCGACTGCTGGCCTGAAGTTTCAAGTTCGTCTCCCGCTTGGCGCGCGCGGGCGCGGAGCTGGTTGCGTAGCGTCTTTTGCTCGGGCTTGAGGTGACCGAAGGCCTTGGCCTGATCGACGCCGAGCGTCATCAGCGCCTCACGAGCGCCCCGCTCGGCCAGGGCGCGAGCCTTCAGCACATTTCTCTCAAGTTGCGAACGAAGGTCTTTGCGGAGAGAGGGCATTTTTTCGGAGGAAAAGGGGAGCGGGGGACGGAGGAGGAGGAGGGGAGCCGGGGAAGGGGGGAAGCGGCGAAGACCTAATGGAGTTTGAAAGAGGTGTCGGAACGGGTAGGGTGCGGAAAGCCTGCTACCGCTGAATTCCGGCTTCATGCCGGCGAGGGGTATCCCTCTTAGGCGGAATGTGGGCTTAATTTATTTTGGGCAGTAAGGCGGTGAGTGCCCCGGTAGTAGTGTTGGCTCCCGACGTAGCTGTCTTGGGGATCTGTCAGGGAGGGTCTTTCGTCGCCGGGAAACGCCTTGGAGAGGGTGAACACTTCCATGGCGAGCTCAACGGCTTCGCGCCAGACTTCGAGTTCACGATGTGAGGTAATTTTCATCGGCGCGCTGTCTCCCCGTCCCCACTTCCCCTGTCTTGTCCCCGTGTCTCACCCTCCCCAGCTCCCCTTCTCCCTTTCCTATGTGCCGCTTCCCTGCTTCGCTTTTCCGTCAGGCGATATTTTTGCAGCCGGCTGTTTGGCTTTTCCGGCAAGGTGTATTCCACGAAGCCAGCAGCCATGAGATCGGTGATAGCCTGCCGCAGGGCCCGGGTGATGGCCTTGTGGCCGATGGCCCTGGCGATTTCTGCCCGGGAGGCAGGCGCCCCGGCGAGACAAGCCATGATGCGCTGATGGACTGACTCTGACCCCCACTCTGGCCTCCACTCTGACCTCGACCGCCATGACTCTGACCTCGACTCTGACCCCCGGCGGGTTGTATCGTCCTTGGCGCTGGCTGCGACGGGACGGCGGATGATCTGGATCACCTGCCCCTGCTCCTGGCGAAACTCCGGTGGCGGAAGTCCCGCGGTGCGGCAGAGCTCAATCATGTCGAGCGTGCCCGTGCCGGCGCGCTCGATGTAGCGCGTCAGAAACATCGGCTCGGCGATCAGGGGATTGCGCGGGATGGAAGGGTGCGGGCGATGGAGCGCTTCTGCGGTCAATGGCGGAGGCAGTTCCCCGGGGTTCCAGATTTCGAGCCGGTCGGCGAAGAGCATCACTTGAACCGACGCATTCGAGGCGTAGTCGCGATGGGCGACGGCGTTGACGATCGCCTCAGAAACGGCGTCCGGCGGAAGCTCGTATTTCTCCGGCGCCTGATTGCTCTGGACGCGGGTGCCAACTTCGCGATCGAGCTTGGACAGGACGAAGTCCACCGCCTGATCGACGAGTTCAAACACGGTGCCGTTGAAACTGCTGTAGGCCGGGATCGGCTTGCGGATCTCCGTGCCGTGAAAGCGGAGACACTTGACGAAGGAAGTCGGCAGGAACCGCTGGGGCTCGTCGCCGAACAGCAGGACGGCGGCATGGCTGGGGTGATCGCCGTCGAGCAGGTTCAGGTGAACCAAGGCATCCTGCATCGGCGTCTCGGGCCCTAGAGCATAGCCGCGGCGGCTCTGGGCGAGACGCAGAAAGACTTCCACCTTCTTGAGCGAGAGATCGGCGAAGGTGGCCCGTGGGCAGGCGGCGGCATCAAAAGGCAGGGAGCGAATTTTACCCGTGCGCATCAAGTGGGCCACGAGGCTGGCGTAGAGACCCGACGTAAGCTCGGGCAGGGTCGAGAAGCGTCGGCGGACCACCTGGGCCGAAGCCCGGCGGATCAGCGCCTGCATCCTGGGATGGCGCGAGGCGTCGGAGGTGCCTTGGACAAAGACCAAGCGCTCCTTGCCGGCGGCGGTCGCGCGATCGAACTCGCGCTCGGTGGGAGAAAGGCCGGTCGTGTCCTCGATACCGTAGGTCTGGCCGAAGAGCCCGACGTACAGAGAGCAGCCGTCCACTTCGGCAAGATAGACTTGATCGGCCCGCTGATCCGAGGCGGGAATATCCTCAAAAAGAAAGACATCAAAGAACTGCGACAGCAGCGGGTCATTTTGCACAAAGCTCTTCAGTGCGCGCCGCTCCGCCTCCAACTCCTTTTGCACGGAGCTGACGAAGATGCGGGCGCGGGCGTTGACCGAAGCCATGGATGTCAGGAAATGATGACCGGACCGTCCTTGAGCTTCGATTCTATGCTGGTGCGCGCCGCAGCGAGCCACCGGTCAAGTTCCGCGGAGTTGCGAAGGGTAGCCGAGGGCAGGGAAACATGCTGGGCCTTGGGCTCGAGCAGGCGTGCGGCCTCGGCCAGCAACTTGTCCACGCGGCCTGCGACGGCATCAGTGCGGTCGCTCCATTGGTGGAGAGGGATGCGGGCGAGCGCGGCGAGTAACTCCTCCTCGCTGCTGATCGAAGAACCGTCCGCTTCCGGCACGGGTGAGGCCGCCAGAAGCTGCTTTTGCTGGTCGGCCGTAAGTTTCTTCCACGTATCTGCACCTTCCAGCCGCTGGATTTCCTTTGCCCGCACTTCCCCATAATGCCGGCGGCACGCGGTCAGGGCAGAGCGCAAGGCGTCGGACGCCTGACGAATGAGGGGCGAAACGTGGTCCGTCGCGTCGAGCAGACGGCGGTCCTGCAAGATCGCATTGGCGGAGGCGTGGACGGGATCGAGAGCGGCCAAGCCGGGACCGCACTTGCGCAACGCTTCAAGACCAGTCCACAGGGGAACGCGGGTGCCGGCGAGTTCGGCGAGTTTCTTCCAGTCGGTCCCCCACTGTTTCAGTTGGTTGTGTTGCGCAAGAATCTCTGCCAGTTGCTCATTGCCCGACAGGCGACGGAGATCATCGACCGAGGTCACCACGGGACGTTGCGGCAGCGGGGCTTCACCGCCCGCCGCGTAGCCACATGCCAGCAGTCGCTCCGAGTATTCGCGGGCCTTGACGTTGAGGTCGTCGTTGTTGCGGCAGACGACCCCGAGAGATTGGAAGAGGCCCTTGAGGGCGATCTTGTCCTTGGCCGACAAGGTGACTGACTCCGTGCGGAAGCTCGCCTTGGCGATGCGCGGGTGGTCGAGTTGCTTGGCACTGATGGCCTCCCCACTCTTGGCGTCGGCCGCAAGCAGGCGACCTGACGCACAAAGACAAACGAGTGCTCCGTGAACGGCGTCCTTGTCCCAGCCATAAGGTGAACGCTGGAAATGGGAGAGAATTTGGCGGCCCTCTTTGCCGGCACCGATGTGATGGAGAATTTCTTTGCAGACAGGGTGTTCGTCCGTGTTGCCCTTCCAACCGAGGGCGTTGAGGGGAGAGTCGTCGCCTTGGCGGGCGCGATTTGCAGCGACCTCCCAGCCTTTGAAGTCGGCCTCGGCGAAGCGGGGAAACAGGCGCGTGAGGGCGTCGTTCGCACCATCCTTCACTTTGTCCAGGAGCTCAAGTGCGTGGAGTTCCACTCCGCCGCCCTTGAAGACCTTGGCCTCCGCAAGGATTTCCTTGAGGATGCTCTCCACGGCCCGTTCTGCGTCGCCTTTCCGCGAGAGCATCGCCGCTTGGGCCTCCTCTGCGGAGCGGGTGGTGGGCGCGCCCTTGATATCGAGCACTGCATCGGCCGCCTTCATGCGGATGAGGTTTTCGCGCAACACGTCCTCTTTTTGCTGGGGCAACCAGGCAAACAGCACGGCGCTGTCCGGGCCGGCCTCGCGAGCCTTGCCCTGCACGTGCTTGGCATCCACCTCCCAACCGTCCCGCACCCAGAGAGGAATCACTTGCTCCGAGTTCTCCGGAGCCTCCGAGCCAAAATGGATAAGCAATTCGCGCGTGGTCTTGGTCACACCCTGTTGCAGGCGGAGAGAATCCAGCGCGTCGTCCACGTCGGCGCGTAGCCGTGCCTTACGCTCCTGAGCGATGGACGCGACCTCACCGCGCACCTTGGCAATGTGGACACGAAGCAAGTCGTCCCACTCTGCGGATTCCTTCGTCTGTAGATTGTATTCGCTGCCGTCGTTAAGGAGAACCGAGGCGTCCACCAATTCCTTCAGGAGAGCGGGGACTTCGTGGCGGATCTTGGCACCATCGGCGGCGAGATCCTGCACCAGCAGGTCGGCAATCATCTCCTCGTTGGCCCGCAAGCCGATGTCCATGCCCTTGTCGCGGCTCAGCTTCCTGATCAGAAACACCAAGCCGCAAATGCGCGCCTTGAGTGCGCCGGACGTGGTTCCGTCCGCTTTCAATTTGATGATCCGATCGCTGACTTCGCGCGAAAGAATTCCCTGCTGCACCAGTGCGGTCTGCTGCTGAAAAAACATGAAGTCACCCGCGATGACATGACCGACCTTTTGGTCGGCCACATCGCGGAGTGCCTCGTGAGTGATACGGAGCTGGGTGCGAAGGAGGGAACTGCTGCCTGAGGGATCAACGGCATGCAGGGCGTTTTCCCAAAAGCGGCGGCGCGTCGGCAGTATCGGATAATCGGTTACGAGCCACTGGCGGTCGGCGCTGGTCGCGGCGATGCTGCTTTTCGCCAGTTGCCGGGAGATTTCTCCCGAGTTCTTCTCCAGCTCGGCCTCCAATTGGGCGACCCCCTCGGGCTTCTTGGCCAGAAGCACCTTGCGCGTCACCGTCTCCACGTCCGCATCGGACAGCTCGACCCGAATCGTGAAGCGGTCGCGTAGCCAGGAAAACTGCGGCGTGTCGGTGCTGAGTGCGTTTTGCCCGGCGCCAACGACCAGTACCCGGGAGCCCATCTGCTTATTGAGAGCCTCGGTGAGTTCGGTGATGTCGCGCGAACGGTCCTTGTTGTCGCCGATATAGTGCTGCACCTCATCGAGCACGACCACCGTGAGTGGAATCTCGCCCTTGCCTGGGATGACGAGGGCGTCCTTGGCGAGACTCACGAACTCGCTGGTGATGACATCGGTCTTGTTCGGAAACTGTTGGCGGAGCAGCTCACGAATATCCTTGTCGTCGCCGAGACCGGGATCGCAAGCGAGCAGCGCCTTGCGGAGGTGAGCGCTGACGTAGAGGTCATTGAGCTCACGTCGAAAATCTTTGCCAGCCGCGCGAACGTGGTCCTCGACCCGCTCGTAGTAGCCTTTGTCGCGCAGGAAGAGGCAGAACTTGGCCTGATTATAGGCGGCCGGCAGACCACACCCGCGAAAAATGATTCCGAGGACGGTGAGTCGGGCACTCTCGCCGGATCCTTCCGGCATCGTGCCCGAAACCGCAAAAACCCCGCCCTTCGCGCGCTTGCCCTGATTGTCCAGTTCCTTGAGTTGGGCGAGCACGTCCTTGGGCAGATCGGGCGCCAATCCCCGGGCCGTGGCACCGTCCTTGAATGCCGTGTTGCTCCAAAGGTGGCAGAGCATCTTCAACAAATGGGATTTGCCCGAGCCATAGAAACCGGAAACCCAAGCGGCTCGCTGAGTGGCAGAGCCGAGGTTTTCGAGAAAAGACGAAAGGATACGATTCAGACCGGCGGCGTATTGGCCCTCGCACACAAAGTGCTCCAGCTCGTAGCGGAGCATCTCCTCGGCGCGGGGATCGTCGGCATCGTTCAGGATTCGGGCCTGGCCGTCGTTGACGAGATTCGCCGTCTTGGGGTCGCGCCGGAACAGCTCGGAATTTTTCATGTATAAGCCACTTCGTTGAGGGTAATAGGCAGCGACATGTAGCCCCAGCCGTCGCGGGCATCGAGTAGATGATAGTTGTTCTTGTCGTAACTGCCGGGGAAATACAGCACCAGCCGGCCAGGAATGCGGGCCTCGATGTGTTTGAGAACAGCCGAAACACGAGCGAAGCCGAAAAGCGTGCCGACCCCAAACACTCCCACCGCATCTTGCTCTGTCGTCGTCTCCAGCCGCGCGCTGATTATTGCAGCCACATGAGCCGTGAAATCGGACTCCAGCTTTTGCCGCAGATCCTCGGGATAGGCGAAGTAGTCCGCCGCGTATTCCTGGGCTGCCATCCACTCGGGGAAAACGTTATCCAAATCGATCCTTTCCCAGCCGTGCCCGGCTTTTTCGCAGGCCTGCTGAAATAACTCGCGCTTGGCGCGGAGCCGGCGCTCCTCCTCTTTCGGGTAGACGACGAAAAGAGTTCGCTCGGAGGGCGCGAGATTACGCGACCATGGGAGCGAAATGTGCTCCTCGAATTTCTTGGCGAGCTGTTCAATCCTACCCATGGGAGGCCCTTTCAATTTCCTGACGGGTGAGCAAATCGGGGAAGTTTATTTCCACGACCTCTTCGGCCTGACGATAGCGCATGAACCCCGCCATCGAGGAACGAGCGGCAATGTTGGCGAGGGTCTCAGGGGCGGAGTCCAGCACGTTACACCAGTTTGTGCGGAGGAGCGACGGCCCGCGCAAGCCTTGTAAATAGCCAAGAAACAGCGACATGGTCACAGAAGCAGGAGTCGGCGTGATGTGCTGCCGGCGCTTGAGTGTCCGCCCACTGAGATGTCCGGATTGGGTCCAGCTGGAAGCGGCGTTGCGCACCACCTTGTCGAGAGTGGACTCGTTGAGCCTCGATCCCGCATACAAGCGGAGGGCGGTCGCAATGGCATCGCGATCGAAGCTCTGCCCAGTGCGCAATCCGAGGACAGCCGGCGCGGTGGCGCGGAGCAGCGGATCCCGCGCGAGACTGCACAGCAACGCGAGCACAGCCTGAGACTCGCGGTCGACCGCCCAGAGGCGGGATAGAGCGCGAAAAATCGGGACCGAGGTATCGAGGGCGTAGAGTTCCGAGAGACGCTGCGCCGTCAGACGGCGAGTGGAAGCGGTCGATTTCCCCAAGACATTGTCTTCAACGATTGCCCGGACGAAATCATCCCTAGTCGCGCCGACCTCCACTGCCGCTAACAGAGCGGAAAGCTCTTCGACCATAATGGTCCGACTGGTGTGGGTGCCGCTAGCACCTGACTTGAATCCAAGAAACTCCGGGTAAGAATCCGTCGCCATCTAGCCGGCAAACTTGCCGGCTAAACACCCGCTGTCGATTTAATTCGTTGCTACAGAGTGCGGGGGTCATCGATTCGGACGTGGTTTTTGCGGTGACACGCACTTGGGGTGCGAAATTCAGGGCAATCAGGCCGGGGCGAAATTGAGCCTTTTGCGTGTTGCAGGTTCCGTGTTGATGCAACGTACCTCAGGCTGAACCCACGGGTCCGGGAGCCCCTCGCCGCCAGCCACGTCCCGGCATTGGAAGGCAAACTCGCATCCAAGCGCTCAATGGGATCGACGACGTCGACGCCGCGCTCCGCGTAATGAACCGCCCAGTATTTTGCGATCGACACCTCCAACTCCTACGGTGACGCCGCCGGGAGCTTCATCCTCGTGCCCTCAGCCACTTCCGGCGGTCGGGGTCGACACTGTAGCGGAGACACCGGTGGCCGATATATCTGGAAGCCACGTAACCCTCGTAAAAATTCTCGTTCTTCTTCCTATCACCTTTCTGCCGCCGAGCGCCTCCGGCTCGATTTTCGAATCCAAGACCGTCATGCCTAAGCTGCGCACTTCGCCTCGCGACTCCTAACGCATGACTACAGGTAGTTGGCACACTTTCTGGATCGCTGTCTATTTCGCGCTATTCGCTGTGACCGCTGGGCTGCTCTATCTTTACTACGCACGACGGCAACAGTCGAAGCCGCCTCTGGAATTCAAATTT
>Ga0163144_10010555_pt1 | contig 19673 bp, 14 predicted proteins | sample OliLak19BULKMAT1_FD_123175 | JGI IMG/M metagenome (GOLD analysis project Ga0163144, IMG submission 123175) | Freshwater microbial mat bacterial communities from Lake Vanda, McMurdo Dry Valleys, Antarctica - Oligotrophic Lake LV.19.BULKMAT1 | ecosystem: Environmental > Aquatic > Freshwater >... | reverse complement strand
TTGAGCCGAGCACCGGCGGGCGTGACGAGGACGAGCGAGCGGATGGCGACGCCGCGGAGGAGCTTGGTTTGCAGGTCGTTTCCGAAGGCTTGGCCCTCGTAACGATAGTTGTCGGCGGCGCTATACGTGAAGGTGCCGTTGGTGGCGATCGGTCCCGAGCCGAGCCTCGTTTCGGCTAGGTCGGAGCGGGTCGAGAGCTTCAGGTTGACCTGGGGGTCGGCGAGATTCAAGATGGCGCCGAAGCCCTCTACGGAGTTGCGTCCGGAGTCAACGCGGAGCTTGGCGATGGTGACGCTGTTTTCGTAGAGGCTGAGTTCGGTGGAGAAGTCTCCGGCGAAGTGAAGTTGGTGAGGTAGGTTGAGCGAGAAATTCCGGGAGCGGAGGGCGCCGTCGTAGCGGAGGTCTCCGATGGAGTAGGTGAAGTTGGCTTCGAGTTCGCGGCCTGCGAAGGCGAAGGAATCGTGCTTTTGTTCGTAGATGAAAGTGCCGTTACGAACGGTGAATTCGTCGACGGCGAGGTTGAGGATTACGGCGAGCGGCTGGCCTTGACGACGGGTGGAACGGGCGGGCGAAGGAAGGTTCGTTGATCCGTCGGGGCGGCGTAGGAAGTTGACCTCCGGGCTTTCGATGGTGATGGATTTGAGGTGGACTTTGCGATTGAGGAAGGAGAGGATCTTGAGGCCGAGGGTGACGCGGGGAGCACGGAACAGCGGCGAGGCGGTGGGCGGTTCGGTGCCACGCAGGACGATGTTATCGAGGGTGACCTGCCACGTCCGGGGGTCGAAATCGAAGCGCCCGATTTCGGGGCGGCCGCCGGTGGCGGTGGCGATTTCCCGGAGGGCGCGGAGACGAATCTGCTCCCGGAGCCATTGCGAGTGGAAGAGGAAGTAGCCAGTCACGAACAGGCCGGTGGCCAGCAGCACGAGGGCAGAGAGAGCGCGGAGTAGCCGCCGCCGCCAGGGACTCATGGGGTAGGCGCCTCGTAGGTTTCGATGTGGGTTTGCTGGCGGATTTCGCTGAGCCAGCGGTTGAGCAGAGTGTTGATCTGTTCGAGCCGGAGGACCTGCTCGATCTGGTCGCGGACCTCTTCGAGGGGAGGCTTCGGAGCGGCGGCGGGCAGGCGTTGGTCGTAGTAGGCCTGGACCTGAGCGGTGGAGATCTGGACGGCGGGTCGGAAGCGATAGGCGGTGAAACGAACGATGGCCGCTTGGTAGCGAAGGCTAAGGCTGACGTGGGCGGGGGTGAGCCGATAGCGGGCTAGGAGGGCGTCCCAGGCGGCGGGACCGCCGGCTTGAGCGACTTCGGCGTCGAAGGCGGGCTTGACCTCGGCCGCCTCCGGGATGGAGTAGCGGCTCACGCGCATCTCTTCGATGATGATGAGGCGGTCAATGAGGCGGTTCCGCATGGCCTCGTAGCCAGCGGCGGATTCGTCGACGGGGTTGCCATCAAGGAGAGCCGCGATGCGAAGTTGCTGGCGGACGGTGGAGGCGGTGATGACCTTTCGGCCGACGGTGGCGACGATGCGATCGACGATTTCGGCATGAGCGCCGACGGCGAGGAGGAGCAGGGGTAGGAGCCGTTTGGTCATCAAAACGTCTGCCCCAGGGAGAAGTGGAATTGGAACTGGTTGATGCGTTGGATGACGCGGCGACCGCCGCCCTGGATCAGTTGGTCGCGGGTACCTTCGTAGCCGAAGAAGCTGGGCGTGTTGAGACCGTAGGCAATGTCAAGGCGGACGGGCCCGACGGGGGTTTTGTAGCGAATGCCGAAGCCGAGGGCGTGGACCATGTAGTCGAAGTCGGTGATGTTCCGTTGCTTGTAACGGAGGGAGATCTTAGTGAGGCTGGAGTAGACATTGCCGGCGTCGTGGAAGATGACGCCGCCGAGGGTATCGCCGAGGAGGGGGAAGCGGAGTTCGAGGCTTTGGTTGATCATGGCTTTGCCACCGACGGGGAAGCCGGTAGCGAGGTCCCGCGGGCCGGCCTGGTTATCGGGGAAGGCTCGATTGGAGGCGCCACCGCCGGCGAAGAAACGTTCCGGGAGCGGGACGCCGGCATCGCCCGTGTTGAGGCCGAAGGAGTAGGTGCTGCCGACGGTGAGTGATTGCGCGAGGACGAGGTCGCGTTTGATGCGACGGTAGACGGAGTTACGGAAGAGGAGGCGGACGAAGTCTGAGCGGGAGCCGAAGGCACTGTGGGCGAGCCCGGAGTCGATGGTGGTGAAGACGCCCTTGCGGGAGTCGACGGGGTCGTCGCGGCGGTCGCGGATGAAGGAGCTGGAGAACATGCCGATGCGGACGGGGACGGAGAAGACGGGGATGAGGGCGGGGTCGATGTTGAGGGTCTTCTCGTCGATCTTGACTTGGCGGAAGACGTAGCGGTATTGAATGCTGGTGGAGCGGGAGACGCGCTGGCCGAGTTGGATGGAGTTTTCAAAACGCTGGGTGGCGAAGGTGCGGACATCGCGGGACCTATCGAAGAGGCTGGTGAGATTGAGATTGAGCCGGTCGTTGCCGGTGAACTGGGGGGCGAGGTAGGAGACGGCGGCGCGCTGCTGGAAGTTGGAGACTTGGCTACGGAAGCCGAGGGTATGGCCGAGGCCGAGGAAGTTGGCGCGGCTGACGCCGAACGAGACGCGAGGGCTGAAGCCGGGGGCACCGGCTGGAGCGGCGAGGGTGGTGTTGCCGCCGCCGATGCGGGCAAGTTGAGCGCCGAAGCCAACGGTGTAGGAGTACCGGCTGGCCTCTTCGAGGCGGTAGAGGACGTACTTGTCGCGTTCGCGGCCCTCGGGATTTTGGAGGGCGATATCGACTTTGGCGAAGATACCGAGTTCGTAGAGGCGGCGCTGGGCTTCGACGATGGAGCTTTGGGAGAGGGGGTCGCCGGACTGAATGGGGATGCGGTCGTAGATGAGGCGGGGGCGGGTGGTGCGATAGCCGCTGACGAGGATGCGGCGGACGAAGTTACGACGGCCTTCGACGATTGAGTAGCGAACGTGCATCTGGTTGGGTTGGTCGGCAGGCTTGACGGTGAAGTCGAAGCTGGCATCGGGGAAGCCGCTGTTGAAGTAGAAGTTGAGGAGGAAGTCGCGGTCGGCGGCGATGTGAGCGTCGGCGTACGGCTGGCCTTCGATGGTTTGGAGGGAGCTTTGGGCGTACTCGAGGTCCTTGGGGTTGACGCCGGAGAGTTCAATGGAGGCGACGAACCATTGAGTGCCTTCGACGACCTCGATGAAGACGGCGACTTCGCCGGGGCGGCCTTGGTAGTCTTTTTCGACCCGGGAGGAGACACGGACGTCGCGGAAGCCGTTAGAGCGGTAGAGGGCTTCGATGGAGTCGACGTCTTTGCGGAGGAGATCGTCGGAGAAGCGGCCGTTGCGGTAACGGACGCGAGTGGCGGGCCGGACGACCATACGTTCGAGGATGGTGGGGTCGTTGAAGTATTGGTTGCCGGAGACTTCGAGGTGGACGAGCTTGTAGCGGACGCCACGGTCGATCGTATACTCGATGACTTGCTCGGCGTCGTCGGGGCTATCGGGGTTGTCGAACTCGACGGTAGCGTCGAAGTAGCCTTGGGCTTGGAGGAATTTTTCGATGTTGCGGTTGCCTTCGACGAGGAGATCGCGGTCGACGGCGCGTTCCTGATAGATGGGGACGAGCTGGCGGAGTTTGCCGGCGGAGAGCTTGGCGCCGACGGCCTTGATCTGGATGCGAGGGCCGGCCTGGACGGAGATGGTGGGGACGACGAGATTGGTTTCGGGGAGGTAGCGAAGCTCATCGAGCTTGACGCGGGCCATCAGAAAGTCGTTCTTCTGGAAGCTGAAGCGGATGCGTTCGAGGCCGTTCGAGAGGCGCTGCTCGGTGAGGTGCTTGGCGCTAATGAGGCCCCAGGCGCGTTGCCAGTGGGTGGTGCGAATAAGGCTGGCCGGGGTGCGTTTGGCATCGCCCTTGATGATGGGAGTGGAGAATCGGGCCCGCTTGCCGGAGTCGATTTGGAACTTGATTTGGACCTGTTGGGTAATGGGATCGTAGCTGAAGCGGGGTTCGACGGAGGCGCGGTAGAGTCCATTGGAGCGGAGGGAGGTGAGAACACTCTGAGAGGCTTCGATGAGATAGTCTTCGGTGAAGGCTTGGCCGAGTTCGAGCTTGGTGGCGGTAATGAGCTGGCCGTCAGAAGGCGGGTCGGCGGCCCCCGCGATGGAGACGCCCCCGACGAACCAGGCGGAGATGGTGCGGTAGGTGACGTTGACTTCGCCCGAGGGGGAGAGGACGGCATCGACGGAGACGTCGTCGTAGCGACCGGTATCAAAGAGGGCTTCGATGGAGCGGGAGATGGCGTCGATAGAGAACAGGTCTCCGGGCTTGACCGGGTTGAGCCGTTCGAGGTTGGAGCGAGTATAGGGCTGGGCTTCGGGCGCGTAGTCAATGCTGGCGATACGACGGCCTTCGTAGGGGGCTTCGCTGGGGGTCTGGCCGGCGACGCAAGGAGTCATAGCGGTTCCCCAGAGGGCCACCAACAGACAAGGGACCAGCGTGCGGCCGGGACGAAGTACCACTAATCCTTATGATACCGTCCGGGATAGGAGTGTTGCGACGCCAAACGGGGCCGGGCCTTCGCCGCGGAGGGCTATGGTCTTTGGCTTAGTTTCAAAAACCAGTCTATGATGCGTGATGTTTCGCGAATTTCCTTCACCTATCTTTGGCAGCTGGTATTTAAGGGCTTGGTATGAACACGAAGATGCAGTGGCTGATGGCAGTAGTGGCGGGGGTGGGCCTGGTGGTGTGGCCGGGATGTTCACCCAAAGATGAAGAATCTTCTCCGGGGAAAAACAGCCGCTTGCCGGTGTCCTACGAGTGGAATCTGGGGCAGCTTGACGGCCGGTATCAGTTTTTAGCGCGGGGCGCGGGGATGAATCTATTCCTGGCTCCGACCGAGATGGTCGTGGACTTGGGGAACGGTCGCGACACGGTTCATGCACAGCTTGAAGGGGCCAATGCCGCCGCGCAGGCCGAAAGGCTGGGGCCACCGGACACTATGGCGAACTACTTCATCGGGGCGGATCCGACGAAATGGATCACGGATGTACCGATGTACGGACGGGTGCGGTACCGCGACGTCTACAAGGGAATCGACGTCGAATATCACGGCGAGAACGGGAGCTTTGAACATGATTTTATAGTGCGCCCGGGCGCGGACCCTTCGAAGATCCGCGTGGCTTTTGCCGGGGCGGATGAGGTGACGATCGACGCCGAGGGCAATCTGGAGGTGGGTGTTGGAGAACACCGGACGAGATGGCAGAAGCCAGTCCTTTACCAACAGCGAAACGGGCGGAAGACGGCGGTCGAGGGGTCCTATCGGTTGGGGAGTGATCAGGTCGCTACGTTCTCGGTGGGAACTTACGATCGATCGCAGGATCTGGTCATTGATCCGATAATTCAATACCTGACGTACGTGGGGAGGTCGCGGATCGACGGCACGACGCGGATGGCGGCCGACGCAAGCGGCAATGTATATCTGACGGGGATCACGCGGGACATCGAGTTTCCGGTTTCTCCGGGAGCGTTTCAAGTGAATCCCAATGGTGCTTCGCTCGGAAACGTCATTGTGGTCAAGATGAATGCCAGTGGAACCGGGGTGACCTACATTACTCACTTTGGGGGAGCCAATCTCGACTACGGAACCGGGATAGCCGTGGACGGCGTCGGCAATGTCTACCTGGCGGGCGGGACGGAGAGCGAGAATTTTCCGGTCACCACCGGAGCGCTTAAGACCACGTTCACGAGCCAGAATCCGGGGGCTTCGCATTGTTTCGTCGCCAAGCTGAACGCCGGCGGGAATGCGCTCGTATATTCGACCTACTTGGGAGGACGGGGTACGGAGCAGTGCTACGGGATCGCCGTGGACGGAGTGGGCAACGCCTTTGTGACCGGGAGGACGAGTTCGACCAATTTCCCGGTGACCGAAGGGGCACCGCAAGAGAACTATCGCGGCGGGGTGACGCAGTTAAAGGTGGGGGGATCGAATTTGAACTATCTGGCGAGCGATGCGTTTGTGACGAAGCTGAATCCGACGGGCACGGCGATCGTCTATTCGACGTTCTACGGGGGGAGTTCCAACGATCTGGGCTCGGCCATCGCGGTGGACGGGGCAGGCAATGCGTTTGTGACCGGGGTGACGAATTCGTTGAACTTTCCGGTGACGGATCGGGCGGTGCAGAAGGCATTTGGCGGGGCGCAGGGGCAGAATGATTTTCTGATTGGGGACGCGTTTGTGTTGAAACTGAATGCGGCGGGGACGAGTGCGTTCTATAGCACCTACTTGGGAGGGAGGCAGAATGAGGTGGCGCTGGGTTTGGCGGTGGACGGGCAAGGGAACGCCTATGTGACGGGAAGTACGAACTCGCGGGACTTTCCGACCACATCCGGGGCGTTTCAGACTGAGTTCAAGGGAGCTGGCGGGGAGCAGCAAAACATCGCCGGCGATGTTTTCGTGACGAAACTAAACGCTGCGGGTAGTGGGTTTGTTTATTCGACCTACCTGGGCGGTAGTCGGGATGAGCGGGCGGCGGCGATCGCGCTGGATGCGGCAGGGAATGCCTGGATCACGGGAAATACGCTCTCGAACGACTTCCCGATGACGGCGGACGCCGTGCAACGGGTGTACCTGGGGCAGCCGGCGACGGACGTGTTCCAAATGGGCGATGCGTTTGTGACGCAGTTGGACGCCGGGGGGAGGACGTTGCGATCGTCGTCTTATCTGGCGGGACGAGGCGCGGATGGGGGCACGGGGATTGCGGTGTTGGCCGATGATAGTGTGTTTGTTTCCGGGCTGACGTCGTCGAGCGATTTGCCGGTGACGGCGGGGGCTTACCAACGGTCGTACTTTGGGACGACCGGGACGGGCAATCCGTTTGGCGACATCTTCGTGACGCGTCTGGGAGGGGGGAGTGCGCCGACGGTGGGCGGGCTGGCCAGCGGGGCGAGCTATGTGGGAGGGACGGTGGCGCCGGGCGAGATTGTGGTGCTGGCGGGGACGGGGGTTGGCCCGGCGGCGCTGGCGACCGCGGCGCTGGGCGAGGACGGGAAGCTGAGCAATTCACTGCTGGGGACGCGGGTTTTGTTTGACGATGTGCCCGCGGCGTTGATCTATGTTTCGGCAGGGCAAACTAGTGCGATTGTGCCGTATGCGGTAGCGGGACGGGCGTCGACGCGGGTGGTGGTGGAGGTTCAAGGGAACCGGTCGGTGGCGGTGACGATGCCGGTGGTGGCGAGCAAGCCGGCGCTGTTTTCGGCCAATTCGACGGGGCGAGGCCAGGGAGCGATCTTGAATCAGGATGGGAGTCCGAATACGCTGACAAATGGGGCTGCGAAGGGAAGTGTGATCGTTCTGTTCGGGACGGGCGAGGGGGCGACCACGCCGTCGGGGGTGGACGGGCAGTTGGCGTTGGCGGTGTATCCGAAGCCGGTGTTACCGGTGACGGTTACGCTGGGGGGGCAGCGGATTGAGACGATTGCTTACGTGGGAGCGGCACCCGGGTTGGTAGCGGGGTTGTTTCAGTTGAACGTGACGATTCCGGAGGGCGCGCCGTCCGGGGAGATTCCGATTACGGTGACGGTGGGCGGGGCGACGAGCCAGACGGGGTTGACCGTGGCGATCCGATAGCAGATAGTTCGGTGATGCGATTTTGTGCGCTGTTTTTTGCGGTGGTGATCGCCGGCATGGCCCAGGCTGCTGCCAACGAGCTGACGCTGGCGGAGCGAGCCGCGGGTTGGTCGCTGCTGTTCGACGGCCAATCGTGGGCGAATTGGACACTCAGCCAAGTGGCTCGGACGACATGGTGGAAGATCGAAGACGGCTGGATCCGAAGCGTCCCGGTGGGGGAATCCGCCGAGGGCCGTCGATTGACGACGCTGGAATCGTTTCGAGACTTTGAACTCAGCTTCGTGTGGAAGATCGATAGAGAAGCCAATTCCGGGGTGAAGTACCGGATTCAGGGGGCGTGGCAGTTTCAGCCTAAGGACCTGGAGACGGGTGAGGTGATTCGAATGTCGCCTATCCTTTCCAATCTACAAAAAGCGACGGCGCTGGGCTTTGAGTATCAGTTGGCCGACGATGAGAACACGCCGGACGCGCTCGATAGCCCGGCCCGCTCTTCCGCGGCTTTGTATCGGTTGGTGGCGCCGCGGAAGGCTGGGCCAGTCAAGGCCGGGACGGTGCATTCGTCACGGATCAAGGTGGTTGGTTCGCGTTTCGAACACTGGTTGGATGGGGTGTTGGTGGCGGAGGGCGACTTGGCTTCGGAGGCTCTGCGGGCGTTACTGGGGCAGAACCTGGCGAAGGGGCAAGAGAAGTTTGCGGGGGCGGGAGGGGTTCGGCAGCCTCGGTACGATGGGCTGCTCGAACGGGTGACGGCGGAGGCGCTGCTGGCGTTGGAGGTTCCGGAGAGTCCGATCGATTTCCAACACCATCGCAGCGGGGTTTGGTTTCGGGCGGTGAAGATTCGGCGTTTGCCGGGGCCCTAAAGTGGCAACGCTAGCTGGCTGCGGACGGCCCTTGCCAGCGGGCGTCGGAGAAGCCGAGCATGGGATAGAAGATCATTGGGAGAAAGGCGAGGCCGAGACCGAAGGCGGCACCCTTGCCGATGTTCTTGGCTATCTCGATACTCAACATGATGGCTACGATCAGGTTGACCAAGGGAATCAACCCGAGGACAATCCACCAGAGCGGCTTTCCGGCCATCCCGAGCAAGAGAATCACGATGTAGATGGGTATCAGGCAGTCCCAACCGGGCCGGCCCGCCTTCACAAATACTTTCCAGAAGCCGGCGATCATAGCGATCCAAACGACGAGTGCGACTACGCCGACGATTCTATGCACAACATCCTCATCCGTAGCTTCGCCATTTCCTTGCGTCGTTCCAGTCGCTTCCGCGGGTGGAACGACGGATATCGTGCCTCTTCGAGGCCAGAGTCAAGGGGGGGCTATCTGAACGAAACCTATCAAAAGGTGAGGTTGGTCGGGGCGGCGGGATTCGAACTCGCGACCCTCTGCTCCCAAAGCAGATGCGCTACCAGGCTGCGCTACGCCCCGACATACCTGTTGATTGTACCACTCTCTACTTTTTCGGCCTTTTTGCGCTGGCCGGGTCGAGCCGCAGATAGGCCGCTGCCGCGCGATAACGCACCTTTTCGCTTTTGTCCCCAAACAAACCCGCCAGTTTGCCTCGCATCACCGGGTCCCGCGAACCCGCAGCGAGTTGCACCCCGGCCGCCCGTACGCTCCAATCCTCGTCCACAAAAGCTCGGTCGAGCATGGACGGGCACGCGGAAGCCCGCTTTTTCGGATCCTGACAGAGCAGAATCAAGGACGTCGCGCGGGCCGAAAAACTCTCATCCGTCAACATTTGACTCACCGCCGAAACGCCCGCGCCAAGCCCGGGAACGGGCACGAAAATCATGCCCCTCTGTGCCACGAACAAGATCGCCGATTGCGGCGTCTTGAGCTTTCGCATCACCTTTCGCATCTCGCTTTTTGCGAAGTTCGACTTGGCTTTGGCCTCTTCGGCGAAGATGTCTTCAAGCAACTCCGCGCCGACGGGGTCGCCGATTTTCCAAAGGGCGCGGGCGGCGGCGTAGGTGACTTCGGGGACGGAATCCTGCAGGGCTTCCTTAATAATCGGGTAGCGCGTCCGGTCGCCGAGATCGACGAGGCTGTCGAGAGCGGCTTGGCGCACGAGGACGTCCTTATCCTTGGCGAGTGCAGTGAGTAAGTCAGCCACTTCGTCCTTGGCGGGTGCCATGCTGAGGGCTACCGCCACTTCCCGCCGCTTTTCCGGGCTTTTCTCGACGAAGCCATCCCGCAGGACAATTCTCGCCTGCTCGGCGGACTGGGACCATGCGAGCCCCGAGAATAGCAACACAGATAGAATTCTCATAGTCCATTGTGGCTGATCTGATAAACTCACGCCCATGCAGCGTCGTCAATTTTTAAGTCTCGCAGCCGGCTCCCTAGCCGCAGTCACCGCCGCCCCTTCGGCCCGTCCGAACATTATTGTCATGATGGCTGATGACATGGGTTGGTCTGATCTGGGGTGTTATGGATCGGAGATTGCGACGCCGACCCTGGACCGGCTCGCGGCCAATGGCTTGCGTTTCACCCAGTTCTACAACACCGCTCGCTGTTGCCCGACGCGGGCTTCACTCCTTTCCGGGTTGTACCCGCACCAAGCGGGTATTGGCCATATGATGAACGATAATGGCTTGCCCGGCTATCGGGGCAACTTGAACAAGAGCTGCGTGACGATTGCGCAGGTGATGAAAAGCTCCGGCTATCAGACGGCGATGTGCGGCAAATGGCACGTGACGCCGAAGTCGATCGCCGAGCAGCCGGGCGGCAAGGACAACTGGCCCGTCCAGCGTGGGTTTGATCACTTTTTTGGCACGATCGATGGAGCGGGCAGCTTCTACAACCCGGGTACCCTGACGCGGGACAACAGCTACATCGAGCCAGAAGAAAAGGACTTCTACTATACCGACGCGATTGGGAAAAACGCGGTGGCCTACCTCGACAAGTTTTCGGCGAAGGCGGACCCGTTCTTCTTATACGTTGCCTTCACAGCTCCCCATTGGCCGCTTCACTGTCCGGAAGAGACGGTTGCCAAATACAAAGATACTTACAAAGACGGCTGGGACCAGTTGCGGCTGAAGCGGCATGCCAAGCAGAAGAAACTTGGTCTCGTGAAGGCGAACTGGGAGTTGACGCCGCGGGATAAGTCTGTGGCCGCGTGGGTCGATGCGCCGGATAAAGATTGGGAAGCGCGGCGGATGGCGGTTTATGCGGGGATGATCGACCGGCTCGACTATGCGGTAGGCCAAGTGGTAAGAAAGCTGGAAGAGAAGAAAATGTTGGAGAATACGCTGATTCTCTTTCTGGCGGACAACGGCGGGTGCGCCGAAGGCATGGGCACGACCCCGGACAATACGAGCCCGAATACTTCTGGCAAACCGAAGACGACTCGCGACGGCCGGACCGTTCGGTATGGCAACACGCCGGACATTCTGCCGGGTCCGGAGGACACTTACACGAGCTATGCGACATCGTGGGCGAACGCGTCGAACACGCCGTTCCGCATGTATAAACATTGGGTGCACGAGGGGGGCATTTCAAGCCCGCTGATTGCTCATTGGCCGGCTTCGATTAAGCGCCGGAACGCCATGTCGAGCGAGCCAAGCCACTTGATCGACATCATGGCGACCTGCGTTGATCTGGGCAAGGCCAAGTACCCGACCGAATGGAAGGGCGAGAAAATCACGCCGATGGAAGGCAAGAGTTTAGGACCGGTGTTTTTGACCGGCAAGCGGATCCCGCACGAGGCGATCTATTGGGAGCACGAAGGCAACCAAGCGATTCGTATGGGCCAATGGAAGCTCGTGAAGATGCACGGCGGCGAATGGGAGCTTTACGACATTGACGCAGATCGGACCGAGTTGAACAATCTCGCCTCCGCCCAGCCGGAGCGGTTGAAAACGATGGCCGCGAAATGGGATAGCTGGGCCAAACGAGCCATGGTTGCACCCTGGCAGAGTTGGGCCCAGCCGAAGAAGGCGGGGAAGAAGAAGGCCTAGCCGCGTCGACCGCCGAACACGTGCCGCTTGGCGGTCCACTTGGCTTCGAGATACTCGCCCATGTTCAGGGTGCCGGAGATTTCGTTGCCGGTGAGTTGACCGGAGAACTCGAACTGAAGGGAATCGCCGTGGCGTTCGGTGTAGCTGCTCGTGAGCCGGACGCGGTCGCCTTCGACGCTGCCGCGGAGGTCGCGGGAGACGAAATCGCCTTGGTGCGTGCCTTCGACCTGGCCACCAGCCTGCTTCAGATGGAGGACGTGGGTGGAAGCGCTGGCCAGGTATTGAATCTGCACGTCCCAACGACCGGAGAGGTCGGCGGCTGGGGCGGCGGAGGATTTTGGGGATTCCGGCGGCGGAGATTGGAGCGTAGCGACGATGCGGTCGGCGACGATTTTCTCATCGCCGGGGGCCATCATGTAGGGCACCACTTGGATGCTGTTAGGGCCGGCCCCGGTGGGGAGGGCGATGCGGGGTTCGGTCGTGAAGAGGTGCTTGGCGAGGGCGGTGCCGGTGACGCCGACTTTGGCGGGATCCCATTTGATGACAAGGGTGGGGGTGTTGTTCGAGAGTCCTTCGGGGAGTCGCACTTCGGTGGTTACTCCCGGGAAGGTGGCGACGCGGCGGGCGACGTGGTCCAGGCGAGAGTTCCATTGGGCCCATTCGGCTTTATGGTCGCGTTTGAGCCACATTTCGACGGCCATTAGCATCCCAACGGCTTCCTCTTTGCCGATTTTCATGGAGCGAGCGAAGCCATGATGGGGCGAGCTATGGACCCAGGCGGCCCGGACGAGATCTTTCTTGCCGAGGAGTAGCCCGGCGGTTTGCGGTCCACGCATGCACTTGCCGCCGCTGTAGGCGACCAGGGTGGCACCGGCTTGGAGATGGACGTTGGGAACAGTGAGGCCTTCGGCGGCGGCGTCAACGAAGACGGGGACGTTGCGCTTGCGGGCGAGTTCGCAGATGACTTTCGTCGTGAGGGGTCCGGCCTCGGCGTTGGGACCTGCGAGGATGTAGACCATCGCGGTTTTCGGTCCGAGAGCGGCTTCAAACTCTTCGACGGTGCCGGCTTCAACGACAGTGGCGCCGACGGCGCGGACGGCGGCGTCGTAGACGTTGCGGGAGTGATTGGGAATGATGACTTCGGTTTTGGTGAATCCTTCGAGGTTGGGGATGCGGACGTGGAGATCGGCGTTACCGCCAGCGATGCAGGCCGCTGTTGCATGAGTGATGGCGGACGAACAGCCGCAGGTGACCATGCCCCATTCGGCCTGGGTGAGTTCGGCGAGGCGGGCACCGATGCCAGCCATAAGTTCATCAATATGGACGTAGTGTTGCGAGGCTTCGGTCATGGCCATGCGCACTTCCGGGAGCATGGTGGAGCCGCTGATGATGGTGAATGTGCCGCGGGCGTTGATGAGCGGTTTGACGCCGATCGATTGATAGATGGAGGTGCCGAGTTGGAGTCCGGTGGTGGGAGCTGCGGCTGCTTTTGCGGGGAGCAGGCCGGCGAAGAGGCCGAAGGCGGATCCGCGAAACACATCGCGGCGGAGGAGAGAATGGCCCAGGGCGGGAAGGGGTTCGTTTTTGCGCGAGGAGCCGAAGAGGTGTTTCGAGAAAAATTTCTTCATCGAACTACTCTACCCGCTTCGGCGGGAAGTAGTAGCGGCGGAGGAGACCGCGGGCGCGGCTCAGCCGGGACATTACGGTGCCGAGGGGGATTTGGAGTTGATCGGCGACTTCTTTGTAAGAGAGTTCTTCGAGGTCGGCGAGTTGGAGGACCTGGCGGTAGGGGGTAGGCAGTTGGGCGAGGGCGCGGGAGAGGTCGAGATCGGGCAGGGATGGAGGCGTAACGAGATGTTCGATCGAATGGTGAGAAGGCCAGCGGCGGCGCTGGTGGCGGGCGCAGTGAAAAAGGATGCGGAAGAGCCAGGCGCGGAAGTTGGTGCCGGGTTCAAAGCTGGGGAACTTCCTCCAAGCGATGAGAAAGGTGTCTTGGAGAAGGTCTTCGGCGGGGACTTGGTGACCAACGAGCCTGACGGCGGCGCGGAGCAGGGCGGGTTGATGGCAGAGGGCTTCGACGGCGAAGTGGTGAGAAAGGCTCAGGGTGTCCACGTAGCAAAGTTCGCAAGTGGTTGGAATAAAGTCACGTTTAAAAGGAAGATAGGGTCATGATTCAGCATTTCGTAACAATTTTCTTAGCCGCGGTGAGCATCGCGGCCGCCCAGCCGCTGCAATATACGTTGCTGCCGGCGGGCACGACGGCTCCGGCTGGACGGTCGGACGGGACGATTGTGCACGACCCGGTGGGTCGGCAACTGTTTCTGTTTGGGGGCTCGGCCTCCGGTGCGCGGAACGACCTATGGGTATATTCGCTGGAGCGCAAGGAATGGCGAGAGCTACAGCCGACGGGAGCGAGGCCCGTACCGCGGTGGGGACATACGCTTGTACTGGACGAGGCGCGGCGCCGGCTCGTGATGTTCGGTGGACAGGCGTCGGGCTTCTTCAACGACCTATGGACGTACGACATTGTGCGGGGGAACTGGACGCAAGTCGGGCAGCCGGGAGACGGGCCGAGCCGCCGGTACGGGCACTCGGGCATCTTCGAGCCGGGTCGCGATCGCGTGATTATTTCGCACGGGTTTACGGATGCTGGGCGATTCGACGATACGTGGGCGTACGAGTTTGGGACAAGCCGGTGGCGAGATATTTCGCCGCGGAACAACCGGCCGCTGCGCCGTTGCTTACACCACGCTGTCTATGACGCGATGCGGGGTCAGATGCTGCTGTACGGCGGTTGCGCGAGTGGATTTGGGCCATGCCCGCTGGGCGACCTGTGGGCGTTCGACTTAGCGAGGGGGGAGTGGACCGAACAGGTGGCTTCGCCGGCTCCGGCTCCGCGGCAATACTATGGCCGGTCGTACGATACGGGGCGGGATCGGATGATTCTGTTTGGCGGGTCGGGGCGGGGGAATTTGAGCGATACGTGGGAGTTCAACCCCGGGCTGCGGCAGTGGCGGGAGGCGGTGCTGGAGGGGCCGGCACCGAGTGCCCGGTTTCGCCATGAGAGCGCCTATGGAGAGGGCATCACTTACTTTTTCGGTGGTTCGACGGAGCAGGGGCTGACGAATGAGCTTTGGCAGTTGGGTCCGAGGCAGGCGGTTACCGCCGGGGTAACGGCGGTGGTGAATGCGTTTGACGGGAGCACGGGAGCGGTAGTACCGGGCGGCCTAGTTTCGATTTACGGTTCGGGGCTGGGGAACGCAGTGAGCTGGAATGGGCTGCTTTCGACGGTTCTTTATGCCGATGCCGCGCAGATTAACGCCCAGGTGCCGGAGGGGCTGGCGGGGGCGGCGGAGGCGCGGTTGGTGGTTAGGTCTACGAGCGGAGAGAGTGCGGCGGTGACGTTTCCGGTCGTAAAGGCGCGGGTGGGGTTGTTTCCTCGAGCCTGGAACCAGGATGGCGGTCTGAACGGGCGTGAGAATCCGGCGGGGGAAGGGCAGATCGTCGTGCTGTATGCGACTGGCCATGGCCAGGCTCCGGGAGCGGCGGTAACCGTTGGCGGGCGGACGGCCGAAGTCTTGTACGCGGGGGAAGGTCCGGGAACGATCGGGGTGATGCAGATCAACATCAGGATTCCAGCGGGAACCGGGGGCGGGGAAGCGGTACCGGTGATCGTGCGAGTAGGGGAGAGTACCGCGACGCTTCCGCTGGCGGTGTGGCCGTGATATTGCTGAGGGATGCTCCGAATCATTTTATGGCTAGGGATTGGGCTGTCGGCGGGCAGTTTACTGGGCCAGCACCAGCACGGCGACTCGCCTGCGGCGCGGCCGACGGAACTGCTGGCCGGGATGGGTAGCCATAGCCACCCCATTGCCACACAGTCCGAGTTAGCGCAGACGTACTTTGACCAGGGGCTGGCGCTGATTTACGGTTTCAACCACGACGAGGCCGCTCGTTTGTTCGCGCGGGCGGCGGAACTCGACCCGACGTCGCCGATGCCGCATTGGGGGATTGCGTACGCCTTAGGGCCGAACTACAACTTGCCGACGATGCCAGAGAGAGAGGAGAAGGCTTGGCAGGCGATCGCGAAAGCGCTGGAGTTGGCCAAGCGGGCTCCGGAATCGGAGCAGGCCTACGTCGCGGCGCTGGCGCAGCGGTATTCGAAAGATCCCAAGGCCGACCGGAGTCTACTGGGAGAGCGTTACGCCGAAGCGATGGGGGGCTTGATGAGACAGTTTCCGGACGACCTGGATGCGGCGACCCTTTATGCCGAAGCCAAAATGGACCTGCGCCCATGGCAATTGTGGACGGCCGACGGGAAACCGGCGCCGGGGACCCTAGAGATTTGCCAAGTGTTGGAGGGGGTTCTCCGGCGGAACCCCCTTCACCCGGGAGCTAACCATTACTATATCAACGCGGTGGAAGCTTCTCCGCAGCCGGAGCGGGCGTTGCCAAGTGCCGATCGGTTAGGCGGATTAATCCCGGGGGCAGGGCATCTGGTGCATATGCCGTCCCATATTTACTCGCGGATCGGGGAGTTTGAGAAGGCGGCGACAGTGAACGAGTTGGCTTCCGAGGTTGATCGGCAATACGTGGCGCGATCGGGCGCTCAGGGGATGTATCCGTTGGGATACTATTCGCACAATCTGCATTTTGTGGCGTATTCCCGCATGATGCAAGGGCGGTACCAGGACGCCCGGGAGTATGCGCAGCGTCTGCGGAAGAACGTGGCGGGGGCGATCGATGGGATGCCGATGCTGGGAGCCTACGGTGCGTATGAGTGGCTGGTGCTGATTCGTTTTGAGAAGTGGGAGGAGATGACGAAGCAAACGACACCGACCGAAAAGGATCTGTTCCTGCGGGCGATCTACCTCTATTCGCAAGGGGCTGCGTTAGCAGCGATCGGCAAGGGGGACGCGGCGGCGGAATTGATGGGGATGATCGACGCGATCGCTAAGGAGATCCCGGCCGAGGCGGTCGCGATGTTCAACCCGGCAAAACAGGTGTTGGCGTTAGCCAGTGTGGACTTGGGGGCACGAATCGCGAGAACCCGGGGGGAGATCGATCTGGAACTCGCCCAGTGGCGGCGAGCGGTGGCCCTGGAGGATGGGCTGTCGTATATGGAGCCGCCGGACTGGTACTATCCGACTCGGGAATCGCTGGGGAAAGCGCTATTGCGACAGGGGAAGGCTGGGGACGCGGAATGGGTTTTTCGGAAGGATCTGGAGAAGAATCCTCGCAATGGGCGCTCGTTGGCTGGCTTGTTAGAGAGCTTGCGCGCGCAACAAAAGGGCGAGAGTGTGACGTTCGTGGAGAAGGAATTTCGGGAGGCTTGGCACCGGGCCGATTCTCCGGCCCTATGATCTAGGTTTGGGTATTGCCTTAAAGTTCCGGCTGTGGAGCCGGAACTAGTCTCTGCGGATCGAAAAGATGGAGCGGCTTGAACTGGCGTTTGGACCACTTGCTACCGGGGTCAAACTGTACTCCCACAAAGAAGCCGATATCCCGGTAGACGCAGTACCGGACCTGGCCGACATAGTCGCCTTTAGGGCCGCTGACGGTCAGGATCGTATTCAAGGGAATCTCAGTATCCATCTGGAGGCAAACTCCAGACTCCGAGATGTCTTCAAGGTTGGCAATCGTCTTCTTCCGCCCACCAGCGCTGTCACGCCAGTGGACCTCAATGAGATCTGCACACATTAGCCGGGGCTCAAAGCGCCTGTTCCGCATATACCTATCTATCGACGCCGGGATGGAATTGGAGTATCCGGCGGTTGCAATAATTTAACCCTACGACCTCTAGGGTAAACTGCTATTGAATTGAGTACTAGGGTCAGTTAAATCCGATTGAAAACTTCAACGGCTTTGCTCAGCGCTTTATGGAGTCGAATGAAGGGCACCATCTTCGTTTCCCGCTCATCGATCTCTTGGGCGCGCTTCAAAACTTCAGCGGCTTGGGCGGCGGGAACCCGGACGACGCCGTCTTCATCGGCCACGATAATGTCGCCAGGCTTGACCTCGACACCGGCGCACTGCACCGGGACATTGCGGGCGACGCCGGCGAAGCGGCTGACGGTGCTGGAGGGAACGACGCTGCGTCCATAGATGGGAAGGCCGAGGGTGCGGACCTCCTTCAGGTCGCGGACGCCGCCATCGACGATGACGCCGGCCATGCCGCGAGCCTTAGCCGCGGTGGCCATCAGGCCGCCGATGCCGGCGACGTCCATGCCGTCCTTGATGACAATCACGCCGACTTCGCCGGGGTTCCCGTTGTCGATCATGGCGGTAGATTCGCGGGTGGAGAGGGAAGGGGTAGCTTTTTCGGGGGTGGTGGGTTCGAGGTAGACGGTGACGGCGCGACCGACGGCGCGGGCGGTGACCGTGCGGGGGCGCATGTCGTGGGACATGAAGCCGCGTTGACCGGTGATCTGGTCGACGGCGTCAGCGACGGCGGCGACCGTAACGATTTCGTAGCCGGCGAGGAGGGGATCTTTCGAGACCGTTTTGCGTGCGGCCTGGAAGCCGAATCCGAGAAGAGCGCAGGCGCCGACGGCGAGCGCGAGAGTTTTGTTGCGAGATAGCATACAGGCGCTATTCTACTGGAATGCGGATAGGAGCCTTGGTAACTAACGTGGTGGTGCTGCTGCTGTTCGGGGTGGTGGTGCCGTGGGTGAAGGGGATTGAGTTCCTCGACCTGTTCCTATTGATCCCGTATGCCCTGTTGTCGGTGTTCTACGTTTCTCCCCGGGCGGTGGCGGTGGCGTTTGAGTCGCCGATCTCTTTGGCCGCACTGGGGCGGACGGCGCTGGTGGGCTGGGCGATTGGGCTTTTGATTCTGGTGATGGGGTTTGTAACGGTGAATGTTTCGGCGGGCCATGGGGTGTTGCCGCCTTTTCCGGTGCTTTTGTGTTTGCTGGTCGTCAGTTTGATGGCGTGTTTATTGACGGCGGCGGTGGCGGTGCGGGTGGCGCTGGGGGCGGCGAGCGAAGAGGCGGCGCGGAGCCGGATTCGCATTGGGTTTTTAGTCGTGCTTTGCGCAGTGCTGGCGGTTCCCCGGCTTTTGAGTGACGAGGCAACGGGATCAGTGCTCGGCTGGCTGACTCCGGAGGGGATGGTGCAGGGGACGATGATTCTGGTTCCGGTGATGGCGGTGGGGACGCTTTGGCTATTACGAGTGAGACTGGCGCGATACACTGGCTAGTTCATGCGTATTGTTTCGAAATCGGCTTGCCGGGTGGATGTAGCGGGTGGCACCCTGGACATTTGGCCTCTCTATCTGCACCATGCCAACGCGTGTACGGTGCATTTCGCCGTGGATCGTTATACGACTTGCGACCTGCGAACAAGAGAGGATAGCCGAATTGTGCTGCGGTCGCGGGATCTGGGTATGCAGGAAGAGTTTGGCTCGCTGGCCGAGTTGTCGGCGGCGAAAAAGTACAAGCTTGCGTTGTTAGCCGAGGTGGTGCGCTTCTTTGCCCCGCCGATGGGAATCGACCTGGACACGAACTCGGAAGCACCGGCGGGCGCGGGGATCAGTGGGTCATCATCGCTGATTATCACGCTGGCGAGCGCGTTCAACAAACTGTTGGGTACGGGCTATTCGATTGAGGCTTTACGGCAAGTGGCCCAGAACATCGAAGCGCGGATCATCAAGGTACCGACTGGATGTCAGGACTACTATCCGGCGATGTACGGCGGGGTGGGGGCGGTGGAGTTGCGGGTGGACGGGATTCGTCGCGTGGCACTGCCTGTGGATCATGATGATTTGATTTCGCGGACGGTGCTGGCCTATACGGGCGAACCGCGCAATTCGGGGATCAACAATTGGGAGGTGACGAAACTGCACATTGACGGCGACAAGCAGGTGCATCGGAACTTCGACATGATTGCCGGAATTGCGCACGCCATGCGGAGTGCTTTGACGGTCGGGGACTGGCCGGAGGCCGCGCGGTTGCTGCGGGAAGAATGGAGCTTTCGGAAGAAGAATGCGCCGGGGATTACGACGCCCTTGATCGACGAGATGGTGAAGGTAACTCGGAAGGCGGGGGCG
>Ga0163144_10010554_pt1 | contig 19675 bp, 20 predicted proteins | sample OliLak19BULKMAT1_FD_123175 | JGI IMG/M metagenome (GOLD analysis project Ga0163144, IMG submission 123175) | Freshwater microbial mat bacterial communities from Lake Vanda, McMurdo Dry Valleys, Antarctica - Oligotrophic Lake LV.19.BULKMAT1 | ecosystem: Environmental > Aquatic > Freshwater >... | reverse complement strand
GAATAATCCGCTCGTAATCCGATAGCCGTTCCCATGGCGCGGTCCTCCTCGACCGCCATCGAATCAGAAGTCGGCCAGGTTGGGAATCCCAGTGAGTCGGATTTATTGCCGGTTGGTATAACGGCAGATTTCGGGATCTTGAAGCCGCAGCTTCAATAGCAATTTTGCGCCAAACGACACGTTTGAGCGAACTGAAACGAGAGTCTGAAAAGGGCCAAAAGCGTGAGTCGGTTCTGCCAATCACGGAGACTCGTGTGCAACGGTTTCCTGCCATCTGCGGAACAACGTGCGGACCTTTCCGCAAAGCCATGCTGCGCAAGACACGCTGGCCTGGCAACCATTTCTAAATCCCAAAGCCGATGAAATCTGATCAAAACCGATCAAGCTGGGGGAGCAATTGGGGCACGGAGGTTTTTAAGATTTTTGAGGATCTCGTAGTCCTTGTTTTTATGGTCGGAACGAGAGGATTCGAACCTCCGACCCCTAGTCCCCCAGACTAGTGCGCTACCGGGCTGCGCTACGCTCCGACCGAACGCGCTATATAGGCAAACGCCCTCGCCGCTGCAACCGTGATAATCCCTTCAGGCAGCGCAGCGATTACGGGCCGCGTCGATGCGGCCCTTGATGTTGGTCAGCTCCAGGAGAGCCTGCTCCAGGCGGCTCTTGCGATCCGGGGCGACGAAGGCGCGGGCTAGGCTGGCCTGGAGTTCCCGGACCGGGCTCGGCGCAGCTTCAAGGGCGGCTGCGGACAGGGTAGCCATGCCCGAGAGGACCGCGTCGATGCCCTGCTCGGCAAGGATCGTCCTCGCGCCTTTCAGCGGCATGCCGCGCTCGTGCACCAGGATGCGGATGGCGCGCAGGGCGTCCATGTCCTGCGGGCGCAACATCCGGCGGCCATCGTCGCGCTTGATCGGGCGGATGTCTTTCGGGAAACGCGTTTCCCAGTACCGCAGCACATGCGTTTCGAGACCAAGTTCGCTGGCCGCTTCACCAATCGACCGGAAGGCAGAGGACGATTATTCGATCCGGGATTTGAGTGCGGTCATTCGGTCATCCTGCGGGGGATCAGTCGCGGCCGACGAGAGACTTGAGCATCGGGGACGGACGGAAGGTTACGACGCGGCGCGCGGCGATCGGCGCCTGTTCGCCGGTCTTCGGGTTGCGCCCTTCGCGGGCAGACTTGGAGCGCACGACGAAGTTGCCGAAGCGGGCGAGCTTCACTTCTTCTTCATGCTCGAGGGCGCCGCCGATCAGCTCGAGGGTGCGGTCAAGAAGATCCGCAGATTCCTGCCGGGTCACGCCCACTTCGCGGACAATGGCGTCGGTCACTTCAGCACGGGTAACGGTCTCGTTGCTCATATGCCCATTCGCCTTTCGTTAAAGCCTAAGCCCGGTATCTTAACGAATTCCTAGCGGACGCGTTAATGAATTCTGGAACAGGCCGGCAGGTCAGAGCCGGAAGAGGCTTGCGCCCCAGGAGAAGCCGCCGCCCATCGCTTCCGAAAGGATCAGATCGCCGGGCCTGGCGCGGCCGGTCCGGACCGCATGATCCAGCGCCAGCGGGATGGACGCCGCAGAGGTGTTGGCGTGCTGGTCGACCGTGATGACGACCTTCTCTTCCGGAATGTTCAGCTTCTTCGCCACCCCGTCGAGGATCCGCTTGTTGGCCTGGTGTGGCACGAACCAGTCGATATCCGCCGAGGTGAGCCCCGTCTCCGCCAGCACCGCTTCGATGGCGGCGGAAATATTGGCGACTGCGTGCTTGAAGACCCGGTTGCCTTCCATCCGGACATGGCCAATCGTTCCGGTGGAGCTGACGCCGCCATCGACATAAAGCAAGTCGGACTTAGAGCCGTCAGTGCGGATATGGTGCGTGATGATACCCTCGTCAGCTGCGAATTCACCCTCGCGCACTTCGATGACCACCGCGCCGCCGCCATCGCCGAACAGCACGCAGGTGCCCCGGTCCGACCAGTCGATGATGCGCGTGAAGGTTTCTGCGCCGATCACGAGCGCACGCTTGAACAGGCCCTGCTTCAGCATCGAATCGGCGGTGGCGAGCGCAAACAGGAAACCGGAGCAGACCGCCTGCACATCGAACGCAGCGCCGTGCGTGATGCCGAGCTTCGCCTGCACGGCGGTCGCCGTTGCCGGGAACGTTCGGTCCGGTGTCGTGGTGGCGAGCACGATGAGATCAATCTGCGACGCCTCGATGCTGGCGGCGGCGAGCGCGCGGCGTGCGGCAGCGGTCGCAATGTCGGACGTGACTTCACCATCGGCGGCGATATGGCGCTGGCGGATACCGGTGCGCTCCACGATCCACTCGTCGGACGTCTCGACCATCCGAGCGAGCTCCTTGTTGGTGAGCACGCGATCGGGAAGGTAGCTTCCGGTTCCGATAACAAAGCTGCGCCGCGCCATCCTCAATCTTCCTTTCGGTCCAGCGTGCCGCGGTCAGGCCGCGACGCCGCCGGTTCCAATTCTTGCGAGGTTTGCTGCGATCTCGCCCTGGAAATCGCTCGCCACCAGATCTGCGGCCATCTCGCACGCCCTGGCGAACCCGCGCGCATCCGCGCTGCCGTGGCTCTTGACGGAGATGCCGCCAAGCCCGAGCAGAACGCCGCCGTTCACATTGCTCGGGTCCATCAGCGATTTGAGGCGCTTCAGGCCGTTCATCGCCAGCACGGCGCCTGCTTTGGCCATCAGGGTTTCGGTGAACGCCTCGCGCATATGGCTGGCAAGCATCCGGGCAACGCCTTCGCCCGTTTTCAAGGCCACATTGCCGGTAAACCCGTCGGTGACGACGACGTCGACCAGACCCATGGAAATGTCATCGCCTTCGATGAAGCCGCGATAGTTGAGATCGAGGCGCGCCGCGCGCAGCCATTCATGTGCCTCGCGGACTTCTTCATGGCCCTTCATCTCTTCCGAGCCGATGTTCAGCAAGGCGACGGAAGGCTTCGCGATCCCAAGGGTCGCGCGCGCGAAGGCCTCGCCCATGATGGCAAAACTGACGAGCTGCTGGGCATCGGCCTCAACATTGGCGCCGACATCCAGCACGACGGACCGGCCGCGCAGCGTGGGCCAGACGGCGGTCATGGCCGGCCGGTGAACGCCTTCCATCTTGCGTAGGATCAGCATCGACATGGCCATCAGCGCGCCGGTGTTTCCTGCCGAAACCGAAGCCTCCGCCTTCCCCTCCCGGATCGCTTCGACGGCGTTCCACATGGACGTGCCCTTGCCGCGCCGCAGGGCCTGGCTCGGCTTCATGTCACTGGTGATCTTTCCGGCGGCGTGAACCACGGTGGCGCGGGCTTCCAGCACCGCGCGTCCGGCCATCAGGGGGGCCAGCAGGGCCTCGTCGCCATGCAGCAACGCCGTCATGCCGGGCCGGCCTTCAAGGAACTCGGCAACCCCGTCGATGACGATGCAAGGAGCATTGTCCCCGCCCATGGCGTCTATTGAGAGCGTCTGCGAGGGGTTCATCCGGTCCTGTGCCTGCATGAGTGGCCAGATTCTGCGTAATTCGCCGTGGTTTAATCGGCGCCGGAGTGCAAGGCAACGGGCCAGATGCGGCGCAGGTCAGGGTTCGGCGGTGTCCGGCCCGCCGGGAACGCCGATCCAGTTGAAGCGGCCGTGCAGAATCTCGGTGTCGGCCTGCCGGCCGAGTTGGGCGCTGAGCGCCAGAACAGATTCGGCAAGCGCCCCGGCACGGTCTGACCGGGCGACCCCGTTACGGCGCAGGATGGCGTCGACAGGCTCCGCCCCGTCAGCCGCCGTCAGCGCCGCAAACAGGACCTTTCCAAGCCCGGCATGGCCTTGCGCCAGCTTTCTGACCTTCCGGGCAATGGAAGCGTCACCGACGCCTTTTTCCCGGTAGGCGGCGTCAAACCCGTCAAGCACCAGTTCATCGAGCCGCGCCATCAGCCGGGCGGGCTCCGGCCCCTCGATCCGGCTGAGCCGCGCGCAGGCCAGGCTGGTCAGGACCGTCACCATTCCTGCCCGACCCTCAAACGTATCCGGCACACCCCCGGAGATGTAATAATCCGGCTCCAGCGCGTGCCGCAGCAGGCCGCGATAGGCCTCCGCCGCCGCCTTCCGCTGCGCCGAACGGCGCTTGAACCAGTTGCCCGAAAATGCCGTCAAGGGTGCACTCCCATGCTTGCCAAGCCCGGTTACCTGCCGCTAGTTCGTTGTCGAAAGCCCATCCGGAGTGACTCCATGCGTAAAAGTGCCATCCTAGCGGTTAGCCTGCTCGCGCTGCCCCTCACGGCGTGCCTTACGCCCGCGCGCGACTTCCACGGCTATATTCCGGATGAAGTCCAGCCTTACGACATCAAGCCGGGCGAAGATACCCGTTCGTCGGTGACAGCCCAGCTCGGATCGCCTTCCACCAAGGGCCTGTTCGACACCAACACCTGGTTCTACATCTCGAACGTGCAGGAGCGCCTCGCTTTCTACAAACCGCAGGTCAAGGAGCGCGTGATCACGGCCATCCGCTTCAGCGAGGACGACAAGGTGGATGAGGTCCTGCGCTACACGGCAGAGGACGGCCAGGTGATCAGCTACACCGCGCGCGAGACGTCCACGCGCGGACGCGAACTCGGCCTCTGGGAGCAGATTTTCGGCACCGTCGGCACCGTGCGCCTGCCGAACTCCGACGAAGCGACACCGGGCAACCCCACGGGACGTCAAGGCCAGTAGTCTTCGCCGCTTCAACCGGGCCGGAAATGAAAAGCCCCGGAACCTCGGTTCCGGGGCTTTCCTTTTGATCCTTATCCGGATGACTAGTGGCCGGCGAGAACCGCGAGCATCAGGAGCGCCACGATATTGGTGATCTTGATCATCGGGTTCACGGCAGGACCTGCCGTATCCTTGTAGGGGTCACCGACCGTGTCGCCTGTCACCGCAGCCTTGTGGGCTTCGGAGCCCTTGCCGCCATGGTGGCCGTCTTCGATGTACTTCTTGGCATTGTCCCACGCGCCGCCCCCCGAGGTCATCGAGATGGCCACGAACAGGCCGGTCACGATCACGCCGAGGAGCATGGCGCCGACCGAGGCAAGCGCTGCACCGGAACCGGCGATCAGGTAGATCGCGATGAAGAGCACGATCGGCGAGAGCACCGGCAGAAGCGAGGGAACAACCATTTCCTTGATCGCGGCTTGCGTCAGGATGTCCACGGCGCGGCCATAGTCGGGCTTCACTTCACCCTTCATGATGCCGGGCATTTCGCGGAACTGGCGGCGGACTTCCTCCACCACCGCCTGCGCCGCGCGGCCCACCGCCATCATCGACATGCCGCCGAAGAGGAACGGGAGAAGACCGCCGAACAGGAGGCCGACCACGACATAGGGGTTGGCAATCGAGAAATCGACCGTGACCCCGTAGAAGAACGAACCTTCGACGGCTCTGGCCGAGAAGTATTTCAAGTCTTCCGCATACGCTGCAAACAACACAAGCGCGCCAAGGCCCGCCGAACCGATGGCGTAACCCTTCGTCACGGCCTTGGTCGTGTTGCCCACGGCGTCGAGCGCGTCGGTCGTCTTGCGGACTTCCGAGGGCAGTTCGGCCATTTCGGCAATACCACCGGCATTGTCCGTGACCGGACCGAAGGCGTCGAGCGCAACGATCATGCCGGCGACGCCGAGCATGGTGGTGGTTGCGATGGCGATGCCATACAGGCCGGCGAGGTTGAAGGTCAGCAGGATGCCGCCGATGATGATCAGCGCCGGAAGCGCGGTGGCTTCGAGCGAGACAGCAAGGCCCTGGATGACGTTCGTGCCGTGGCCCGACTCGGAGGCTTTCGCGATCGAGCGGACGGGACGGTACTTGGTCTCCGTGTAGTAGGCCGTGACGACAACGATCAGGAGGGTGACGAAGAGGCCTGCAACGCCGCAAGCGAAGAGCTTCCAGCCGGTGATGTTGGCCGGTTCCCCGGTTGCCGGATCGACGAGGCCGAGGAGGGCGCCAGCACCTTCCATCGTGCCCCCGAGCCCGCCCGGAAGGACGGTTTCAATCGCCAGTGCGAGACCGCCGACAGACAGGACGCCGGTGACGATGAGCGCCTTGTAGAGCGCGCCCATGACATCGGTCGAGCCCTTGGCGAGGGTTGCGAAGAAGGTGCCGACAATCGACGTGACGATACACACCGCGCCAATGGCGAGGGGCAGCATCATGATTTCGCTGATGTAGGGCGTGGCCGCAAAGTAGATGCCGCCGAGCACCATCGTGGCGACGAGGGTCACCGCATAGGTCTCGAACAGGTCAGCTGCCATGCCGGCGCAGTCGCCGACGTTGTCGCCGACATTGTCGGCAATGGTGGCAGGGTTGCGTGGATCATCTTCCGGAATACCGGCTTCAACCTTGCCGACCATGTCCCCGCCGACATCCGCACCCTTGGTGAAGATACCGCCGCCGAGACGGGCGAAGATCGAGATCAGCGAAGCGCCGAGACCGAGCGACACCAGCGCGTCGATGATGTCGCGTTTCTGGTCTTCGTCGGTCAGCGAAAGGCCGATGGGGCCGGTCAGCAGGCCGTAATAGCCGACGATGCCGAGGAGGGCGAGGCCGACCACCAGCATGCCGGTGACGGTGCCCGATTTGAACGCCATCTGGAGGCCCTGGTTGAGGCCCTGGCGGGAGGCTTCCGTCGTGCGTACATTAGCGCGTACGGAGACGAGCATGCCGATGAATCCGGCAAGTCCCGAGAGCACTGCGCCGACGAGGAAGCCGAGCATGGCCTTCCAGCCGAGCGCAATCAAGAGGATGACAGCTACGCCCGCTCCGACGATGGCGATGGTGCGGTACTGGCGGCTGAGAAAGGCGTTTGCGCCTTCCTGGATCGCCTGAGCGATCTCGATCATCCGCGGATTGCCCGCAGGCGCCTTCATGATCGAATTGATCTGCCAGTAGCCATAGGCGACCGACAGGAACCCTGCACCCAGTGCAAGCAAGTACCAAGTCATTGGTGAATCCTTCCTTTAACCCCTAATGCCTGCAGACCTGCACGGCAGGTCCGCAGCGCCTTTTGTCGACGGTTCTGCCTGCCAGCCGGCCCCCCAGGGTGCAACTTGGCTCACTTTACGGGCGAGTGACGGGCATTCCGATACCAGCCATGCTGGTAGGCGACCGTTTCCGGGAGGTTAACGGGCCGATTTTCCGCAAGGGCCGCAAGGCCGGGCTCGGTGCGGATCAGGCCGATGCAGGAAATCGGGATGCCCGATGCCTGCGCGTCCCGGAGCAGGCTGCTGGCGCTTTCAGGGCGCGCGGTAAACAGGAGCTGATAATCATCGCCCCAGGTCGCAAGGTCGAGCATTTCGGACAGGTTCGACGCGCCATCTGCGAAAGGCACTGATTCGAGCGCTATCTCGGCGCCTGCCCCCGACGCCTGCGCCAGCGTCCGCGCATCGCCCAGCAGGCCGTCGGAAACGTCCATAGCCGCGGTCGCATGGCGCACGAGAAGACCGGCGGCGGCTATCGGAGGCAAATCCGGCACCAGAAGGCTTGCAGTCCACGGGCCGGGCTCTCCTGCAGCCCGCGCGAGGAAGCCGCGCCGGGGGCCGCCGATCACGCCGGTCACCCAGATCTCGTCGCCCGGCGCCGCCCCGCCCCGCCGGATTGGCGCGGCGCCGAGGCAGCGCCCGGTCAGTGTCAGGGACACGAAAAGGCCGCCGGGACTGGAAACTGTATCGCCCCCGATCAGCGATGCGCCCCAGACCGCAAGCTCGTCGCCAAGCGCCCCCGCAAAGGCGGCGAGTTCCGTTTCCGTCCGCCCGGAGGGCCAGCCCAGCGTCAGAAGCGCCTCGCCCGGTTCAGCTCCGCTCGCCAGAATGTCGGAGACGTTCACCCGCACCAGCTTGCGGGCAATCGTGCCGATCGGATCGCTGGCCAGGAAGTGAATGCTCTCGACCATCGCATCAGTGGTGATCACGACCGGCCCCGAGGCGGGCGAAAGTTCTGCCGTGTCGTCGGTCAGCCGCGCCGCGCCGGGCGCGGCGGCGAGCGGTGCGAAATAGCGCCGGATCCAATCCTGTTCAGCCATGCCGGCGCACCCGATGCAGAGGGGCGCTACAGCCCCTCACGGCCGATCGCATAAAACCGGTCGCGGCGCTGCCGGCGCAGTTCCGCCGGCGTCAGGCCCTCGAGATCGCGCAATGCTGCGTCCAGCGCTTTGGCTGCCGAAGCCATGGCGCGCTGCGGATCGCGGTGCGCGCCGCCGACAGGCTCTTTCACGATACTGTCGACGATCTTGTGTTTCAGCAGATCCGGACCCGTGATGGCCATCGATTCGGCGGCTTCCCTGGCCTTTGCCGGATCGCGGTAGAGGATCGATGCGCAGCCTTCCGGCGAGATCACCGAATAGATCGCATATTCCATCATCAGTACACGGTTGGCCGCCGCGATGCCGATGGCACCGCCGGACATGCCCTCGCCGATCACCAGCGTCACGAACGGAACGCCGAGCGAGAGCCCGCGCTGTGTGCCGCGCGCAATCGCCTCGGCCTGTCCGCGCTCCTCGCCGCCCTTGCCGGGATAGGCGCCGGCGGTATCCGGAAAGGACAGTACAGGCATGCTGAATTTTTCGGCGAGATCCATCAGGCGGACGGCCTTCCGGTAGCCTTCCGGATGCGCCATGCCGAAATTGTGTTTCAGGCGTTTCTCGGTCGTGCGGCCCTTCTCGTGGCCGATGATGACCACAGAGCGCCCGCGGAAGCGGGCGAGCCCGCCGATGATCGCCTCGTCATTGCCGAAATGCCGGTCGCCCGCGAGTTCCTCGAACTCCTCGAAGATCGAGCCGATGAAATCCGAGAAGTGCGGACGGTCGGGATGGCGCGCCACCTGCGTGATGCGCCAGGCATCCAGATCCGAATAGATCTGCTTCAGCTGCTTGGCTGCCTTGGTCTTCAGTTTCGTGAGCTCGTCGGTGATCGACGGGCCGTCCTTGCGCGCGGCAAGGGCCTCCAGCTCGGCGATCTTGGAATCGAGTTCGGCGATGGGTTTTTCGAATTCGAGATAGGTCGGCATGCGCGATTCCTAGCAATCTGGCTGCACTTCGCCTAGCCGGTTCTCACTGGAGGGTTCTTCCCAGCATCACGACCGCCGGCAGTGTCAGGACGCCTAAAAGGACCGGAAACACAAAGAAAATCAAGGGCAAAGTCAGTTTGGCGGGCAGTGCCATGGCCTTTTCCTCGGCATACAGGATGCGGCGCTGGCGCATGTCGGCCGAAAAGACCCGCAGCGTCTGGCCGAGGCTGGTGCCCATTTCCTCGGCCTGGCGCAGCATCGTGGCCAGCGATCCGGCCTCCTCAAGCGCCAGCCGGTCGGCAAAGGCGCGCCAGGCCGTCTTGCGCGCCCGGCCCGCCCGCAGCTCCAGCGACAAGGTCCTCATGTGGCCTGAGATGATGGGATGGCGCAGCTCCAGCTCCTCCCCCACGCGCTGGACCGACGCATCAAGGCTGAGGCCTGCTTCAACGCAGGCGACCATAAGGTCCATCATGTCCGGAAAGCCGAGCGAGGCGGCCTGTTTGCGCTTCTTGATCTGCAGGTCGAGATAGATGCCGGGCGCCGCGAGACCGGCAAGCACCAGAGCAATCGAGACGGCGACCGGCGCGTATTGCGGCAGGTCCGCAAAACAGGGCAGCGCAAACAGCAGCGCGATCTGGGGGATTACCACGCAGACGAACCGCGCCGCGAAATAGCGCGAGACCGCATTCTTCTGGGTGAAGCCCGCAAGGTTCAGCTTACCGCGAACGGCGTTGACCTCGTCGCCTTCGGTCGGCGCCGCATTGTCGGCGAGGCCCATCACCGCCTTGCCGATGACGCTGCCGCCGCGCCGGGGTTGGTCGATGGCATCCCGACTGCGGCGCGTCAGACGCCGGCTGACATCCTCGTCCGCCTTGCGGTTGCGCAGGAAACTGATCACGCCCGGAATCGCCGCGAGCATTGCCAGTAGGAACAATGCGGCTGGCACCAATGGCCCGGAGAAGAGTGACATGCTCATCACGCCCGCATCACATCTTGAAGTTGATCATCTTGTTCATGACGATGTTGCCGATGATCATCCACACCAGCAGCCCCGCAAAACCATACTGGATCAGCGGATCGTTGATCACGTTGGCGTAGAATTCGGGGCGCAGCATGTGGATGGCCCCCATCACGAGGAACGGCGCCGACGTGAGGATCATCGCCGATGTACGCCCTTCCGACGATGCTGCGCGCACCTTGAGCCGCATCGTCTGGCGTCCGCGGATCGTGTCAGTGTTGGATTTCAGCAGTTCCGTGAGGTTCCCACCGGTCTTTTCCTGCAGGCGCACCGTAGCGGCAAACAGCTCCACGTCCGGGTCGCCGGCACGCTCCGCCATCCGCTGCACCGCGCTGGTGAGCGACATGCCATAGGATACCTCGTCCGCCGTCATTCCGAATTCCGTGCCGATCGGGTCCGGCATTTCGCGCGCCACCAGCGCCACGGCCGTAGCCACCGGGTGCCCCGCTTCGAGGCTCCGGCAAACGATCTGCAGCGCGTCCGGCAGTTGGGCCGCCAGCTTCTTGGCGCGCTGGGACGCCAGGTGATTGATCACCACGAGGGGCGCAAGAAGGAATACCGCCAGATAGGCCGGCACCGCGACCCACACCCCGCCCGCATAATACCACGCCGCGCCGGCCGGTATCAACGACCCCGCCGCCGACATGGCCACCCATTTCGCGGGCTCGTACTTCAGACCCGAACGCACGATCAGCTGGTTCAGCCAGCGCAGCGACATAGCGAGGTTTCCCTCGCGGTCGAGGCCCCGGCTCTTGCGCAGTTCGATCATCGCCTCGTTATGTGTCGTATACCGCTCCTTGAACTGCAGGCGCCGGTTGACGATGCGCTGCGTCTGCGCATTGGAAACCAGTCCGAGCACGGACTGGATCGCCATGAAAATCGCCCCCGTCGCCATGATCGCGGGAATGATCAGCGAGGCATCAACACTCGTGAAGTCTGACAGGACCGGCACGCGTGGCCTCCGCGATCAGAACTTGCTGGCCGGATCGAACAGGCCCGCCGGCATGAACACGCCCCGCCGCTCCATCTCGTCCAGGAATTTCGGCCGCAGGCCGGTTGCCGCAAAGTGGCCCAGCACCTTGCCATTCTCCGCCGTTCCTGTGCGCTCGAACCGGAAGATTTCCTGCAGCTGCACGACCGAGCCTTCCATGCCGGTGATCTCCGCAATCGATACGACCTTGCGCGAACCATCCGACAGGCGAGTCGCCTGGACGATGAAGTTCACCGCCGAAGCAATCTGTCCACGGATGGCCTCTTCGGAAATCTTCATTCCGCCCATCATCACCATCTGCTCGAGACGCGTCAGCGCATCGCGCGGGTTGTTGGCATGGATCGTCGCCATCGAACCTTCGTGGCCGGTGTTCATCGCCTGCAGCATGTCGAATGCCTCTTCGGAGCGCACCTCACCGAGGATGACCCGGTCAGGCCGCATCCGCAATGCGTTCTTCACCAGTTCGCGCTGGCGGATCTCACCCTTGCCCTCGATGTTCGGCGGGCGCGTTTCCATCCGCGCGACGTGCGGCTGCTGCAGCTGGAGTTCGGCCGCGTCTTCGATGGTGATCAGGCGTTCGTCCCGGTTGATTGCGGCCGACAGCGCGTTCAGCAGCGTCGTCTTGCCTGAACCGGTGCCGCCAGAGATCACCGTTGAGGCACGGCACTTCACGGCGCCAAGGATGAAATCCGCCATCGGGCCCGGAATGGCCCCGAAGCCCACCAGCTTGTCCATCGTGAGCGGTGACTTCGAGAATTTCCGGATCGAGACGAGCGGCCCGTCGATCGCGATCGGCATGACGGCGGCGTTGACGCGGCTGCCATCCAGAAGCCGTGCGTCCACGAGCGGCTGGCTCTCGTCCACGCGCCGGCCGACAGCTGCCACGATCCGCTGCACGATGCGCAGGAGATGGTCATTGTCCGCAAACCGCACGGGCACGAGTTGCAGCTTGCCATGCCGCTCGACATACACCTGGTTGCAACCATTGATCAGGATGTCCGCGATGGAATCGTCCTTGAGCAGGGGTTCGATGGGGCCAAGACCCGTCATCTCGTCCATCACGGCGTCTGCAAACGAAGCTTCCTCGGCGGACGACAGCGCCATTTCTTCCTTGCGAATGATCTCTCCGATGATACCGCGAACGCGGCGGCGCATCGTCTCGTCATCCATCTTGTCGAGCACGGAGAGGTCCAGCTCATCAATCAGTTTGGCATGTACACGGAGCTTTGCATCCAGAAGATCAAACCCCGCCGATTCAGGCTTGGTTCGTATAGTCGAGGCGGCGCCTGCAACGGGCGCTGCCGCAACGACCGGCTCTTCTTTCTTGACGGCAGGTGAAAATCCGAAACGGCTCATGCGCGGGCTTTCCTGGTTGATCTGCTGGTCTGGGAATTCTCGATCATGCCGTCCGGGGCGAACTTGCAAACCATGCCGTCCACATCCGTCACCAGCGCGCTCTTCGGCTTCACTTTGGCAACCGGCCTGCCAAGGTTGACCGCTGTGCGCGCGGCATCCCAGTCGGACGTCACCGTCACGTCTATCTTCCGCTCAATCGCCTTCTCGGCCTGGTCAACCGGAAATCCTGCCCGGAACTGCTTCTTCTGGAACATCCGGTTGAGGACGAGGCGCGCCTTGCTTGCGTCGCCGCGCAGCGCGTCCATATCCCGGCACATATCGGCGGCGGCATGCAGGCTCGGCACGGTCAGCTCACTGACGATCACCGCCTGATCAACGGCTGCCATCACGGACTTTGTCCATGGCATCATGTGGCGCGGCATGTCGAGGATGACATAGGGAAATGCAGCGCAGGCAACGTCCAGCAGGCGCAGGATGGCCGCCTCGCTGGCCAGCGCGTCCGCTTCCGGATTGCGCGGCGAGGCGATGATCGACACGCCGTCATCATGCTGCCAGCACCAGGCAGCCAGCAACCGCGCGTCCAGCCGCTCCGGCGCTGCCGAGAGCGCCTGGAGATCGAGCTTCGGCACGGCTTCGAGGAAAGAGGCGGTCATGCCATCGGCGAGGTTGAGATCCACGAGGCAGACCTTGCCGGGGCCGACGAGGCGCGCCAGTGCGAACGAGCTTTCGATGGCCAGCGTCGAGACACCTGCGCCGCCCACGGCGCCCCGGAAGGCCCAGCAGACGGACGTTGCCGGCCCTCCCCTGGATTGCGAACGCGTTTCCGTAAGCCGCGCGGCCGTCTCCATCACATCTGCGGCTTCCGCCGAAACGGCAAGGACGTCCCAGGCTTCGAGTTTCATCAGGGCGCGTACCATATGGGCCGGCAACTGGTCAGACACGACAATCACCGCCGTGGAGGGGCGCTCCACCGCCAGCAGGAGCAGCAGCTGGTCCCAGCCCGGCAAGCCCTGCTCAATCAGGATCAACCCGCCGCCATGGCGCAGGAGGACATCTGGCGCCGGCATCTCCGAAAGGTCCTGCACATCAGGGCAAACGGCCTTCAGCGCCGCAATGCGTCCGGGAAGCGACAGAACTGCCATCGAGGGCACCGTGCGCCCCGGCGCCGCAAGTGGCAGCGCGGCTTTTGGCTGGGCGGAGGATTTCATTATTCCGCGCCCCCGGTGCTTGTGCTGGCCAGTTCCTTGGTCTGGCCTTCATTCAGCGCCCTGATCGCGTTGACGGCGCGAACGCCTGACGTGGAATCAACGGTTTTCGAGTTCGGAAGGTGCACGTCCCGGCTGGCCTGCGCCGCCACGTTCCCGCGGTTGGCCTCGCCCAGCAGGAAACGGTCCTGCGCGTCCACCGAGGCGCAACCGGCAAGAAGTCCGACGGACATCAGCAGGACAAGGTTCTTCGAGTTTTTCATGATGATCAGTTCCCGGACTGGTTCGTTGCAGCACCGGCCGTCTTGCCGAGCAGGAACAGCTCGCTTTCGGACGGCTCGGAGAATGTATCCAGCGGCGAGGCCAGCTGGTCCGGGTGCGGCATCGGCTGCACCAGGCGCGGTGTCACGATGATGACCAGCTCACTCTCGTTGCGCTGGAATCGCCTTGACGAGAACAGGGACCCGAGGATCGGCACATTGCCGAGCCACGGCATCTGGCGCACATCGTTGGAATAGTTGTTCTGGAGCAGGCCGGCGACTGCAAATGCCTGCCCGTCATGCAGTTCAACCGTCGTGTCGGCCCGGCGTACGGAAATTCCCGGTATCTCGATACTGGATGTCCGAATGCCGTTGGCCCGGTCGATGGAGGATACTTCTGGCCGTACACGGAGGTTAATCAGGCCGTCGCCCAGAACCGTCGGCGTGAAGTCGAGGCTTACACCGAACTTCTTGAATTCGATGGTGATCTCGTTGTCCCGGCTGGCGACCGGGATCGGAAATTCGCCACCCGCGAGAAAGCTTGCCGTATCGCCAGAAAGTGCAACGAGGTTCGGTTCTGCCAGTGTCCGGATGACGCCTTTTTCCTCCAGCGCACGGATCTGTACGTCGATGTTCTCGCCGCCCACGTTCGTGAACAGCGCCACCGTCTTGGCAGCAAGGCCGGAGACCGTGCTGCTCTCAGTCGCTGCGCTGAAATCATTCGCGTCGACGACATTGCCGAAACCAATCTCGCGCACCGCACTGCGGCTCGCCTCGAGGAAGCGCACTTCCAGCAAGACCTGCTGGCTCTGCCCTACCGACAGGCCGTTCGCAACTCCGCCCGGCACATACCGCTCCGCCACCTGAAGCGCCATCTGCGCCGCCGCAGCAGTCGTTACGCGGCCATCGAGAAACACACCGTCATGTACCGGGTACACATCAATCGGCTCACCCGGCAGCAGGCGTTTCAGGTCGGCGCGCAGCTCCTCGAGACCGAGCTTCACTTCAACTTCAATCAACTCTGCAATCGCGCCGGCGGCATTGTACACCAGCACGGTTGTCGTGCCGGGCTGCTTGCCGCGCAGGAAGAAGGAACGGTTCGACGTGGCCATCGCTTCGGCAATTTCAGGATCCGCCACAACGATTGTTGCAAACGCAGCGTCGGCCTCGACGACGGCCGATTGACCGCGCCGCACTTCGAGCCGCTCCGCACCATCGGCCGCGGAGCGCTGCGTCCAGGCCGAAACCGGAAGCGTCAGCCAAAGGCAAGCCGCCCCGGCAGCCAGCCGGTGTTTCAGGCGCATCAGCGTTTCTCCCCTGTCGCCGTTTCCGTCCGCGCAATCGGCGCAGATACTTCGACATCACTGTCGCCATTGATTATCCGCACGGTAGTGTTCGCCGGCGCGCGGCGCACGGTAGCAGGCTGCACCACGCGCTTCACTTCAACCTTCTCGTCCGGCGTGATTGCCGCCACCATCGCTTCCTCGTCGCGGCTGATCAGGGCAAGGCCGAGCGCCGCGCGCTGGCTCGCCGCGCCAAGCGCCAATGCATCATCCGGCGTCACTTCCAGCGTCACGGTCTGCGACGGCTTCGCGCCCTCGAGATTGGCTTCGAACGACTGGTCAACCGCCAGCACTTTCACGTGCCGCAGCACAGGCCGCGCCAGGATGTCGGCCGAAACCCGCGCCCCTTCCTGACGGCTGCCGGCATCTTCCAGTGACATGAACTCGTTGACGTCCACACGGTCGCCCGGCAGCACGAAGCCCGACACGCCCGTATCGTTGCGCACGACTATCGAGACCGCGCGCATGCCCGGCGTGATTGCCGCTGCGAGTGTCAGCACCGAGCCCGTCGTGTCGATCTTCGGCAACAGCAGCGGCTCGCCCGGTACCATCAGCCCGCGGGAATAGGCCTTCGGGCCAAGCTCGGAAACATTCCTCAATGCGCCTTCCGGCACGGCTCGCTCCGGCCATTCGACGGCCTTGACGAGTTTCGGATCAATCAACGCCCCCGGCTCGACGGTCGAAGTGGTCACCAAAACGGTCGTCATGGCCACGGCGGGAACGGCGCTCGCCTGCGCATCCGGCGCATCGCCGGACATGAAGGCGCGGCCGAAAAAGATGGCACCTGCACCCAGTGCAACAGAGACGCCAAGACTGATCAGCGGTGCAGCTTTCATTCTGAATGCCCTCTTCCGGACAGCGTTCGGCTGTCTTCAGGTTTCAGGATTAGCGCGCGGGTGATAAGGCCTGTTGAAGGTTGGCGGGCGAATCTCGTCCGGGGACGGAACATGCCGTTAACCAAGCGGAAAGGCGGGGTTTCCGCTTGGTTTAAAAATGCTGTCTGCGAGCCCGGAAGCGCGGCATCTGCAACAGGACTGAGGATCAGGCGTGGAAGAACAAGTCCGGCTCGCCCGGCTGCAGGAGGGCCGCCGTCAGCCGCCCACCGTAAACAGCGCCGGTATCTATGTTAAGCCTTCGTCCGGCCCCGGCCGATTCCGGCAAAGAATCCCGCGTCGGCGTGTGCCCGTGCACCACGCGCAGGCGCAACAGGCCCGGCGCTGTCCAGCACCGCGGATCCATGAACTCGCGCCGCCGCGTCCACATATGCACCTTCTCCCCGCACGCCGGGAACCGGTCAGGGTCAATGCCGGCATGTACGAACACCAGCGCCGCCTCGTCCGCTGCATGCAGCGTCGGCAGCGCGGTCAGCCAGGCGAGGTGGCGCTCGAGCACGCGCACCGGCAGGTCCGCATAGCTCGCCAGCGTCTCCTCGCCGCCATTCATGCTCCAAAGCCGCCAGTCAGCGGACTCCGCATCCAGCGACGCATGAGCATCGATCATCATCTGCTCGTGATTGCCGCGCAGTGTGACCGGGCGCGGCGACACCTGAGCTTCAAACTCCATCAAATAGTCGATCACCCCGCAGGATGCCGGCCCCCGGTCGATCAGGTCGCCGAGATGGACGAATTGCAACGGCCAGCCCGGAAACATTTGCCGGGTGTATTCAAGCACCTGCCGGTGCAGGCCCTTCAACCGTTCCAGTTCGCCGTGAATGTCGCCTATGGCGCAAAATAGGGTTGTGCTCATCAAGGTACTGTAAGGCGCGAAACGGGCCTTTTTCGGGCCAGCGTCAATCGCGTTCGGAGAGGATGCGGGCAAAGTCCTCAATATCCACATTGCCGCCCGTGACCAGCACTCCCACGCGCTTGCCCTTCAGCGCCCCCGGCAACCGGTGCACAGCCGCCGCCAGCGCCGCTGCACCGCCGGGCTCTGCTACGATCTTCAGATGCCGGAACGCCAGGCGCACCGCGTCCTTCACATTCTCGTCTTTCACCCGCAGCCCGCCGGCAAACAGCCGCTTGCCGATGGCAAAGGTCAGCTTGCCCGGCTGCGGCGTCAGGATCGCGTCGCAGATCGAGCGCGTGCCCGGCGCATTGGCGAGGATTGCGCCGGCCTCCAGCGAGCGCGCCCAGTCATCGTGCGCTTCAGGCTCAGCCGTCCAGATCCGCGTCGCCGGTGACAGCCGCTCGAACGCCAGCGCAATGCCCGAAATCAGACCGCCGCCACCGGTGCAGCAGATCAGCGCGTCCAGCGTTTCACCGGCCGCCTCCATCTGCCGCGCAAATTCCAGCCCTGCCGTTCCCTGCCCCGCGATGATGTGCGTGTCGTCATAGCTCGGCACCACCAACGCGCCGCGCTCCGCCGCAAGCCGCTGGCTGATTTCCTCGCGGCTCTCGGTGTCGCGGTCGAACAATACGACCTCGCCGCCATCCGCCTTCACGCCGGCAATTTTCACCTGCGGCGCATCTGAGGGCATCACGATCACGGCCGGCATTCCCATCAGCCGGGCGGCCCGCGCCACGCCCTGCGCATGGTTGCCGGACGAGAACGCGACAACGCCCGCTTCGCGGCCCTCCGCCGGAATCTGCGCTAGCCGGTTGGCTGCCCCGCGCATCTTGAAACTGCCGGTCACCTGCAGACATTCCGCCTTGACGAAAACCTGCGCCCCCGCCGCCGCATCAATCGCGCCATGCGTCAGCACGGGCGTCTCGCGCACATAGGGCCGCACGCGCTCTGCCGCTGCGCACACATCCTCATAGTTCGGAAGGGAAAGCTGGCTCGTCATGCGCGCCTGTTTATCCGCCCGGCGGCGGGGCACAATCGAAAAACCCTGCCGGTCTCCCGGCGCGCTTCCCCCAGCGCAGCCCGCCCTCCGTCGCCGGGAGGCCGCCCGCTCGCTAACTGAGTCTTTGTTTCAGGTCAAACCGGCCCGGACACACCTCTTCGGCGGAAGGCAAATGCCGCCTTGCGAGAGCCAAAAAAAGCGGCCACTCTAGGAGTGGCCGCAGATCGCGTGACTTGTTGTGTGGAGAGAAAAGCGGTTCAGGCTGCTGCGCTGACGTCTTCGGACGCGTCGTAAAGCTCGCCATGGGCAACGTCGTGCGGTTCGCCAGCGAGGCGGGCGATGATGTCCTTGCCTTCAGCTTCGCCTTCGGCATCTTCCCATTCCATCTTCGCCACTTCGGACATCCACTCGACTTCGACGAGGCCGTAGCCCTGCTCTTCAAAGTCGGCTTAGATTTTCGTGATGGCTTCCTCGTCGCTGAACGCGTTCACGCCAACGACCATGAATGCGCGTTCCATGCCTGCAAGGGCGCCATCGCTGCCCTCACCACACACGACTTCGCACGAGACCAGATAAGAAGTTTGCGACATTGTCTTTCTCCATAGATGTCCGCAGGATACCGGGCTTCCGTGCATGTCCGCGCCGGGTTAGCGGGAACCTGTCATCAGTCCGGCGGTAAGGTTCGCAGGAAGCGGAATAGCCGGAGAAAACTGATCAGGCATACCCGCCCGGTCACTCGTTTCCGCACGTCACAAGCTTCTTGCTCACCCGGAAATTCGCAGGACTTCCTTAAGAACGCGCTAACTGTTTCGGTCGACAGGCCCGTTTTACGGGCCATTCGGCACGAAAAGTCTTAACGGGGCCAGGCAGGGCAGGCGACGCCTAGAGTTTTCCGGCGGCCTGCTTCACCAGGTCCCGCGCAAACGCCGCCGTGTCGGGATTATCGAGCGCGTGTGCGAGCACCGCTTCGAAATACCCGGTCTTGTTGCCGCAATCATGCACCGAGCCTTCGAACTCGTAAGCAAAGAAATCCTGCAGTTCCATCAGGCTCGCCATCGCGTCGGTCAGCTGGATCTCGCCGCCGGCGCCCGCGCCCTGCTTGGCCAGGAGGTCGAAGATTTCCGGCTGCAGGATGTAGCGTCCGGTTATCGCAAGGTTCGACGGCGCGCTCTCGCGCGGCGGCTTCTCGACCATGCCGGACATCGCGATCAGGCGCCCGTTGCGGGACTTCGGTGCGATCACGCCATAGGACGAAACCCGGTCTTCCGGCACCGGATCGACCGCAACAATGTTGCCGCCAACTTTGCCGAACGCATCAACCATCTGCTTCAGGCCCGAGGGCTTGCCCTTCACGATCACGTCCGGCAGCAATACCGCGAAGGGTTCATTGCCGATGACGTCGCGCGCGCACCAGACCGCATGGCCGAGCCCCAACGGCGCCTGCTGGCGCACGAAGCTCGACGCACCCGCCGGGAGGCGCGAAGCCTCGACCGCGGCCAGGATGTCGCCCTTGTTCTTCGCTTTCAGCTGCGCTTCCAGCTCATAGGAATGATCGAAATAGTCCTCGATCGCGCCCTTGCCCCGGCCGGTCACGAAAATGATGTGCTCGATCCCGGCTTCCAAGGCTTCATCGACCACATATTGGATCACCGGCCGGTCAACCACCGGCAGCAACTCCTTCGGAATGGCCTTG
>Ga0163144_10010552_pt1 | contig 19679 bp, 16 predicted proteins | sample OliLak19BULKMAT1_FD_123175 | JGI IMG/M metagenome (GOLD analysis project Ga0163144, IMG submission 123175) | Freshwater microbial mat bacterial communities from Lake Vanda, McMurdo Dry Valleys, Antarctica - Oligotrophic Lake LV.19.BULKMAT1 | ecosystem: Environmental > Aquatic > Freshwater >... | reverse complement strand
GCCTGGCAAACGGATACCGAGGTCGCCGCCGAACATCTCACGGAAGTGGCCGGCCGCAACCACGACCACGACGCGGACTACAATCCCAGGCTCAATGGCCAAAATCCTTCCATGGGTTCCCATCAGGTTCTGCCCGGCCTGCTGGAAGTCCCCATGCTCGAAGAATATGCCCTCGAAACCGGCTCCCGCAAATACGCCGTCCTGCACGGCGACCGCTTCGACCCCACGCTCCACTCTCCCATGATCACCGACATGGCCGCCTACTGCTACCACCTCACCACCAAGATCAACAAGAAACTCGCCAAGTGGCTCAAGAAAAAATCCAAACGCTGGAGCGGCGTTCTCAAGTTCGTCCGCGCCCAATCGATCGGCCTGGCGCAGCAGCGCAATCTCGATGGCATCATCACCGGCCACACCCATTTCAGCGAAGATTCGCACGAAGACGGCACCCACTACATCAACACCGGCTGTTGGACCGAATATCCCTGTTCCTATGTCACGGTGAACGGCGACGACATCAAGCTCCATAACCTCGCGGATTGACCGCATGCGCTACTTTCCTCTGGCGCGCGTTCCCTATTATGTCTTTGTCGGCGTGAAATGACGTGGTTCATCGCCCGGCACGCACTCTTTTCCAACAACGCCATGGCGAAGAAATCGTTTCGCTACGACTACCCCCGCCCCGCCGTCACTGTCGACGTCGTCATTGTCAGCACCGACGCCCGACCGCGCGTCCTGCTCATTCGCCGCAAAAACGAACCCTTCGCCGGCATGTGGGCCATCCCCGGCGGGTTCGTCGACATGGACGAAACGCTTGATGCCGCCGCGCGGCGTGAACTCTTGGAGGAAACCGGCGTCCGCGCCAAAACGCTGGAGCAACTCGCCACCTTCGGCGACCCCGGCCGCGACCCGCGCGGCCGAACCATCAGCGTCGTCTACCTCGCCCGTCTGGATGCGACCAAGGTGAATGCCCAGGGCGCCGACGATGCAACCGAAGCGGCCTGGCATCCACTCGACCGCCTGCCGCAACTTGCGTTCGATCATGCGGAGATTTTGCAGCTGGCAAAGAAGACGCTGAAGGCCAATTCGTAACGCCGCACTGCGCGGAAGTGGGAAGTCGCCTGCGCAAGATTGCGCCCCCACCTTGCGATGGCGGCGCATATGTTAGCACGACGCGCGAGCGAGTGAATTCACTCGCTCGCGCGTCGTGCTAACAAAAAATGGCGAGGGACAAGGCCGCTGCCTTGCCCCTCGCCATAAATGAATTTGCGAGTACCCCCCTGCGTCGCCTTAGTCGGCCGTACGGCGACCGCCAAAGAGGGCCATCGCCCCGCCGCCGACCATGGCGGCGATGCCGCCGAGGATGTACCAGGTCGTCGTGTCAGTAAAACGGCCAAAGAACGTTTCGCTCGCCTGTTCGGTGATCGACTGCGTGGCGTTAATGCCCAGAACGAGCAACGCGATGCCGACGACGGCCAATACCAAGCCAAAAATACGAGTCATGTTCATGGTGAGATCCTTTCAAGACCAATGTCCAACTTGCCTTTTATTCAAAACCGCGCCTGGTGAGGCCGGGCTGTGTAAGAAAGCAAGGGATTGGTTTGCAATTGGCGTGCCAAAGTCGAAGCTCGCGGAACTTCATGGCCGCTCTTGCATTCGTCGGGTGGTATCCAATGATGACTTTGCTCGCCGCGATTTCCGTCAAGCAAAAGCGGCGATGAATCGCCGCAATCCAAAAATCGCCAGAATAACGACGATCCGAACAGCGGGCGGCAAAGCGGAAACTGAGAAAGCGCTTCGAGCGATTTCCAACCCATGCTACAATCCGATCCGCACCTGACAACGCCTCCTCAGTAAACTCCCCCAACTATCGTGCAACCCGTTCCCCCCATCACCGAACGTTCGCGCATCGAGGCGGTCATCGCCAGCGTCGTCGGCACCACCATCGAGTGGTACGACTTCTTTCTCTATGGCACGGCCGCCGCCCTGGTCTTTCCCGCGCTCTTCTTTCCCGACGCCGACCCGTTCACCGGCCAAATTCTCGCCTTCAGCACTTTCACCGTCGGCTTTCTCGCTCGGCCGATCGGGGGCGTCGTCTTCGGCGCCATGGGCGACCGCATCGGACGCAAGGCGACTCTGGTCGCCACCCTCCTGCTCATGGGCATCAGCACGCTTCTCATCGGCTTTCTGCCCACCTACTCGGAGATTGGCATCGCGGCCCCCATCATACTCACGCTCCTGCGCTTTGTGCAGGGCCTGGGCGTGGGCGGGGAGTGGGGCGGCGCGGTGCTCCTGGCACTGGAATACGGGCAACGCGGCCGACGCGGTTTCTACGCGAGTTGGCCCCAAGCAGGGGTGCCGCTGGGGCTCTTGGCGTCGACCGGCGTGGTCGCGCTCTGTCAGGGCGTCTTGACGCGCGAGGAGTTTCTCGACTGGGGTTGGCGCGTGCCGTTCTACCTGAGCGGTTCGCTTGTCGTGGTCGGCCTGTTGATCCGCATTCGCATTATGGAGACGCCGCTCTTCCGGGCCGTCCAGGAGCAAAAGCAGGTGGCCGAGGCGCCGGTCCGCGAAACGATTCAGAAACACTGGCGCGACATTCTTCTCGTCGCCGGAACGCGCCTGGTAGAGAACGCCAGCTTCTATCTGTTCACGGCGTCCGCCCTCGCCTACGCCCAGGACGTACTCGCCATCGACACCGGCATCGTTCTCTTGGCCGTCAATCTGGGGGCGGCGGTCGAGTTCTGCACCATCCCGCTTTTTGGCCACCTCTCCGACCGCTTCAGCCGCCGCGGCGCCTACATGGCGGGTTGCGTCTTTCTCCTTCTATACGCGTTCCCGTTTTACGCGCTCTTGCAAACCCGCGAACCCATCTGGATCATCTGCGCCATCGTCATCGCGCTGGGCGGCGGCCATGCTTTACTCTACAGCGTCCAGGCGGCCTTGATCCCGGAACTCTTCGGCACGCGCCTGCGCTGCACCGGCGCCTCCATCGCCTATCAACTGGCTGTCCCGGTCGCCGGCGGCCTCGCCCCTCTCATCGCCGCCGTTCTCATCAAGAACTTCCCCGACCAATACTGGCCGCTCGCCCTTTACGTGATGCTGCTCGCGGTAATTTCGTTTTTGTGCGTGTACCACCTCGCGCATTCGCAGGCGGATTTGGAGGAGGCGCACTTGGAAAAGGGAGAGTGATCGCGGTTGTCGCGGCATGCCGGCTACAATTCAGACAGCTTCCTTCAACAATTCTTGGGACATATATAAATGCTCGCGATTTTTCTGGGGGCGGGGATTCTGGGGATCATCATCGCGATAATGGAAGAGGGTGATTTTCCCGGCTGGGGCACCATGTTCCTTTGCGCCCTCGCCGCCCTCCTCCCGGCCGCGCTCGTCCAGGTGTTCCTCCCGCCGGAGTTGTCCTACTTCGGCCCGCTGGCCGGCGCCGTATGCGCGGGTTTCGCAATCTCGGCCCTCTGCGGCATGACGGTCAAAAGGGCCACATTCGCGGCCGGCCTCTATCTCATCATTCAGATCGGGATCTTTTTTGTTTTCCAGAAGATGATGAGTTAAGGAAACGAAAACTGACAGCCCCAACAACTAACTGGGCCAACTTTGGAAGACGGACTAATTCGTTGGCAGGAAGCACAGGCCTCACATTCCGCACCCCCAGCGCCGTTGTGTTTTAGATCGCGCCCACGTCGCGGCCGACTTTGGTGAAGGCGGCGATGGCGCGATCGAGTTGTTCGCGGGTGTGGGCGGCGGAGAGTTGGATGCGGATGCGGGCTTGGCCCTTGGGGACGACGGGGAAAGAAAAACCGATGACGTAGATGCCTTCCTTCAGGAGCAAGTCGGCCATCCGGGAGGCGAGGGCGGCGTCGCCGAGCATGACGGGGAGAATGGGATGCTTGCCGGGTTTGACGGTGAAGCCGGCGTTTTCCAGACCGGCGCGGAGATGGCGGGCGTTTTCGTGGAGACGATCGCGCAGATCGTTAGACGTGGAGACCAGCTCGAGAGCTTTTAAGGCGGCCACGACGATGGGCGGCGGGACGGCGTTGGAGAACAGATACGGGCGGGAACGTTGACGTAAGAAGTCGATGATTTCTTGGCCCGCGCAGGTGAAGCCGCCGGTGGCGCCGCCGAGCGTCTTGCCCAGGGTGCTGGTGGTGATGTCGATGCGCTCGAGGCAGCCGAGCGCTTCAGCGGTGCCGCGTCCGCCCGGGCCGAGGATGCCGGTGGCGTGGCTGTCGTCGACCATCACGATGGCGTCATAGCGGTCGGCGAGGGCACAGATATCAGGCAAGGGGGCGAGGGAGCCGTCCATCGAGAAAACGCCGTCGGTGGCGATCAGTCGGAAGCGGCTGTCGGCGGCTTCTTTGAGGCCCTTTTCCAGATCGGCTATGTCGCAGTTTTTATAGCGATAGCGTTTGGCTTTGCAGAGGCGAACGCCGTCGATGATGGAGGCGTGGTTGAGTTCGTCGGAGAGAATGGTGTCGTCCTCGCCCAGCAGGGTTTCAAAGAGTCCGCCGTTGGCGTCCCAGCAGGAGCTATAGAGGATGGCGTCGTCCTTGCCGAGGAAGCGGGCGATGGTTTGTTCAAGGTCGCGATGGATGGTTTGGGTACCGCAGATGAAGCGGACGGAGGCCATGCCGTAGCCGAAGCGGCGCAGGCCGTCGTGAGCGGCTTCGACGATGGCGGGATGGTTGGCGAGGCCGAGATAGTTGTTGGCACAAAAATTGACTACATCGGCGCCCGCGACGGTGATGCCGGCGCCCTGGGGCGTTTGAATTTGGCGCTCGCGTTTGAACAACCCTTGTTCTTGCAGGGCAGCAAGTTGCGCGCGCATCTCACTCCGCAGGCGGGTGTCACTCATTATTTATTCCTTTTTCGTTATTAAAATTCACGAAAACCGCTTATGCCAGGCGAACGATCGCGCGGCTTGTAGTATCGTGGCGCAATTGATAGAGGAAAGCAAGACGCGGTAATCGCCTCGAATCGGAATCGAACGCTAAGCCGCAAGCGGCAACTGCCCGCCCCGCCCCAAAAAAATAGGTTCCCACAAGACATGATCTCGTCCTCTCCCGTAGCCCTCGTAACCGGCGGCGGCCGTAACATCGGCTGTACGATAGCCCTGCGTTTGGCCCAGGCGGGTTACGACATTTGCGTCGCCAGTCTGGAGGCCGACGACGTGCAGGTGGTGTCGCTGGAGATCAATGCGATGGGGCAAAAGAGCCTGCCTTACGTCGTGGATATTCGCAACGAAGAACATGTACAGAAGATGTTCCGCAAGGTCGAGACGGAACTGGGCCCCGTGCAACTGCTGGTGAACAACGCCGGGTTGGTCGGCCCCTATAGCGCGCTGAAAGATCTCGCCAAAGAGGATTGGGATCACGTCCTCGGGGTGAACCTGACGGGGACGTTTCTTTGCTGCAAGGCGGTCCTGCCCTCCATGATGGAGCGGCGAGCGGGAAAGATCGTCAACATCGGATCGGCGGCGGGAAAAAAGGCTTACCCATATTACGGTCCCTATTCCGCGTCGAAGTGGGGGCTCATCGGCTTGACGCAGGCGCTCGCCCAAGAGGTCGGCGAGTTCAACATTCAGGTCAACGCCGTCTGCCCCGGTCCGGTGGAGAACGATTCGCTGCGCAGCGTGATTCGCAACCGCGCGGAGTGCGAAGGTCGGTCGGAAGAGGAAGTCGAGGCGATCCTCAAACAAAGCTCCAAGCTGGGACGCTTCGTGCGCCAAGAAGACGTCGCGGAGGCGGTCGTTTTTCTCGCCTCGCCGACCGGGGACAACATCACCGGGCAGACCATCGACATCACGGCGGGGTATGGCTTGTAGCGGCGCGAAGGCGCTCGGCAAGCGCGGTGTAACGGTGGGCGGTTTCATGGCGACGCACGGCCGTCTCCAAAGCCCGACGGCTGCCGATGAGGACGACGAGTCTCTTGCCGCGCGTGACGGCCGTGTAAAGAAGATTGCGCTGCAGCAGGAGAAAGTGTTGCGTGTGCAGAGGCAAGATGACGGCGGGGTATTCGCTGCCTTGCGATTTGTGGATGGTCATGACGTAGGCGAGCGTCAACTCGTCAAGCTCGTCGAAATCGTAGGGGATCGCGGCGCCGTCGAAATCGACGGACAATTCTTGCTCCTCCAGGTCGATGGTTTTGACACGCCCCACGTCGCCGTTGAAAACGTTCTTGTCGTAGTTATTGACGGTTTGCAGCACCTTGTCGCCGACGCGGAAGGCGGTGCCGAAGCGTTGCACCTGCGGATCGTCGTCGGCTTGCAGCGGGTTGAGCACGTCCTGAAGGTTCTTGTTGAGTTGGTACACGCCGAGCTCGCCGCGATTCATGGGCGTCAGGATCTGCACGTCGCGAAAGGGGTCGAGTTGGAAGCGGGCGGGGATGCGTTCGCGCAACACCGTCAATAGGCGGTCGAGAATAAGCGGCGGCGTTTCGGCTTCGATGAAGTAGAAATCGCCCAGGCGATCGGCGGGGGAAGAAGCGGGTACTCGGCCTTGCAAGATGGCATGGGCGGCCTGGACGATGCCGCTGTCTTGCGCCTGGCGAAAAATCTCGGTAAGCCGAGCCACCGGGATGGCGCCCGAGGCGATGAGGTCGCCGAGCACATGCCCCGGTCCGACGGAAGGCAATTGGTCGACGTCGCCAACGAGAAGGAGGCAAGCGCGTGTCGGCAAAGCGCGGACGACGTGATTCATCAAGGCGATGTCGACCATCGAGACTTCGTCGACGATCAAGATGTCGAGATCGAGGGGACGTTCCGCGTCGCGCTTCGGGCCGTTGCGTTCGTATTCGAGGAGGCGATGCAGCGTGCCGGCCTCGCGACCGGTGCTCTCGCTAAGGCGTTTGGCGGCACGTCCGGTCGGTGCCGCGAGGCGGACTTTGAGTTTTTTGGCGAGCAGGATTTCGAGGATGCCGCGGACGATGGTGGTCTTGCCGACACCGGGTCCGCCGGTGACGATGAGCACTTTGCGCGTGACGGCCTGGCGAATGGCATCACGCTGTCCGGGGGCGAGGTCGAGTTTCATTTTCTCCTCGACCCAGGCGAGGGCGGCGTCGACGGCCACACCGGCGAGCGGATGACGCCCTGTAAGCAACTCGCGCAACCGGCGCGCGATGTTGACCTCGGCCTGGTAAAGCCAGGGAAGATAGATCCAGTTCTCCGCAGCCGCCTCGGTGGAGCGGATCGCCTCCTTGTCCTCGATCAAGCCCGCCAATCCCGAACGCAGCGTGTCGGCGGAGATATCGGTGAGTTCGCCCGCCTTCGCCGTGAGTTCGTCCTGTGGCAAAGCGCAATGTCCCTCACGGCTCGCTTCCTTGAGAAGATGACGCAAGGCGGCGCGGGCGCGAATCACGGATCCCGCATCGATGCCAAGTCGACTCGCCAGTTGATCGGCGGTGGCGAAGCCGACGCCCCAGATATCGTCGGCGAGGCGATAGGGGTTGGCGCGAACGATGTCGACCGCCTTGTCGCCGTAGGTCTTGTAGATGCGCACGGCGCGGGCCGTGCCCAGGCCATTGGACTGAAGAAAAACCATGATGTCGCGAACGGCCTTCTGCTGATGCCAGCTGAGGCGGATTTGTTGGATGCGTTTGGAGCCGACGCCCTTGACCTCCTTCAGGAAGGTCGGACTTTCATCGATGACTTGCAGCGTCTTGATGCCGAAAACTTTGACGATGCGTTTGGCGAACTCCGGGCCGATGCCTTTGACGAGGCCGCTGCCGAGATATTTTTCGATGCCCTCGAGGCTGCTGGGCGGCATCGTCCGCATCTCGGCCGCCTTGAATTGCTCGCCGTGTTCGGAGTCGCGTTGCCAGGTTCCGGTCGCCTCCAGATATTCGCCCGCCGTGGCATGCGCCAATTGGCCGACCACGGTGACGAGGTTGCGCTTGCCCTTGGCCTGGACGCGCAGGACCGCGAACCCGTTCTCGGGGTTGTGAAAGGTTACGCGTTCGATGGTGCCGGAGAGAGATTCGGCCATGTTCGACCTGTCGCTTTGCGCCCATGAGCCTCCGCGTCGCACAGGGAGACAACGTTAACCATAGCAACGAGACGTCCACTTTGCTTGCGTTCCCGCTCGAATGGCGCTGGATTTGCACCACATGGCAAGTGCTGCTCAATAGGGTAGGTTTTCTGTTCCGTTTCCGCCCAGTGAAGGAGGTGTACCGTGACAAGAACGCTCAATTACATCCTGATGCTGATTTTCGGTGCGATTTTTCTTCTCATTCTCCTGCTGATGCTCAATTCGACGGCCGAAGGGCAATTCAAGGGCAAAGGAAAGGACAAGGAGTTTTTCGCGGACAAGGACACCTTCCACTTCTTGCTCGAAAATCGGGTCGCGATTCGCCGCAAGGTGACGATGCTAAAAGACGGCATTGTTTCGGTCACGGAATCGGACAAGCCGGCCGTCGCCGCCCGGATTCAGGAACATGTGGAGGCGATGCATCGCCGTATCAAGGAAGGCCGGGGAATTCACCTGCGCGATCCACTGTTCGTCGAGGTCTTCCGCAACCGGAACAAGATCGAGATGAAACTGGAAAAAACGGCGAAAGGGATGAAGGTGCGCGAGACGTCCAAAGACCCCTATGTGGCGAGGCTCATCCAGGCCCACGCGGAGGTGGTGAGCGGGTTCCTCGCCAACGGCTATGCGGAGATGATGAAGAACCACCCGCTGCCGAAAAAGTGACGCCCCGTTCAGGCGATGATAATCGATAAGCCAAACGGAATCCGCAGTTCCGTGAACATCGCCAAACTCTCCGGCGGCACCTCGACGCCCGCATGATCGCAGTTGGAGCGATAGCCCAGAAACACGTCGACCTTGTGCCGCTCTTTCAGTGCGAGCAGATATTTCTTATGCGGGCGCAAGATGTCCCAGAGCGCGTCGATGTGCCGATGCAATGGTTCGCTCTCGGGGAGAGGGACTTTGTAGCTCCACATATCTTGCGTGCGCGGCGGCGCGGAGGGTCTTATTCGATCGCCGCGCCGATAGGAAGAGGACGGCGTCACGCCGAGTTGGCGCGAGATGGCGTCGAGATCGCCAATGTCGCCGAAGATTCGCAGGGCCGCGGAGTAGGCGAAATAGATTTCCTCATCCGGTTCTTGGCCTTCGAGAAAACCCTTGAGGGTGCGGAATATTTTTTCGTCGTGGGGGTCGTTCATTTCTGCCGGGCCTTCCGAGATTGGTCGCCAACGCCGCTACTTCGCCCAAGGTCCGGCGCCGCGGTCAGGCGCTTTGCCGTGCAGCGCGACGAAGGTTTCCTCCCAAAGCGCCTGAAGGATGGCCGCGTCCTCTTGGGGAATCGGATAAAACGTTCCCTCATCCCAGCCGCAACCGTAGCTGCCGGGAAACTGATTCTCGATGTACGCAAGCCGGCTCGCGAGTGGAAGGCGTTCCACCTCGCCGCGCCAGAATTCTTGCTGAGTCATGCCTTCGACTCCAGCGAATTGGGCGCGATCAATTTGACGGTTTACGAATCCCTGCTCGTTTTTCTATTATAGGGAAAGTGCGCGGTTCGCGTCGATGCGCAATCCGATGAGGCCAAATCCGCCGAGCCCGCAGCGCTAGCAAGGGCGAGGCGGCGTGTAATCCCCGTGCGGTTCGCCCTTGCTAGCGCTGCGGGCTCGCCGCACGGGGCGGACGCGCGAGCCCCTTCCCTTACCAGATAGGAGTCGGCACGGATGTGTTTTTCCGCCGAGGCGAGTTTCGCGGCAGGCGCCGCCCTGTTGCCGGCCGGGGCGTACTGCGCCCGGATCGCCGTCCTGAAACGGCCTACCTACCTGCCGCTGGCGCTCTTCCCCGCGTTTTTCGGGTTTCAGCAGATCGCCGAAGGTTTCGTATGGATCGGCCTGGACCGCAACGATCCCGCGCTCCTCGTTCCCGCCGCCCTCGTCTTCCTGGCATTCGCCCTGGGCTTTTGGCCCTCCTGGATTCCGCTCAGCATGCTGTTTATCGAGGAGCGAAAAAAGATGCGCCGCCTACTCGTCGGCGGAGCACTCTGCGGACTTCTGCTCGGCGGCATCCTATACCTTCCGCTCGCATTGGGCGCGGACGATTGGCTGCGGGTGATGGTGGTACACCACTCGATCCGCTACTACCCCGACGGCTTACCCGCGTTCGACCTTGTGCCGCACGATTTCTTCGACGCGGCCTACGGAATAATAGTCCTGACCCCATTCTTCCTTGTTTCCGCGGATCGGCGCTTCGTCTGGTTCCGCTGGCTGATGGCTCTATCGGCCACCATCGCCTTCTTCACCTTCCGCGAGGTGTTCGTCTCCGTCTGGTGCTTCTTCGCGGCCGTGCTGTCGGCGTATCTTTGTTATCTGTTTCGTGGGTTGAGGGAATTGAAAAGCGTGCCGCGGTCGGCAACATCGCCTTGATGGATTGCTGGGTTGTATTTGGCCGCGAGGATGGCGGTCAGCACGCTGGCGCCTGCGGCACGCTGGCGAACAACTGGCAGCCCCGAAACCTTTTCTCGCCGCATTCCCTCGGTCACGTTCGGGAAAAGGGCGCATACTCCACACCGGCAGGGAATGCCACCGGGCGTCGGCCGGCGCCGCAGCCCCTAGGGTCTCAGGGAGGTACAGCGCCGGGAAATTGGTTACTCAAGTTAGCAAGGACATTGAATTCAAACGATGACAAGGCCATTTCTCCGACGACGCCAGGCGTGACCGGTCATCGCCAGGCCGGCCAACGCGAATAGTGCCAGGGTGCCAGGTTGGGGGGTAGTTGTTGCCGGCGTTGGCCCATTAGGGGCGACATCGTTGGCAGAAAAGAGATCACCAACAACGATCGCGTAATTGACGACTTGGTTGCCTCCCAGGAAGGCAACGGGGACATCGAAGGTCAGGCTGCTACTCGAGTAAGTAATCGGCACCGATCCTAGCAAGGCAAACGATGTGGCATCCAACACGTCCACGAAACCGGGGTTGATTAACTCGCTGAATAGATCGACGTAAACCTCACTCCCCAAGTCAAACGGGATGCCCGTCACCGCCGTGACATTCGGAAAGGTGTTGCCGGTCAGAGGGTTTCTGTCCGTGTCGATATCGATGTAACCGACAATACTGTCGGCTGCCAACGCCGAAGCGGGAGAGATGGGACCCGCGAAATCGATGGTGAACCGCACGACATTCGGGCTGCCGATGATTTCACCGGAAAAACTGGTGATGTCGTGGGTCATCGTGCCGAAATTGTCCCCGATGGGGTCCAGAATCGGACTGGCGCGAACGGGGCTTGTCAGCGTCGTCGCAGCCACCAGCGCGGCCAGAAATACAAGAGCACGGGAACGGGTGTTTGTCATGAAATTCCTCGGTTTCGGCGAAAGCCTAATTTGGGCGCCCGAAACCTCCCACTGGGACGGGAGGTTTCGCATCTGAACATTTCCGAAAAAAACGTCGATCCGGTGAAGTCCGTCCAGGCGATCGGAGACGGACTGTGTCTCCTTTTGTGTGATAAATCATTCCTTCCGATGCAAAGGTTGAATCGGAAATAGTTGCCAATTAGTCCAATCATTCCTCGCCGTTTTCATCAAACCACTGGGGCCAGAGATCGCTTCCGGCGATTGTTTTACTGAACGGCGTTGCTTGATTCTTCGCGGCAGGCGCGAATGGCACGAATCTCGAACCGGCCTCGCTCTTGGCCGGAATCGCCGGCGCCGTGACAGTTGAATGCGGGGCTCCGCGGACAAGTTGTGTGCCCAAGAATGCCGGCCGAATGTTAGAGTCGAATTGCGCGAATGCCGCGCTGAGGGCGGCGTCCATGCCGAACGCGGATCGCGCTGCGACCGGGGAGCCCATGGCGGCGCTCCTGGAAAAGTCGCTTTGCGTTGCCGTGGGCGCCGCGGGATTGTCGAACCACTCGATTTCAACGGCCGGCGGGTCGAAGGCGCCATCCGCGACCACCGAGCCATTGGCTCCGTTTGTAAGCAAACGAATGGACAGGAACGTGGCGCCCAGCGAGGCATAGGTCCCAAGGCTCTCGGCAAGCGTGGTGCCAAACAGTAGGGCATCATTGGGCGCCTTGGTCTGGTCGACCACGATGGTGTTTAGGAGCGTCGCGCCGCGATACACTTGATAGGTGGCGTTCGTCGCGTTTCCAGGAAGCGCCTTCCAAGTGACAAACAATTCCGGATTGCCCGACGTTACCTTGACGTTCCAAATGGCGAAATTACCGAGTCCTTCGTTTACGTCGTCGGCATGGATCGTGTAGTCGCCCAGGTAGGAATCGGGGTCGACGACATTGCTCCAGCCATTCCCCACGGGATTGCGAACCGTGAAAGATCCATCCGGCCCCCAGGTCGAAGGCAAACCGTCATCGACCTTGGTGGTGACCGTCGGCGTCCGTAACGGCGTAATGCCCAGGAAATACTCGCCGGTTGTACCGCCCTCGGCCGTGACTTTGACGTAATAGGTGGCGCCAGGGATCAATCCAGCGGCGCGGAACTTCTCATTGCGACCGTCAGCCAGGATAGAGACCGACGGAGTAATCTCCACGCCGGAGGCGTTCAGCAGTTGGATCTTTGGGTTGAGAACATTTACGAACTCGCCGGGGCCGTCGGCGGGCGTATTCGTCTGAACTTCAAGCGCCGTCTCGCCCGGGGCGAGGGTGACCTTGTACCAATCCGCATCCGCCTGGGGCGCTGCATAGGTAAGAACGAGTTGGCGGACGTGATTGGCCACGTTCGCCCCAAAGCCGCTGAAAGCAAAGAACAACTGGTTCGCGCTCCCCACAATGGAGGTGAGCGCACCGCCGAGGCCGATTGACCCACCGGCAGCGGCGTTCAATGCGGCGATTGCGGCGGAATTGAGGGAGATCGACACGACCTGGCCATTGTCGGCAGGGGACACCGTGGCCGAGCCAAAGCTCAGGCCCGTGCCCAGGTCGTTGAAAATGCCAATTTGGCCCGATCCAGTCGCCTGGAGGGCGGCCAAGGGGGTCGATACATCGAAAACCGTGTAGGTTTCGTTCGGGTCCACACCCACGTAGCCGTTCCCGCTGTCGCCGTTGGCAAGCCCCGGATTGTACAAGCGCAGTGTGGCGCCCGTAATGGTCTGGGTCACGGAACTCATGTCGAAGACGAAATAATCGCGATACTGTGTGCCACCCGCCTGTCCGACGAGGTAGTTATCGTTGGTCGCGGTGTGAGATCCCACCGAATTCCACCACCCGGAATCGGTTCGGTTCAGCGTCGACGACGTAGAGGCACTCACCTGGAAGTCGCCGAGCGCGCCCTGGGTCCCAGTCACGTCTTGGGCGGTCGATAGGGTATTGTTGCCTTCGGCGTCGAAGACGGCATTCCGAGTGACAAATAAGTTATAGGAGGCTGTGGCGGAACCAGTTACGCGGGCGTAATAGGTGCCGGCCGCGCTAACAGGGAATCGATCGATTACTCGATCAAAGTTGGTCGGTCCGCCCAGCGCGCTGGACAATAAGACTCCGACGCTGTTGCGAAGTTCCACAGTGACTCCGGACCCCGTCAATGCCTCAATTCCGAGGGAGACCTTGTCGCCGGCGGCCAGGTCGAATGCATAGAAATCCTGGTCGGCGGGCCCGGAACTCACAGCCAAGCTGATATCGTCCACACTTACGTTGAAAAAGAAAAGGCTATCCTGCTCCTCGAAACGGAGTCGCATGGTTTGTCCGGCGCGCGATTGCAGAAGGGCCGTAAGATCCGCGGTTCGGCTATTTGGACCAAGCTGAATCAGGGGATCGCCCGGATTCGTGGAATAGACCGTTTGCACCAGATTGCCGACATTGTCCAGAACTTGCACGCGGTACTCGTGATTGGGATCCTGAAATGCCGTCGCGAAATTCTGAATGCGATCTGACCAAGTCAGGATGGCACTTGAGACGGTCGACGGCACGACGAAGGACTGCGTGAGGCTCTTTGTGGAAGGGCCCGTGGGTGTGGAAACGGCGTCGAAGGAACCGGCGATCGGCGCTTTCGGTGTGGCCGGGCCGGCAGGGTCCAGAGTACCATTGTTGATCTGCCACGGTCCGGAAACAGTCCAACCCGTAAAGTTGCCAGTTTCAAACCCTCCATTGGAAATCAGATTGCTCGTCGCCGCGGCCGAGACCTCCCCGAGGACCGCGCCTCGTTGAGCGTGCGCGAGACTCGTATCCAGGTTGAGGAAGGAACCGTTAATGTTCTGCGCGGTCGCGATCGTGTTGTTGGTCGCGCCCGCCAAGAGGCCTTCCAACTCGAAGGCGGAATTAAGTATGACTTGGACGGTGTAGTCGCCGACAGTGCCACTGCCACCGCTGACAGCGATCCGGTACAAGCCCCCCGAAGTGGTTGCACGCGTTTGAATCCCGGCGACAAGGCCAGTGGCCTGCGCGAAGCCAAGCGAAGAACTCGACGGATCGAACAACTCGACTCTCGGTTGCAAGCCGCCGGAAGTGGACGTCACGATAATGCTGATAGTTTGGCCAGGGTCGATGTTCAGTGTGAAGTTGTCAACATCGCCCGCGAAGTTGATCAAGCCGCTGATATCTGGGTCGTACACGAGCGAACCAAGCGGCGTCTTGGCGACTAGCGGCGCCGGGTAAGGCACCGTCCCGATATCTACTTGATAGACCGCGGAGAAGGCGGCTCCCGGATTGCCGAAGGCATCCGATACCGCGCCGGCGGGGATGCTGGCCGTGAGCGCTTGCTCGGTGGAGACGCCGCCAATTGTGAAACGTGCGGTCGTATTGCCCGGCAACACCGTGACGAGCCAGGACCGGGTCACCCGCGTCGCCGCTTGGGTTGGTGGGTAGTGTGCCACCATCGGTAAAGCTCGCCCCGCCGTTGGTGGAGCGGGAGAACCCGGTGAATTTGTTTCCGGCCGCAAAGGAACCCGAGTCGTTGTAGCCGACGATTACGGTGTCACCGAACGCTACCAGCGATGTCTCGCTCTGCGTGAATTGCGAAGTGCCTATGTTGCCGGCATTATTGTTGGTCAGCGAGTCGGCCGGCGCGGAATCCACGTGCCCGCTTAGGTCGGGAACCTCACCCTGAGCCTCCTTTTCCAGAAACGCATAGTAATCAAAGGGCCCGTGTATTGCGGCATAGCGGCCACTATGGGGCGACACCGGACAAACTCCATCAGCGATTGGCCGTGATGAGCCTGTTCCGCCAAGCTTGCCGCAGGAGACAATCCGTGAATGACTGCGAGCCAAAACCCGTTGTCCATCATGGTGCGATCTTCCAGCACTTCCAGATCCAAACGGTAGAACCGAGGCACGCGGGCCTTTGACCTGGAACGCAAAGTGGATTTCGGCCAAGAGCGGGAAGAATTCACGAGTCGACCCTCCGGGATATGGCTATGGACGTTGAATTGGAACAAAAACCAAGTGATTTATTGTGTCACTGGTGCCCTGAATCGCCTATACACCTATGACTTGCATCATGAATATCACTGATCGGAAAGTGAATCATCGATCATAAGTGGTACACAATAATCACCTTGGTCTCTTTGCTGTTTCTGGTCTTGTCAAGAAGAAATTTAAAAAAAAGAAAAACCTGGCTAACTCAGGAAAATAGGATGAACCAAGACCTTGCGCTCCTCGGTTCTAGATAGTTCTTGCCATCCGCATGAACAGGGTGACAAGACGACCATTTTGAACATTCGCGGCTCCCTGAGCGCTTGCTTTGGCCTGCAACCGAGGATTTACGTGAAACCTGCTTGGCAGCGAATTGTCCATTGGCGGTCTAGGCAGGGTGCATCTATCACTCTCCCGACTGTTGGAACGATGAAAAGGGGACAGGCAAGTTAATAATGAGTCAGCCTATTCCCGCAGCCAGTTTGCTGGGCCTGTCAAGAAAAAATTCTAATGAAACTCTCGTCCCTCTCGTCAAGGTCGGTAGCTTTTTAGGACCGCTAGCAGATATGGTTTTCGCAAGGGCGGAGCGAGCGCGAAACGGGGGAGGGGGGGCGAGGGCGCCGTCCTGTCGTAGTGCTCCGGGCGGTGTCGCAAGGCATTGCAGAATAAGTGATAACGGCAAAAACCACTACGACAGGGCGGGTGTCGTAGTGGTCGCGCTTGTGTCGTAGTGCTCGTCAGGCGTGGGCAAGCTCGCGCGGTTGGGGGGTGGGTTTCTTCCAGCCGCTGGGCAGGTCGCAGAGGTTGCCTTGGATGTAGGTGTGGTGCCAGAGTTGGGTGGCGAAGACGCCGACCAGGCCGAGTTCGACGGAGGAGCGGTTGCGGAGGCCGAGGCGGCGCTCGAAGACGGCCTGCTTCCACTGTTTGACGGCGTCGATGTTGAAGTAGCCGGTCCGTTTGAGGGACTCTTCGCTGAGGAGTTGCTCGACGTAGGCGGGGACGCCGTGGTTAAAGAAGCTGTCGAGGGGGGCGCGGAACATGCCTTTGGGGCGCCAGGCGACTTCCTTGGGCAGGTAGCGTTCGCAGAGGCGGCGGAGGATGTACTTGTCTTTGAAGCCCTTCATCTTCCACTTGGGGTGGATGCCGGCGAGGAAGTGGAAGACGTTCTCGTCGAGGAAGGGGTAGCGAGTCTCGACGGAGGAGTTCATGGCGACGCGGTCGCCCTTGAGGGAGAGGAGATGGCCGGCGAGGTGGACCCGGCCGGCCCAGAAGAAGGCGCGGTTCATGGGGTGCCATTTGCGCAGGCGTTCGAGAGGGGGTTCGAGGGCGGCGTAGGGCATGCTGTCGCCGACGGTTTCCCAGGTCTGGTCGCTGTAGAAGCGGAGGCGGGATTGGCTCATGACGCCGTAGATGTCTTGGAAGGCGCTCTGGTCGCCGATGTAGGCGCGGACGCGGTCGGTGTAGGCAACGCCGCGTTTGCCCGCGCCCATGATGCGCGCCATGCCGCGGCGGAGGTATTTGGCCAAGGGGACGCCGGGGATGACGTCGAGGAAGCTGAGGGCGCGGTGGGACTTGAACCAGGCGTAGCCGGCGAGCCACTCGTCGGAGCCTTCGCCGGAGAGGGCGACTTTATAGCCGTGGTTGTGGACGGAACGGGCCAACTCCATGAGGCCGATGCAGGAGGTGTCGATGACGGGGGCTTCGGCGGCGCGGATGAGTTCGGGGTAGCCGCGGATGATCTCCTCGTCGCCGCAGCGGACGACGACGGGGTCGGAGCCGACGAGCTTGGAGACGACGGCGGCTTGCGAAGTCTCGTCGAGCTTGGGCGTGGGCACCTTGATAGTGAAGGTGGGGATGGAGGCGCCGCGGATCTTGGCGGCCATGGCGACGACGATGCTGGAGTCGATGCCGCCGGAGAGATAGGAGACGACGGGGACGTCGGCGCGGAGGCGGCGGTCGACGGCGGCGAGGAGGACTTCCTCGAAGCGGTCGACGAGCTTATTGATGTCGGGTTCGGGGTCTTCTTGGCCCTGGTCGGGGAAGTCGATGATCCAGTAGGTTTTGCGGTCGAGTTTGGCGGGGTCGCCGGGGCGACCCATCTGGATCTTGAGATATTGGCCGGGTTGCAGGAGGTTGATGCCCTCGAAGCAGGTTTGCGGTCCGGGGACGGCGAAGAAATTGAAGACCTGGTCGAGGCCGAGGAGATTGGGCCGGGCCGCGATCATGCCGCTGGCGAGGAGGGCCTTGATCTCGGAGGCGAAGAGGAGCCAATCTTCCTCACCGTTGGTTTGGCGGGACCAGAAGAGAGGGCAGATGCCGAAGCGGTCGCGGGCCAGCACGACTTGGCGGCGGTGGTAGTCGTAAAGGGCGATGGCGAATTGGCCATGCAGGTGTTGCAGGAAGTCCTCTTGATGATCTTCCCAGAGGTGGGGGATCAGTTCGGTGTCGCAATGGGTGGCGAAGCGGTGGCCTCGCGTTTCGAGGAGGCGGCGCATCTCGGGATAGTCGAAGAACTCGCCGTTGAAGACGGTGACGACGGAGCGGTCTTCGTTCCAGATGGGTTGTTGGCCGTCGGCGAGACCGACGATGCTGAGGCGGCGGTTGGTGAAGTGCAGATCGGGTTCTTCGAGGTAGCCGTCTTCATCGGGTCCGCGATGGACGATGGCGTCGGCCATGCGGCGGACGATGCCGTCGGGGACATTTCGACGGCCGGTCAGGTCAACTATTCCCGCGATTCCACACATTTCTCTACTCGCCTTCCGTTCGCGATCCGATGAGGAAAAGGACGCCCAGGGCTCCGCCCGCGCCGCAGGCAGGATTTCGACTCATGCGCCCCGGAGTTCCAGGCAATCTCTGCCCATATTATGCCGTCCAAGCGGCTTGCAAAAGCCGCATTGGCGGCGTAGCTTAGTAATTGCCTTTTCGGGATCTCCTACCCATGGCGCAAACCCTTCAACCCGCAACCGGTCTGAACGACGCCGACTTGCTCCGGCAGGTGAACAAGCTGCGCAAAGCGGACAATTGGACGAATTGGATTCCGCACCAACCGCGGACCCATCCCACGGTTTTGGACCTGATGACGCAGCCCCCGCCCGTATACTAGCCGGGTAGTTTGGATTTGAGACGGGCGTGGCAATCACTCGCTTGCGCTGCGTGCTAACGAGTTTTCCTTGGAGTTTCGCTCTTGTCCGAAAAGCTCAATCTCGTCACGGGAGGCACCGGCCTGCTCGGCAGCCACGTCGTCGAACAATTGCGTGCCGCGGGTGAGCGGGTTCGCGTTCTCGTCAGGCCGTCGAGCAACGCCGGCTTTCTGGAGTCGCTCGGCGCCGAGATCGTGCGCGGCGACCTGGAGCACGCCGACGAGGTTCGCCGCGCGGTCGAAGGCGCGACGATCGTCTACCACAGCGCGGCCAAGGTTTCGGACTGGGGACCATGGCACGAGTTCGAGAAGGAAGCCGTCACGGGAACGCGCAACTTGGTGGAGGCGTGCAAGCAAGCCAATGTAGGCCGACTGCTGCATGTCAGCAGCATTTCCGTCTATGGCACGCAGACGCCGCCCAAGGGGCAGCGCGTGACGGAGGATTATCCCCGGGGAACCAAATTTCGAATTTGGGATTACTATCCGCAGGCGAAGTTGCTGGCCGAGAACATCGCGGTTGAGCTCGGCGACAAGACGACGATGGTCCGGCCCAGCTGGATGTACGGGCCGCGCGACCGCAGCACGATTCCGCGCATGGTCAAGGCGCTTCAGGAGCGACGGGTGCCGATCATCGGCGACGGGAACAATCACCTTAATGTAATTTATGCGGGCGACGTGGCGGCAGGCTGCATCCTGGCGGCCAACAGCGAACGCGCCAAAGGCGAGATCTATCATCTATGCAGCGAAGGCGAGGTGACGCAAAAGCAGATGATCGACACGCTCACCGACGCGCTGGGTTTGCCGCGGGTTACACAGCATCGGCGTTTCTGGGTGGTGATGCGATTCGCGTTCATGAAAGAGTTGTTCGCGAAGATGTTCGGCAGGAAGACGGCGCCGACGCCGACGCGGCGGGTGATCTATCTCATCGGCCGGCCGACGCTGTTTAGCACGGCCAAGGCGCGGGAACATCTGGGTTGGCAGCCGCGCATGCCCATCGGGGAGGGAGTGGCGTCATCCTTGGAGTGGTATTTTAAGGAGATAGGGCAGCCGGTTCCCGAGAACGTACGCAAGGCGGCGGCGGCGTTGGGTTAGGAGAAAAGCTATGCCGATATGCGATTGGACGCGAGTCCTCGCCGGGATTTTTCATCACTTCCATCATTCATGGATCGAGGAAATCGCGCGAACACTCAACGCGGGCGTTCTGCCGTCGGATTACTATGCGCTCG
>Ga0163144_10010551_pt1 | contig 19679 bp, 17 predicted proteins | sample OliLak19BULKMAT1_FD_123175 | JGI IMG/M metagenome (GOLD analysis project Ga0163144, IMG submission 123175) | Freshwater microbial mat bacterial communities from Lake Vanda, McMurdo Dry Valleys, Antarctica - Oligotrophic Lake LV.19.BULKMAT1 | ecosystem: Environmental > Aquatic > Freshwater >... | reverse complement strand
TTGCCTTTATCCGCATCGAAGCAGGTGAGGATGCCGGTGACGCCGAAGCTGTAAACGCGGCCGTCCTCCACGCAGGGCGTGGCGCGGGGGCCGGCGCCGAAGATACTCGTGAATTTGCCGCGGTTGTATTTCTCGGCCCAAACCGGTTTGCCCGATTCGGCGTCGAAGGCGGCGACCTCTTCCATGTCGCCGCCCGGGATGTGGGTGTGGAGGTAGACTTTGCCCTTGGCGATGATGGGGCCGCTGTGTCCCTCGCCGACCTTGACCTTCCACAGTTCCTTAAGAGGCGCCTTCCAGGCGGCGACTTTCTCGTCCGTGCCGCCGTCGCGCTTGGCGCCGAGCCATTGAGGCCAATCGCCGGCTTGAGCATAAGCGGTTACCAGTAAAAGCACCAACGCGGATCGCAAGCAATTCATGGCGAGTCTCCGGCGTGACTAATGGATTAACGACACAAAAAGCCGCGCACGGAGTAAGCGGCGTTGTCCCGCCGCTTACTCCGTGCGCGGCTCATGATTCCGGCGGGGCGTTCAAGAACACATGGAGCGGGGCGTATTGCCAATCCCGTTCGTGCTTTTCGGCGAGATCCTTGAGACGCCTCAGATACTTCTCCGTGATCTGGTTGCACGTTTCTTGGTAGTTCGGATCGCAGTAATAAACCCGGCATCCCAAAGGCCTCGGTTCGCGCGCGGTGCAAAGATTCTCCTTTTGAAACGGACAGAAGTCCGAGGTCACCGGAGTTTCATACGGCGGGGCGGCCGACAATAACACTTCCGCTTCCAGTTTACTGATAAAGAGCGTGTGCCCATATTCCTTGAAACGGCAGCAACGCCCGCTCGCCACGCACACCGGTCCCGCGGTCGCCACCTCGCGGTCGACTTCGCGGTACATTTCGAGTATCTCGTCGTGCAGTGTCATGTCGGCCTTGTCTTTTACGCTCTCAGCTTGCTCGACCAAAATCGGACAGGCTGGAAGCCTGTCCTACGGGGTTATACCCGGATCGTTTTCATGCGTTGGGTTATCTCCTCGGCGGAAATCAACGCGCCTCGGCCCGATCCGGGACAGATGCGGGTGGTGCGTTCCCAGTCTTGCGGGGTTCGCAGGTTGCTTTCCCAGAACGGCCAAGTGCGGCATTGGCGCGGGCGTACCGAATAGATCGTGCATCCCTCTCCCGGCATATAGAACACGCAGTCGCCCTGGTTTTTCTCCCGCAGCGAGCGGCCGCGCTGAGTCGGGCGCGAGTACAAGTGCAATACCTGGTCGCGCGGTTCATGCAGAAAATCGGCGATGGCGTCGATCTCCTCGTCGTTCACCCAGACGAACCCCGGTTCGCCGGTGCAGCACTTGCCGCACTGGGTACACTCGAAGGCGAGGCCGTCTTGATACCAGGATTCGCTCGCTGAATTTTCCGCTGCCGATCGGTCCATGTTGCTATGGTAGACGATTGCGGACGATTTTCCATTTGAGAAAGTTCGGTTCGATCGGTCAACAAGGTCACGGCGCGTATGCGGTTATCGGTCATTTTGCCGACGTTGAACGAAGCGGAGAATCTTTCCCGCGCGATCGCCTCCCTTCGCGCACAGGGACCATGCGAGATCATCGTGGTCGACGCGGGCAGCGTTGACGGGACGTTTGCCATCGCCCGCGCCGAGGCGGATATCGCAATCACGTCGGCACGAGGACGCGCGGCGCAGATGAACACGGGCGCCGCCCAAGCGAGCGGCGAATTGCTGTTGTTTCTGCACGCCGACTGCTTGCTGGAAGCCGGCGCCTTCGCCCAGCTTGAGACCGCCCTGGAGCGAAAAAACACCAGTGCCGCCTGTTTCTCGATGCGTGCGGACGCGGAAGGGGTCGCCTATCGCTGCATCGATTGGTGCGCCAGCGGCCGCGTTCGACTCACGGGCATCATCTATGGCGACCAGGGGCTGGGCATGCGTCGCGAGCTATTTCAGCGCATCGGCGGGTTTCCCAGGGCGGCGTTCATGGAGGACGTGTTAATCTCGCAATCGCTGCGCGCATTGGGGCGCATGGTCGTGCTGCCTGCGCGCATCTTGGTCTCGCCGCGCCGCTGGCGCAAGCACGGCATACTACGTCAAACTCTGCGCAACTGGATGCTGACCGCCCTGGCGCTGGGCGGCGTGCATCCAGATGACCTCGCGCGGTTTTATCCGGCGAACAAGTGACGTGTTAGCACGACGCGCGAGCGAGTGAATTCACTCGCTCGCGCGTCGTGCTAACGGCATTTTGCTAGTGGCCAAAGATGCCGGTGGCGTACCAGGTGCCGTTGGGGGCGCGGGCGATGTCGTAGCCGAAGTAGGTGTGACGTCCCGCGACGGCGCCCCAGTGTCCGGGAGACGAACGCCAGGCGTCGATGCAGGAGAACGACGCTTCGAGCACGTTCTCGCCGCCCACGAAGCGGCCCCACGATTCCGCGACGACTTCTTGGGTGCCGCCGAAGCCCCTTTCGACTTGGCCTCGCAACATGCCCATGACGCCGCCCAGGTTCGCGTGATGTTGGCGTTGCGCGCCGGCTTGGCGTTGGCTATGTTGGCTGGCATGATTCAGAAACGCGGGGTGACAGGTGCAAAAGACGCTTTGCGGCGCCTCGGGATGCACATGAATCGCGTAGATCATGCTGCGTTGGCTGAGCGTCGCATGCGCGGGGAGGTCGAGTGTTACTTTAAGTTGCGAGGCCCCATAACTTGGCACCCAGCGATAACGAGAAGCGACGCGCGGGTGACACGAGATGGCGGTGGCGAAGGTCGACAGTTTCTTATCCTGATAGCTGATCACCGCGACGCCCGGCTTGCCCATCATGTCTTCCAAGGCGGAGCAGTCAATCAGTCGTTCGTCGTTAATCTTGTAGTCGACCGGCACTTTCAGGCAGACGAATTTTTCGAGGCGTTTCTTCACTTCCGCGTCATTGAAGGCGTCATTGAGTTCATTTCCTTCATGGAAATAAATGACCAAATCCTTCTTCTCCGCGATCGCCCGATCCGTGGCTTTCGTGTAATCGTCTTGCCAGGCGGGCTGACCGACGGTCATGGCGACGATCAACGTGGACAACTTCAGCATGGGTTCCTCCGATTGGCTGAATGGGGTGAATACGACAGTGGATGTCGAACGCGAACATTCGAGGCGGGGGCGTTCCATGCCGCGGGGGATGTCAACGGGTCGCCGTGGGTGGGATCGAAGTTTCGGCGAACAAGAATTGCGACATGTTAGTGCCTGCTTCCAGGAAGACAAGCGGCAAACTGAGAATCTTAAGATGCTTTGAATCCCGCGGATGGCGCGCGGACTCTAACTTCCAAATAACGCATGACTTCGCGAAATTGGTGTTTGGTCGGCGACTTATTGGCCGAACGCTGGAAGATGCGCGCCGTTGTGCTACAAAAAGCATTATCCCGCCTGTTTATCCCCTCCAAGGTACTCGTAATGACTCGAAGCTCCTGGAAACGCCGGTTCGCCCTGACATTGAGTCTTCTCTGCGTGTCGGTGTTGTCGACGCGGGCTTCCGCGCAAAAAGAATCGGACCCCGCCAAGAATTTGGATTGGCAGATTCCTAATTTGAAGAAGAAACTCCCCTTCGAGAAAGAGATCCCGATCCAGTTCGTGAACTCACGCTCGCCGGAGTGGGCCAAGCTGCCGGGTTATTGGAGTTCCGCACAGGAGCAAGCGGTGGATCCCACGACCGGCGCGCTCGTGGAGCGAATGGTAGTAAAGCTGAAGTTGCCGTTGGGGCTGACGATCCCGCCGACCGTGCCCCTTGAAAATCCGATGACGGCGCGGAAATGGGACTTGGGGCGTCGACTCTATTTCGATCCGATTCTCTCCACAGACAACCAGGTAGCGTGCGCTTCGTGCCACGAGCCCACGCGGGGCTTCACCGATCAAGCGCAATTTTCTCTTGGCATCGGCGGCGCTCGCGGCGGCATGAACGCGCCGACGGTGATGAACAGCGCGTTCCATCCGTTCCAGTTTTGGGACGGCCGGGCCTCATCGCTGGAACATCAGGCTCAGGGGCCAGTGCAGAACACGTCCGAGATGTGCGCGGACGACAAGGTTGCCTGGCGCGATGCGGTGTTGCGGGTGCGCAAGAACAAGGGATACGCGAAGGAGTTTCTGGATATCTTCGGCACCGAACCGACGCGCGACGGCATCGCCAAGGCCATCGCGACCTACGAGCGAACGGTGCTCAATGGCAATAGCATCCAGGACCGCGCCGAGGTCGTCATGCGGAAACGCGTGGTTGAGGAGGAGGGCACGGACTATTCGGTCAAGCCCGCGGATTATGAGGTGGTACTAAAGGAAGCGATCGCGAAGAAAGACACGGCCGCTCTTAAGGCGCTGAATATCGATCCCGCCAAGGGCGGCGATCTGAAGAAGGCGGCGGAGCAGATCAGCCACGGCAAGGCGCTCTTCTTCGGCAAAGCCCGTTGCACCCTGTGCCACGTCGGCGAAAACTTCACCGACGGACAATTTCACAACTTGGGCGTGGGCGTGAAGGAGGGCAAGTTGCCCGCGGAACATATCGGCCGAATCGCGCAACTGCCGCTAGGGCACAAAAACCTGGAAATGTACGGCGCATTCAAGACGCCGATCCTGCGCGGTCTGGTCAGCACCGCGCCGTATATGCATGACGGCAGCGAAAAGACTCTCGAAGAAGTCATCGACCTTTACGACCGCGGCGGCAACGCCAACGAGTTCCTCTCGCCCAAAATGCGGGATTTGATCGCCGAACAAAAATACACGCAAAGCCAGGCGTCCGGTACTCCTTACAAGGGTCCGAAAGTGTTTCTCTTCGGCGCGGACAAGAGGCCGATCGTGCCGTTTCAGTTGCACCTGACCAAAGAAGAAAAAGCGGCTCTTGTCATGTTTATGCGTTCCTTGGAAGGCGAAGTCGATCCGTATGTGATGAATGCTTCCAAGGACACGACGCCCATAACTCGCTAAGAAAAACGGGGCCGAAATGTCATCGGCCCAAACTACCCTTTTTCGAGGAATGGCGATGGAACGTGCCGAATCTCCCGCGAACGATTTTGGACTCTTGCTTTTGAGGCTCTCCATTGGCGGCCTCATGCTGTTTCACGGTGTGAATAAGATTCAAAATGGCGTCGAAGACATTGAAAACAAGCTCATCGCGAATGAGTTTCCTAAGGAGATGGCGTACGGAGTGTATGCCGGCGAAGTGGCCGCGCCAATTTTGATCCTGTTGGGTCTCTTCACCCGGTTCGCGGCTATTGGCGTGGCGGCGACGATGGGCATGGCCGTCTATTTGGCCCATCGCGAACAGATTTTCGATCTAAATCCCATGTCGGGTTCGCCGGTGATCGAACTGAACGCCCTCTATTTCCTCGGCGCGTTGGCGCTGGTGTTCACCGGCCCCGGACGTTTTGGGATCTCGGGCGGCAGAGGCTGGTGGGGCTAAAACGGCGAGCGGGAATCAAGGCGAGTCCGTCGGGTTCAGCAATTCGCTTAACTTACGCGCCCCGTCATGAACGGCATTCATTTGCAGGGCCAAGGCAACGTGGCGACGAGCCAAATCAAGAAGGCTCGTCGCTTGATAGACCTCGGCCAACTGATAGTGCGCCTCCGCCTTATCGTTGGACAGCAACAACGCCTGTTTCAAATCTTCGACGGCGGGAGGCAAATGTCTCGCCTTACGATGCAATAGGGCTCGTTGCAGATGGGCATCGCCCGCCGTGGCGTCGAGTTCAATTGCGCGCGAAAAATGGCGTAGAGCCTCTTCGTCCTTGCCAAGCCGCGCCAGCGTCAAGCCGCGGTTGTAGTTGCTGACGACGCTGCGCGGCGCCAACGCAAGGCAAACGCGAAACGTTTCCGCGGCTTCGGAATGGCCGCCGAGGCGGAAGGCGCAGATGCCCAGATAAAAATGAGGCCAAAACCCGTCCGGTTGAAGTTCCACGGCCCGCTGGAAGGCCGCGTGGGCCTCCTTCGGCAGGTCGGAGCCTAACAACTCCCGTCCCAGCGCCGCCCACTCCCAGGCGTTGCGCGGAGTGAGAAGGTTGGCCTTCCGGCGAGCCTCCTTGGCTTCGTAAATGTTTCCACGCAGGTCGGCGAGGCGCTTCCGGACGAGATGGATCGCGGCGCTGTCGCCGAATTGGGCCCGCATTTCCTGCACAGTACGCTCAACCTCCAAGAGCGATTCCGAGCCGCGATCTCCGCGGAGACGAAGATCCGCCCAGATGAGCGCGAGATCGAATAGATCGTTACGCAACGCCTCGCGTTGCGCCGGAGGCATTCCGGTTTGGGCGAAATCCAAATATTCCCCACGTTTCGCCCAAATGTCGGCGAAGCGCCGGTCGGCGCCGATGGGCATGCCGCGCGCGGATAGATTGGACCCGGTCAGATAACGCAGGCGTTCGGCGAGTTGCGAGACCTGGCCCACCTCGTGAAGGCGTTGCGCATTGTCGCACCGCACGGCCAGGCGGCGATGCAATTCCGCTTCACCGGGCAGAGATCGGCATAGATCGGCGCCGCGTCGAAACACCTCAGCCGCTCGTTCGAATTCGTTCTGGGCGAAAAATTCTTCTCCTCGCGCCAGCGCCGCCTCCGCCAGTCGACGGTCGTGGGCGATGTTGCGCAGCGCGCCTCGGGTACTGAGTGTTGATATCGCGAGAAGCGGCATGCCAGGCCGCTTGCCGCGGCGCGATACCACGCTCGTCGTTGGCATCCCCGACGCCGTTGCACTTGCCGATCGTGGACGCGTGCCGTCACGCTTAGACACCGCACGGTAAGGGCAACAAGTCGCCGGACGGTGGAAGCCGTCGACCGTAACGGTTAGCAATTTCCATACCAGACGCAGCCAACGCCAACCCGATCAACACAAAGGGAAGCGGCCCGATTCGCGCCAACCAATTGAGGAATTCATCGATACCTTCGATAAAATCGGCAAAAAACGCCTCGATTTCGCCGGCAATCGCCGCCAAATCTTCGCCTTGGTCCATGAGTGCCGTTTCCGAAATCGCCAAAGGTGGGGCCATCGCGTGCATCCCTTCGATGTGGGCCTCAAGCGCCGGGGCCGGCATTTCGGGCATTGGCTCGCTCAGCAACTGGGAGAGTTCGTTCTCAGCCAATTGGGTCAACCAAAGCTCATTGGTGAATACGTCGCCCTCTTCGGAATCGGCTTCGGCGTCGTTCTTGTCAGCGAACGGGGTTGTCTCTTCCGTCGCTTGAAGTAGTCGAAGCACGTCATTGGTGTAGAAACGGCCATCCAAAAGAAACGCGGCCGTTTTCGGCGTAGATGCTTGTTCGGCGCCTGATCCGTCCTGAGCTGAGGCAGGCGCTTGCGACGGTTGGCCTTCGCCCCCTGCGCCTGTCGGCGCCTCTGGATTTGTGGCGACTTCATTCTCTTCTGGGGGCGAATCGCCAGGCGCCAGCTGTTCGATTGTCCCTTCGGGCGCGATTTGATCCGGGATGTTCACGTCGGATTCCACCTCGACATCGAGAATGGGAGGAAGCATGATCGCCACCTCAGTCGTCAATGCGACTTCCTCGGCGATTTTCACGTCCACGCCCAGATCGACTTCGACGAGGGGAGCAAGCGCGACTTCCCCGGCGATGTTTACGTCCACGCCAAGATCAAAATCGACGAGAGGAGCAAGCGCAACTTCCAACTCAGCGGTTAGCGCGACACCCTCGCTGATGTTCGCGGCCACGCCCAGATCGATTTCGCCAAGGTTGGCGACGTCGGCCAATGGCGGAACGAGCGCGAGGGGCGCCGTCAAAGCAGCCACGGCCGGCGCTAAGGGTTGGGAAACCAATGAAGCGAGCGGCAGCGCCGAGAAACCGGACAACAGGCGTCGGTCTTCCAGAAACTCGACTTGTAAGGAGTTGGCGCGGGATCGCAGAGCACCCATGATCGCTCCTAGTGGACGGTGACATAGGGATCGGGGGCGATCCCAGTTTCGACTCATCGACGGGCGAAGCATTCTAGGGGCGATGGAACCGGGCAACGGCGGTTTTTCAAGAGATGTCGAATGTTGCCATGGGAAAAGGTAATTGAGCTTTCAAATCCAGTCAAGCGAAGTTGTGTCAAATTGGAAAAAATTTACCTCTCGCGCGAATTGTTTGTCGTCGCGGCCTCGACGGACTTATCATGGGCGTTTACATCTGGACTGCACCGCATTGGAGGGGTGAAGCATGAGCGAAGCGATTTTGAAAGCCGCGATTTTTTATGCGTCCTTCGACGAAACGGCCGCAGCCGATCGCGGCAAGGGAAGCCTTGAGTTCCAAACACGCTTCAACCATCCGACGGAAAAGGGCGCCTTCCGCTTTGAGAAGGGTTTCGATCCGAAAGCCTTTCACATCGCGAAGGGACGCGGCATCCATGGCGGCGCGCTCGAAGCCGTGGACGTGCTCCCCGACAATGGCCGCATCTTCTTTCCCGCCAAGGGAAACTTAGCGTTCGCCAAGGACGGATGGTCGGGCGCGCTCTCCGTCTGGATCAACACCGATCCGGAAAAGCTGCTCAAAACGACGTTTTGCGACCCCATCCAGATTACGGAGAATGGGGCCAACAACGGCGGCATCTGGTTCGACTTCAACAACAACAAGCCGCGCGACATGCGCATGGGCGTCTTCCCCGCCGCCAAGGAAGGCGAAAAAGCCATCGCCGAGACCGATCCCGACGCGCCCCTCGTCGTAGTTCCCAATCCCGGTTTCAAGGAAGGAAAATGGCATCACGTTGTCATAACGTGGACGAACCTGGACACCGGCAAGAAGGACGCCCACGCGATCCTCTACATCGACGCCAAGAAAATAGGCGCGATCAAGGACCGCGAGTTGGCGATGCGCTGGGACATGGAAAAAACGGGGATCTATGTCGCGGTCAATTACATCGGACTCTTGGATGAGTTGGCGCTATTTGATCGGGCGCTGACGGCGGGCGAGGTCGAGGCACTTCACCGCGAACCGGGACTGCTTGCTCGCAAGATGTAGTGAGAAAGCCCAGGGACGGCCGTCCCTGGGCTTTCGCAAGACGCTTAGCCATGCACTTGCGAATTCGTCGCCGCGCTCATGACGCTGTCGTCGGCGGGTTTGCGGGGGGTGCGGTGGGGGACGACGCCGAGGATGTCTTCGATCTCGTCTTTGAGGAGTTCTTCCTTCTTCACGAGTTCGTCGACCAACTTCTCCAAAAGATCGCGCCGTTCGTCGAGGATTTGAAACGCGCGATCGTCGGCCTCGCGGAGGAGTTTTTGTACCTCCTCGTCGATGACGGCGGCGGTCGTTTCGCTGAAGTCACGCTGTTCCTGCAACTCTTTGCCGAGGAAAACGTGTTCCTCGCCGATGCGGAAGGACATGGGGCCCAGACGCTCACTCATGCCCCAGTGCGTGACCATGTAGCGGGCCATGCGTGTGGCTTGCTTTAGGTCCATCTCGACGCCGGAGTAGGATTGGCTGTACATGAGGCGTTCCGCGGCCCTGCCTCCCATGGCCATGGCCAGGTGCGCCTTGTAAAAGTCGAAGCCGTGGTGATGACGATCTTCCTCGGGGGGGATCCAGGTGACGCCGCCGGTGCGGCCGCGGGGAATGATGGAGACCTTCTGGGGCGGGTCGCCCGCCGGCTCAAAATAGGCGACGAGCGTATGGCCGGCCTCGTGATACGCGGTGCGACGTTTGTCATCGTCCGTGAGGATGTCTTCCCGCTTGGCGCCGAGCATGACGCGGTCGGCGGCGGCTTCGAAGTCGCGGCGTTCGACACGATTCTTGCTTTCGCGGGCGGCGAGAAGGGCGGCTTCATTGGCGAGATTGCGTAAGTCCGCGCCGGTCATGCCGATCATCTTGCGGGCGATTTCTTCGAGATTGACGTCCTCGGACAACGGCTTATTCCGCGTATGCACCTTGAGGATGTCGGCCCGGCCTTTGGCGTTGGGGCGTTCGACGGTGACATGGCGATCGAAGCGGCCGGGACGCAAGAGCGCGGAGTCGAGCACGTCGGGCCGATTGGTGGCGGCGACGACGATGACGGTCTCGGTCGGCGTGAAGCCGTCCATTTCGCTGAGGATCTGGTTGAGCGTCTGTTCGCGTTCATCGGACCCGCCGCCGACGCCGGCGCCGCGCATGCGGCCGACAGCGTCGATTTCATCGATGAAGAGCAAACAGGGTGCGCTTTCCTTGGCGGTCTTGAACATGTCGCGGACTCGGCTGGCGCCGACGCCGACGAACATCTGAATGAATTCCGAGCCGCTGATGGAGAAGAAGGGCACTCCCGCTTCGCCGGCGACGGCGCGCGCCAACAACGTCTTCCCGGTGCCCGGCGGGCCGACAAGCAGCACGCTCTTGGGGATCTGCGCGCCGAGGCGCTGAAATTTCTCGGGGTTTTTAAGGAATTCGACGATCTCTTGAAGTTCGTACTTGGCCGACGCCATGCCCGCGACATCGTCAAAGGAGGTGCGTTGCTTCGTCTTATCGTAACGCTTGGCCGGGCTTTTCACGTAATTGCTGAGGAAGCCTCCGCCCATCGGATCGCGGAAGCGCGGCATCAAAAAGAAAACGAAGAAGGCAATGAGGATGAGGACGGGCAAGAAAACCATGAAGAGCGATCCGACCCAGCTGCCGGTATCTTCTTCGACTTTGAAGTTCTCGACCTTGTATTCATCGCGAATCAACTTGGTGACGGCGCCGCTCTTCACGTCGGATTCGGGCACATAGGTCTCGACCTTGTTGTAGCGGACCTTCTTGAAAAGCTTGTCGTCGAGTTTGCCTTTCTCGGCCTCGCCTTCCTTGAATTCGCCGATCAGGCGGTTTTGGCCCTTGAAAATGACGAGCTTGAACTTCTTGTCCTTGGCGAGCGTCAAGAATTCGCTGTAATTGACCGTGTTGTCGCCGCCGTATCCCAGCGTGAAGTACATCACACCGCCCAGGAGCAGCAGAATAACGATCCATAACCATCCGCCAGGCATGGCTTCTTGTCGGCGGCGGTTCTTTTGATTGGGGTTCTGCTCTCGGGGGGCAGGCATTCCAGCTTCCTCAAATCCGTTTGTTCCGTTGGTCGTATGGGTAAGAATGGCAATGGGTTGAGACGATCAAGCTTGCCGCGCCCCGAATCGACCTTTCCAGAAACATTGCGTTAGGATACGAACTGATCACGATTCCGACTATGTGGAAGATTGTCGGGGTGGGGTGGGATGTTCCGTAAGACCCACCGAATCATGGTAGCACGCGGATTCAATACGCGAATAGGTGCAATCCACGCAAGTTGGGTAAAGTCGGCGAAAGAGCGCTGCGATTTTTCTCGAAAGGCGGTTCGTATGGACCCCACACCTCGGCTTCCCGCGGATTGGGATCGCTTTCTGGATACGGTCGGCCGCGACCTGGGCGTCTTTCTTGACAAAGCGAAGGAACGGGAAGAGGCCCGCGCCGTCGACGCCGCGCGAGGCTTCGTTTTTCCCTTGGCCGAGTGCATGCAACAGGTTCACGAGGGCATGGACGCACGCATCGGCCGACTCGAAATCCATCTGAAGGAACTCGACCAGCATCTTGGTCAGGCGGAAGCGGAAGCCCAGCAAATGCAGGCCGGCAGTCGTCAATTGCGCGATCGTTAGCACGACGCGCGAGCGAGTGGATTTCACTCGCTCGCGCGTCGTGCTAACGCGCGGATCCCATAGGATAACCCGGTCGAGGTCTGGGCTCGCTCCTCCAGCGGTGAGAGGGCCGGCCGACCTCCGCCACCGGGAGACGATGCCATGGCCCGTTTCGCCGTTATTCTGCCCGCCGCCGGCAATTCCTCACGCTTTAAGGACAAGGAAAAAAAACCCTTCGTCAATCTCGACGGCCGGGCGATCTGGCTTCGTGCCGCGGAACTTTTCGTGACGCGCGCGGAAGTATCCCAGTGCATCATCGTCATTGGTCGAGATGACGAAGAATTGTTTCGCCGCCGCTTCGGGGCGAACATGGCTTTCATGAATATCCAGATTTCGCTGGGCGGTGCCGAGCGCTTCGAGTCGGTGGCCAACGCGCTGGCGCTCGTGAACGACGACATCGACTTCGTCGCCATCCACGACGCGGTACGTCCCTGCGCGACGGAGGCGCAGATCACCAGCGTGTTCACCAAGGCGCAAGAAACGGGAGCGGCGCTTTTGGGAGTGCCGGTCGCCGATACCCTCAAGCGAGTGGACGAGCAGCGCACGGTGCGGGCGACGGTGCCGCGCAAGGGGCTTTGGCAGGCGCAGACGCCGCAGGTTTTCCGCCGCGATTGGCTCGTCGAGGCCTACGCCCGGCGGGCAAATCTTAGTAGCGACATCACGGACGACGCCCAGCTAGTGGAAGCGGCCGGCCATCCCGTGACCATGGTGGAAAGCGCCGCGACGAACATCAAGATTACAAGCCAATCCGACATCAGCCTGGCCGAGGCGATCCTGAAATCGCTGCCGCGCCCAAAACCGCAGGGACCATCCCATCCCTTCGCGGAAGACGAAATGTGGGGCGGACGCGGCATACGCTGACAAGGCGAGCCAGGAGCGTAAGCGACTGGAGTTGTCGTAAGCGACTGGAGTTGTCGACGCATTTCGCTCCTCCGGTCGCTGACGCTCCCGGCGCGCCGGGCAATTGTGACGTAGGATAGCGTAACGGTTCCGCATCCCCCGTTTGAGCGAAACCTCCACCCCCACGGAAGCCGATCCCCCTCATGCGCTGGTCGATCATCCGCCTAATCTGGCATCGGGAACTTCGGGATCAACTCCGTGATCGGCGCACGCTCTTCATGATCGTGGTCCTGCCGCTCGTCCTGTATCCCATCCTGGGCTATGCCGTTCTGCAATTCGCCTTCAGCTTCAACGAACGGTCGAGCGTCATCGCGTTCGTCACCGGCCCCTGCGAGAAAGGCAACTTTCCGCCGCGCTCGCCGGGTTACGCGGGCCGTAGCATTATCCCTTATCTTACAGGCATCGGCACGACGCCCGGCGGATCGGTAGACAATCTCGTCGCTCCGATCGGCTGGGGCATCGCGGATCAAGTACTTCTGGACTATCCCTATCTCGTTCAGAGCGGCGAATTCACCGTTGCTGAGCCGAACGTGCCGCCGGAACTCGCGATCCTCCTCAATCAGACGCGATTTCGGTTGGAATTTCCGGAAGCGCTTGATCTTACTTTGCTTGACGACGGCAAGGTCGACCTGATCGTCGCGGCGCCCGAGGATTTCTACGCGCTGGTCGAAAAGGGCGAAGTCGAGGGATCCGCGATACCGCCGCTTCTGGACGTTTACGGGCGCAACGACGAGGCGTCGAAACAAGCGAAGAAGCGGCTCGAAACGCTGCTGGAAGGCTGGAAGCTCGATCTGAAAAACGTCCGCTTCGCGCGGCGCGGACTCGCGCCGTCGTTTGACGCTCCCTTCGCGGTGCGCGAACCCGGAGCGCCGGCGGCGCAACTCGTGGCGCCGCGGTTGGTCGATCTCATCATGAAGCTCTTTCCTTTCATGCTGGTGATGTGGTCGTTGGCCGGGGCGCTTTACCCGGCCATCGATCTGTGCGCGGGAGAAAAAGAGCGCGGCACGATGGAAACGCTCCTCATCACGCCGGCCGCGCGTGAGGAAATCGTGCTGGGGAAGTTCTTGACGATCTGGGTCTTCAGCCTCGCGTCCGCGCTCATCAACCTCGCCAGCATGGGAATCACGACCATGCAATTTGGCTCGAAGCTGTCGATGGGGCCGATTCCGCTGCACGCCATTCTGTGGTGCGTGGTGCTCGCCCTGCCGATGTCGGCGCTCTTTAGCGCGGTGAGCTTGGCGATCGGCGCGTACGCCCGCAGTTCCAAGGAAGGGCAGTATTACCTGATGCCGCTCTTTCTGGTCACGATGCCGCTCATCTTTCTCACCCTCGCGCCCGGCGTGGAACTGACGCCATTTTACAGCCTGATTCCCGTGACGGGCGTGGCCCTGCTCATGCAAAAGTTGATGCTCGCGCAGGATCGGGTTCCTTGGTTGTACTTCATACCTGTGCTGGCGCCGATCGCGCTTTACAGCTGGATCGCGTTGCGTTGGGCCATCGACCAATTCAAACGCGAGGACGTTCTCTTTCGCGAAGCCGAACGCCTGGACATTAAGCTTTGGTTTCAGCGTGTCTTTCGCGAGAAAGAGCCGTCGGCGACGCTGGGGCAGGCCTATTTTCTCTTCGGCATGATCATGCTGCTGCGTTGGCTGGCTTCCAACTTCGGCGCGCAGGCATCCCACGCCGTGCAACATTCCATCAGCCTGCTTGCGTTTGTCGCCGCGCCGGCGTTGCTCATGGCGATCATGCTCAACACGAAGCCGCGCGCGAGCCTGTACGCGAAATGGCCGACGGGGCGCGACATCGCGCTGGCGGCCGCCCTCGCGCTTTTATTGTTGCCGCCGCTGGCGGCCGCCGCGGGTTTCGTCTTCGAGCGCTTCCCCAATGTCATCCAATTGCTGCGCGATCGGCAACCGCTGATGGAAGCACTCTGGTCGGCGCATGCCGGAGAAGCGCCCCGCCCCGAGCAGTTTTGGCCCTTCCTGTTGGCCTTCGCGCTCTTGCCCGCCCTTTGCGAGGAAATCGCCTTTCGCGGCTTCATCTTGACCGGCTTGCACAAACGCTTCCGCCCGCGCACGGCCGTGCTCCTGAGCAGCTTTCTGTTCGCGCTTTATCACATGAACGTGTTTCAGCTGCTGCCCGCGTTTCTGCTCGGCATCGTCCTGGGATTGGTAACGGTGCGGAGCAAAAGTCTTCTGCCGGCCATGCTGCTTCATTTTCTGCACAACGCCGCGTTGTTGGTCGCCATGCAGCTGTTGCCTAGCGTGCGTGGCCAGTGGCCCTTCGCGGTTCCGTCGCTTTGGCCCGTGGTCATCGGCGTGTCGGCCCTAATCGCCGTAGGTTTGCTATGGTGGCTCTATCGTAAGCCCTATGTCGACAAAGAGCGCGAAGAGGCGGCCTTGGTCGCGTCCGGGTCGGGACAATCCCGTTAATCGGCACATGCCTTACGGTTTGCCCAGTTTGCGCGGCGGCGACGATGCTTCCGCACTTTATTGTTTGCCTGCTTGCTAGTTATCATTTCTGTGGTCACGGTCCGTTCTTCTCCGCGAGGAAGTTTAGGGCCGGGCAAGAATCGGGAACCGCGCTCAAGTTTCTACTCGAGTGTGATCGCCCTCCCGTTCGAATGACAAGGAGCGATCGTGAGCAAGGCACCTGCCGCCGTGACCGTCGTGGACGATGAGCCGTATGCCCTCGACATTTTGATGCGCGCCGCGCGTTCTTGGGACTTCGAATGCCAGGCCGCCCGCTCGGCGGAGCAAGCTCTCGCTCTCATGGAGCGGAATCCGACCCCCGTCGTCGTCACCGATTTACGCATGCCCGGCATGGGCGGCGTTTGGCTGGTGCGCGAAATTCAAAAACGCTGGCCCGAAACGTCCGTCATCGTCGTCACCGCCGGCCACGAATTCGACGCCCTCCACCAATGCCTCGACGCCGGCGCCCACCATTACTTTTTGAAACCGATCAACTTCGACGAATTCCACCACGCCCTCAAAGCGACTCTGCGCACCCATTCGCTCCAGCGCGAACACCAAACCCGCCGTCGCGTCCTGGAACGCACGGTTGCCTCGCAAACACGCAAGATTCGCCGCACATTCATTAGCGCCATCGACAGCCTCGTCCGCACCATCGAGGCCCGCGATCCGACCACCTCCGGCCATTCGCTTCGAGTCCGCGATTACGCTGTCCGTTTGGCTGACCGCCTCGGCTACGAGCCGCGCTTTCGCAAGCGCCTCGGCCTCGCGGCAAAGTTGCACGACATCGGCAAAGTCGGTCTGCCGGAAGGCATCCTCAACAAACCCGCTCGCCTTACCGATGCCGAGTTCGCCCAAGTCAAGGAACACCCCGTCGTCGGCGAACGCATCTTGACGCCGATCATCCGCAGCCGCGACATCCTCGCCGCCATCCGCGGGCATCACGAACGCTACGACGGCAAAGGCTACCCCGACGGCATACGCGGCGACAACATTCCGCTCCTGGCCCGCGTCATCACCGTCGCCGACTGCTTCGACGCCATGAGCAGCAACCGCGCTTATCGCGGGGCCATGGACGTCGAGGAAACATTGGGCATCTTGGAAAGCGGTCGCGGCACGCAATTCGATCCTTACTTGATTCCGCCTTTCACGGCGATGATTCGGGAACAGGGGTGAAATCCGAGTTGGCGGAACGGATCGATTCGGATTGTTAGCACGACGCGCAAGCGAGTGTGATCCCGCGATGGACGCCGCCCACACTCGCTTGCGCGTCGTGCTAACGGTCTTGCTAACGGTCGTGCTAACGGTCTTGCACTCGAAATACTTTCATCACTTCATCGCCCAGATGGTTGATGACCTTTACCGCGATGCGTCCGGACGCCGGCTTGTCGAAGGGTCGCGAGGTGTCGCTATTCAGCGTCGCCCACGCCTCCGCGTTGATCTCGGCTTTGAGGGTCGTCTTGAGCGCTCCATACGGGTCGTTGGCGCCCAAAAAGTATGCATGGCGGACGAAGAAACTCTCGTCGTTGTAATCGGTGTCGATAAACCAGCAAGCGATTCCATCGGGGCCGTCGCTGCGCACTTCGCCGGTATTGGGATGGAAGACGTCCACGCCGCGCACCTGTACACGCACTTGCCCGTTTTCCTCGGGCAAAATCGCGATGTCCGGTTCGCCGAAAATGACGAACAGATTCCCCTTGCCCGTGTTCTTCAAATCGCCGGCCATGTGCAAGTCGGCGTTCATCCGCGCCTTGAGAACCGGGATGCGCCCCAGCTTGCTGAACTCGGTCGTATGCGCCTCATAGTTGAAGGCGCACGCGATGAGCACGTCGAAATTCGCCTCGCCCGCCTCCCGCGCGGCGAGAACCAGATCCTGACGCTGCACCGTGCCGAACTCGGGGCCGATGAAAACGGCGGCGCGTTTGTCCGCCTCCCCTTCGCGGTAACGGCCTTCCGCGCAAACGCGCTCGCCGGGCCAGGCTGTCAGCGCCGTGAACGTGATCCGGTCTTCCTTGTGTGCTTGCTGCACGCCGGCCGTGCGCAGATTCTCCAAGATCAATTGCTCGAAGCCCTGCGTCTCCGCGCGAGTCCGCTGGAGCGGGTCGACCAGCCCGTCGTTCTCGTCCATCTCCAAAACGCGATGCGGCGACAGGCTCTCAACCGTGAACGGCCCGGCGACGCGGACTTTCTTGCGATCCTCGTAGGGTTTGTCGTAGAGGTATTCGGGATCGGCCTTGCTCGCGATGGAGGCGTCAATTTCCCGCTGGCGAGCGATGCGGGCGTCCCACCAGTCGGCGTGGAGTTTCTTGGCGGCGGCGGGCCATTTCTCGCCGGCCTCGCGGGGGATTTGCCATTCTTGCCAGGGCGGCGCCCACTCGCTTGCGCGTCGTGCTAACTCGTTCGCACGAAGTGTCTTGTTAGCACGACGCGCAAGCGAGTGTGTCCCCTCGTCCGCCAGTGCCGCGTTCAACTTCTCGCGCAACGGCTCCAAAAACGCCTGCCATTTCTCCCAGATGACGTCGATGTCCGCGTTGTTGGCGATGGATTTCAACGTGATGTGCGGCACGCGCTCGTAGACGAACCCGTGCCGAATGTTGCCCTGCGTGGGCTGCGACGCGGGCGGCTCGCCCTTGACCTCGGCCTCCTTCTTCTGCCCGTCCTGCGAATCGGCCAACAAATAATACGGATACCGCGCCCCCATGATCCGAGCCCGCGCTAACGCCAACGCGACCCGCGAAGTGTCGATCGTAATCCAACGCCGCCCCCACTGCTCCGCCACCGTCGCCGTTGGTTCATAAAAGTCGGTTTTGTCGACGCCCTTGGGGATGCCGTTGAAGTCGGCATAGAGATCGCGAAAAAGCGGGGCCGCCGAATCCTCGGTCTGGTGCTTGCTGCGGCGGGCGAGATCGTCGATGAGCGCTTTGGGATGGACCTTTTCCTGAATATAAAGCGGCGGGGCCGGCACGACGAGATCGGACCAATCGCGCTCGTCCTTGCCGCGCCAGACGAGTTGCGGATCGAGATCGCGATTGCGGCGTTCGTAGGCGACGCGCACCGGATGCTGCTGCTCCTCCTTGAGGACGGACTGATATTCCGCCGTGGGAATGTTTTTGCGCTTGTTCTCGTCGTGCGTGAGAGTCTCAACGGATTTCTTCGTGGATTTTTTAGCCATCGGTTTATTTCCTGTTTTGTTAGCACGACGCGCAAGCGAGTGTCGTTTGTTTGTTAGCACGACGCGCAAGCGAGTGGGGGCGGCGTCCAACGCGAGGCGTAACACTCGCTTGCGCGTCGTGCTAACAATTCAATCATTGGCATTCAAGAATGTAATGGCTCACTTCGACAAGGGATGCGTCATCGTCGATATATTCGTCCCAGCCGCGTTCGGTCCACCAGTTTTCGCGGCGATCTCGGCCCGGCACAAGCGCGGCGTCGCGGTCGTTCAGCTTGCGCGTACACCATGCCTTGAATTGCTCGCGGGGGATTTCGAGGGCGACATTGGGAGCCGTCACCGATACGTGAACGTGGTTTGTGCGGCAGTTGACGGCATGCAACGTCCATTTCCGGATCCGGCAATGGTCGGCGATGGTTTTCTCGACGAGTTGGCGTTGTTCCAGATCCAGAAGGACGGCCGCTTCCGTCATCCGCAGCGCCGCTTCAAAAGCGTGTAGCGGATTCGGGGCTTGCAGGCCGGCGCCATAGCGAAACCAGCCGCGCTGATCGCCCGGCAGCCAGGCGCCATACATCGTCCAGGTGGAGAAAGTTGCGATGGCCATGGGATGAATCTCCTGATTGTTAGCACCGCGTCGTTAGCACGACACGCAAGCGAGTGTGGTCTGTGTTTGTTAGCACGACGCGCAAGCGAGTGTGGGTCGCGTCCATCGCGAGGAACAACACTCGCTTGCGCGTCGTGCTAACAATGTGCTAACGTATCGCGTTTTCGATCATTTTCGCGAATTCTTGTTCCACTTTCTCCTTGAAATCGCTCTCGATTTGATACACGTCGGTGAACTCCGCGAAGGCCCAACGGCCGTGGGTTTTCAGGTTGTTGACGCCCGGAACCCAATAGGTTTCCATGGTCGATTTCTTCTCTTTCGCGTCTTCGCGGCGATACCCTTTGATTTCGACTACGATACGCAAGAGGTCGTCTTCGCCGTGTCCGTCCTCGACGAGAACGATGAAATCGGGACGATAACGGCGCGTTTCCGAACCATATCGATAGGGGACCTCAAAGCCGAGGTTGTGGTTCTTGACATAGCGGCGGACGCGGGGGTGGGACTCGGCGACGCGGCAGAATTCGGCCTCCCAATCGCTGTCGAGAATGATCCAGTTGATCTGACAGCGGCGGGCGTCGGCCTCCCAACGATCTGTCTTGGAGGTGGTGAAGCGGACGTGCATCGTCGAGCCGACCGGGTTATACGGGTCGGATTGAACGCGGATGGGGCGTTCCTCGACGTAACGACGGGAAATGGCGGCGGTGATGCGTTCGCAGGCCATGTCGGCCAACTCTTGGTAGAGAAGCTGCGCGGGATAGGTGCCGCCGCGACACCGAAGACACGTATCGAACCACTGCTTGACCACGTTCTTGAGTGGGCCGAAGAGATGCAGCTTGGGTTCTTCGCCGGGGTCGCGGAACTTGGTTTAGAGAAGACGTTGGGCCACGCGGAAGTGCAGGGTGGAAGGCCGCGTTGCGCCGAGGTGTTCGAGGCTG
>Ga0163144_10010548_pt1 | contig 19685 bp, 15 predicted proteins | sample OliLak19BULKMAT1_FD_123175 | JGI IMG/M metagenome (GOLD analysis project Ga0163144, IMG submission 123175) | Freshwater microbial mat bacterial communities from Lake Vanda, McMurdo Dry Valleys, Antarctica - Oligotrophic Lake LV.19.BULKMAT1 | ecosystem: Environmental > Aquatic > Freshwater >... | reverse complement strand
CGCGACCGCGCCGACGACGACGATCGTCACCGGACCGACCGGCACGGTCACGAGCACGAGCGCGACGTTCACGTTCAGCTCCAACGAGACCGTCACGTACCAGTGCAACACCGACGCGGCCGGGTTCGTGGCGTGCGCGACGCCGCACCAGCCCACCGGGTTCGGCCAGGGCTCGCACACGCTCCTGGTCCGGGCGACGGACGCGGCCGGCAACACCGACGCCACGCCGGCGAGCCAGACCTGGACCGTCGACACCGTCGGACCGACCGTCGTGATCACCTCCGGCCCGGCGGCGGGCGGGACCTCGGGCCCGTACGTGACGTTCGGGTACACGACCACCGAGGGCACGCTGCAGTGCCGGATGGACGCCGCGGCGTTCGCGAGCTGCACCAGCCCGACCAGCTACAGCCTCAACGACGCCAGCCACACGTTCTCCGTCCGCGCGTCGGACGCCGTCGGCAACACCACCACCATCACGCGGACGTGGAACGTCGACTGCGCGGGCCAGACCGGCGGGACCGGCGGGATCTACCTGTTCCCGATGAACGAGTCGTCCGGGCAAGTGATCGACAACCTCCTGTCCACCACCGACGGTGCGCTCGGGAACTCGAGCTCCGTCGAGATCGCCGATCCGCAGCGGCTCAGCCCGAGCCGGTTCGGCCGCGGCCTCAACTTCGTCGCCAGCCAGCGCGACATCGCCAGCGGGAACGCCTCCGCCGCCGGCACGCACGATCACACGATCGAGGCGTGGGTCCGCCCGAGCACCAGCACCGCCGGCAACACGATCGTCGACGTCGACGAGATCACCCTGGGGTTCACGTCGACCGCGGCGGGCGTCCGGTTCACGTACGAGATCTTGACCGCCACCGGCGCGCCCGTGGTCGCCAGCTCCGGGCCCGTCGTCGCCGGCGCCTGGTACTACGTGGTCGCGACCTACACCGGCACGACGATGCGCCTGTACCTCGACGGCGCGCAGGTCGGGACCGCTTCGCTGACGTACGCCGGCGCCCCGTTCACCACGAGCCAGCTCGTGATGAGCCCCCCGGGTGACACGGTGCAGGGAGATCTCGACGAGGTGTTCTTCGGCAACGCCGCGTTCTCCGCGACCGACGTGCTGACGCGCTACTGTCCCTTGTGACCGCGGCTCGGGAGCGCTCGATCGTCAGCGCGTTGATCTTCGTCGCGGTCGCGCTGCGGCTGCTGCACCTGTTCGGCGCGTCGCAGGCGCTGTTCTTCCACAACCCGATCATCGACGAGCGCTCGACCATCGAGGAGGCGAGCCGGATCGCCGCGGGTGACGGCTGGAGCGGCCACTGGGAGTTCTGGAAGCCGCCGCTGTACAGCTACGTGCTTGGCGGGCTGTTCGCGATCACCGGTGACCTCGATCTGTGGCTGCCGCGGATCCTCCAGGCGCTGCTCGACGGCGCGACGGTGTGGTTGACCTGGCGGATCGGCCGGCGCCTGCTCTCGCCGCGCCTCGGGCTGATCGCCGCGGGCGCGGTCGCCGTGCACGGCACGATGATCTACTTCACCGGCGAGCTGACCTCCGCGACGCTGGCGACGTTCCTGTGCACCGCGAGCGTCGCGGTGCTGCTGGACGCCGGCGAGCGCCCGGCGTGGTGGCGGTTCCTGCTGTGCGGCCTGGTGCTCGGCGCCTCGACGCTGACCCGCGCCGAGACGATCCTCGTCGTGCCCGCCGCGATCGCGTTCGCGGTCCTGCGCTCGGAGCCGCGCTGGCAGGTCCGGGCCGGGGCGGCCGCCGCGCTGGTCGGCGGCGTGCTCGTCGCGATGTCGCCAGCGACGATCTACAACTACCGCGCGCGCGGCGAGATCGTGCTGGTGTCGACCAACGGCGGCGTCAACTTCTACATCGGCACCGACCCACGCTACCACGGCGTGATCGGCGCGCGGCCCGGCCCCGACTGGGAGGTCCTGTCGCGCACGCCGCCGCTGCTCGGCTACGAGAGCGACGCCGACCTGTCCCGGTACTGGACCGCGCGCGCCGTCGACAAGATCGCCGACGATCCCGCCGGCTACGCGGTCCAGGTGACCCGCAAGCTCGGCCACTTCGTGCACGGCTACGAGCTGGCGTCGAACTACGATCTTTACCGCGCCCGCCGGACCTCGCCGGTCGCGGCGGCGCTGCTCTGGACCTCGCCGGTCTTCCAGTTCCCGGGCGGGGTGATCCTGCCGCTCGCGCTGATCGGCGCCGTGATCGCCCGGCGCCGGCGCGGCGTGCCGCTCGTGCTCGGCTTCGTCGCGGTGCAGGTCGCGACCGCCGCGCTGTTCTTCGTCACCGCTCGGTTCCGCGCGCCGGTGATCCCCCTGCTCTGCCTGCTCGCCGCCGCCGGCGCGGCGTGGGTGTACGAGCGCATCCGCGGCTGGCGCGCCGAGCGGCGCCCGGCGCTGATCGCCGCCGGGGTCGCGCTCGCGATCGCGGCGCCGCTCAACCTGCGCGTCGTCCTCGACGCCGATCGCGAGGCCTACCGGATCCCGCTGCGCGCCGAGGAGCACCAGTTCCGCGGCACCGCGCTGCTGGTCAACTACGACGACCGCTACCTCGGCGCGCTCGCCGAGCTGCGACGTTCGCGCGACCTGGTCCCGATCGCGGCGACGTGGCTCAACGAGGCGAAGGTGCTCATCCTCCTCGGGCGGTGGTCCGAGGCGCTCGACGCGCTGCTCGAAGGCGCGGCGCTCGCCGACGACGACCCCGGCCAGAGCTACCTGCTCCGTGACTACTTCCAGCTGATGTGGGAGGTGGGCCGCTCGGTCAAGGATCAGCCGACCGCGCTCGACCCGGCGCAGCGCGAGCTGGTCGAGGCGCACGGGTGCTGGCGGTGGCACGACTGGACGTGCGCCGTGCCGCGCCTCGACGCCGCGCTCGCGGCCGAGCCGGCTGGCACCCGGCGCCGCGCGGTCGTCGAGGCGGAGGTCGCGCGCGCGTTCGTCGAGATGGCACAGGATCTCCTCGGCCAGCTGCGCTATCAGCGCGCCGCGTGGGCCGCGCGCCGCGCGCTCGACCTCCGCGACGCGAGCCCCCTCGCCCACCTCATCGTCGGGTTCCTGGCGTTCCGCGGCGGCCGGCTCGACGAGGCGCGCGCCGAGCTGACCCGCGCGCGCGCGCTCGAGCGTCCCGCAGGCGCGTTCCTCCACGAGGCCACGCACCCCGACAACTTCTCGGCCGGCCGGCTCGGGTTCGCGATCGTCGACGCGCTCGAGGCCGTCCTGCCGGACGACGCCGCGGTCCGCCGGGCGGCGGCGCAGGTGCGCGCGCTGCGTCGGGCGGAGGCGGTGCGCCGCGAGGGCGCCGACCGCAAGCTGCCCGCCGGCACCTACTACTGAGCGGCTACTCCTTGCGGTACGGGAACAGCGCGAAGAACTGGTCGTCGGACAGGCCGTAGATCTCGCGCACCCGGGCGTCGAACCGCGACCGCGCGGCCCTGATCGCGTCGGACATCTCGATCACGGTGGTCTCGTTGCCGTAGGCGGCGTCGTGCGCCTCCTCGTAGGTCGCCGCGAACGCGTCGACCTCGGCGCGGAGCTGGGTCTGCTCGTCCGCGGTGACGTCGGCGCCGCGCAGCCGCGCGATCTCCTCACCGCTCTCGAGCCGCTCGATGACGTCGCCGATGTCCGCCATGTCGAGCTCCATGCTCGACACCGCGGCGCGCTCGTCCGGCGTGAAGTCGCGCCAGTCGCGCACCGGGCCGTCGGGGTCCTTGGGCAGCACGGCGCCGGCGCGCGGCATCAGGTCCTCGGCGCCGGCGGGCGGCGCGTGCATGTCCTGGCCGATCGGTCGCTCCGGCCCCTGCGTGCGCGCGGGTTGCGCCGGGTCGTCCTCGGTTTGCGGTGCCGGCGCGGTCGGGATCGGGCTCGCCGCGCGCGCCAGCGGCGCGTTCTCGGCGCTCCGCCGCGACAGCCACAGCAACACGCCCAGCGCGACGATCGCGGCGATCGCGGCGGCCCATCGGATCTGGTTGGACATCGGACTGCCCATCTTTTGATCGTGTTTGTTCAAGTTGTTCAAACTTTAGATTCCGCCCTGGACAGAACACTTAGGGTTTCCCGAGGGTTAGCTGATGGCACGTACCATGAATAAGCAGCCTTACAGAAACTTCAACCCGGAGCCAGCTGATGTCCAGGACTTCATACGCCATCGCCCTCTCGATCGCACTGGTCTCCGCCGCGTGCGTCTCCGAAGAGGTCCCGCCCGATGACGTGGGCGAGGCGACCTCGGCCCTGCGCCGCGGCGATGATCTCCTGAACCCGCGCGTCGAGAAGGCCGACCTCGTCCAGGCCGTGCAGTACGGCCTGTCGTGGAGCGCCCGGCGCGAGTCGAACTCCTGGAACTGGTCGTGGGGCAACGGCTCGGGCCGCCCGGGCACGTCGTCCGACTACAACTGGTACGGCAACTACGGCTACTGCACGTCGTACAGCTGGGGCAATCGCTGCAACTCGTCGCGCGACACCTGGTTCATCACGCCCGGCTGGGGCGCGAACTTCCAGAACTACTGGGGCCAGCAGAGCCCGGCTGGCTGGTCGACGTTCGGGCAGCACCCGTACTGGTGCCCCAACACCGGCGGCACGTGGCAGGGCTGGTCGTCTTCGGGTCACTGCTGAGCCTTCGGCGCGCGCCACATCGCGAGCACGCAGATCGCCAGCCCGAGCAGCGCGCCGAGCGGACGCGGCGCGTGATAGATCGCCCGCCACCCCGGTGACCAGCCGATCTCGGGGTACCAGGTCGACGGCTCGTCCTGCAGCACCAGCAGCAGCGACGGCGCCGCGACCAGCGCCCACGCGATCGCGGTCGCGAGGCGCTCGCGCGGCCGGCCCGCGAACGCGCTGATCATCAGCGCGACCGCCGGCAGCGCGACCACGTAGTGGTGCTCCCACGAGTCCTTCGACATCAGCGGCAGCAGCCACAGCGCGGCCGCCGCCGACAGCGCGAGGTCGGTCCGGCGCGCGCGCCACATCGCGGCGGTGGTGATCGCGGCCAGCGACCACGCGACGACCTTCGCCACCACCGCCCAGGTCCCGGGCGCCGGCGGGTGCACGACCAGCTCGACCACGCGGTGGAGCAGCACCAGCAGGCTGAAGTTCCCGGCGTGCATCTCCGCGGGCTCCGGCGCGCCGAAGTTGAGCCGGAAGAACCCGGAGACGCCGCCGTCGATCGCGAGCAGCGGCGCGAGGGCGGCGAGCATCACCACGGCCGCGACCGCGAGCGCGCCGCCGCGGCGCCGGAACGCGAGCGCCGGCGCGAGCGCGAGCGGGAACACCTTGAGCGCGCACGCCGCCGCCCACGCGACCGCCGCCGCCGCGCGGCCCGTCCGCGGCCGCACCGCGAACAGGACCAGCATGGCCGCGACGAACGTGAACTGGCCCATCCACAGCTCGAGGAAGTACGGCGGGAACACGAGCCAGGACGCGCGGAGCCACGCGAGCTGTCGCGGATCGGCGATCAACCCGCCCAGCCACACCAGGCCCACCACCAGCAGCGCCTCGAGGGCCACGATCCACGCCGCGTAGGCGATCCACGGCCGCACCTTCGCGACCGCGACCCCGAGCGTCCAGGCCACGCCGGGGGGATACCGGAACGGCGCGAAGTGCGGCGGGGTCACGCGCGGCTGCTCGTCGCGCGCGTACGGCGAGCGTCCGGTCCAGACCTGCCGACCCGCGTGATACACGGCGAAGAAGTCCGCGGCTGGACCGGGCCGGTTGCGCGTGTCGTTGAACACCGGACGCAGCGCGTCGCCGGCGAGCGCCGCCCCGAGGGCGACGTGGATGGCGATGGCGACGGCCAGCACGGTCCGGGGGCGCAAGGCGCCATGGTACCGTGAGCCGTGTCGGGACCGCTGCGCCGCCTCCGCCTGGTCGCGGGCCTGCTGGCGCTGGTCGCCGCGGCGACGCTGTTCACGCGCGCGTACCTGGTCGGGTACTGGGACTACGACGCCAGCGATCTCGAGCCGATCGTCGTCGGCGGCGTGCTCCTCGATCGCGATCAGGCCGCGCACCTCTACGACCACGACCGGCTACAGTTCAACCAGCTCGATAGCGCGCCCCACGCCGACGCCGCGCGCGCGCTCGGCGTGCGCAGCGATCCCCGGCCGTACGTGATGCCGCCCGTGATCGCGGTGGCGGCGCGCCCGCTGTCGGGCATCTCGTACCAGGCGCTGGGCCGCGGCCTGCTGATCGCGAACGTGCTCGCGATCCTCGCCGCGCTGCTGCTGCTCGATCGCCACTTCCGGATCGGCCTCACCACGCCGTTCGGTGGCGCGGCGACGCTGGTCCTGCTCCACGAGCTCGAGCCGATGCGCGCGGCCGCCGAGCTCGGCCAGACCACGCCGCTGGTGATGCTCGCGATCGTCGCCGCGTTCGTGCTCGACGCGCGCGATCGGCAGCTCGGCGCCGGCCTCTGCCTCGCGTTCGCCACCGCGCTCAAGCTGAAGCCCGGCCTGCTGATCGTGCCGCTGATCCTCGGGCGGCGGTGGCGCGCGCTCGCGGCGTACGCGAGCGCGATGGCGATCGTGATGCTGGTCGGGCTCGTCGGCGCCGGCCCCGACGCCACGGGCACGTGGCTCGGACGCATGACCGAGCTGTCGGGCCAGAGCTTCCCCGCGTTCAACAACCAGTCGATCGGCGGGCTGTTCCTGCGGTTCGAGCGGCCGATGCAGGAGATCTTCAGCTGGCGGCTGTTCCAGCTCGCGCCCGCGCCGCGGATCGCCGCGCTGATCGTCCTGGGCGCCGGCCTCGCGTTCGCGATCTGGATCCACCGCCGTGCGCGCGTCGAGGCGCGTCGCGACCTCGTCTGGTCGGTGACGCTGATCCTGATCCTCGTCGTGCCGAGCATCAGCTGGAACCACTACTACCTGTACGCGCTCGTGCCGGCGGCGTGCGTGCTCCGCCACCGCCGCCCCGCGCACGGCGTGTTGCCGGTGATCGTCGTCGGCGCCGGCGTGCTGATGATGTGGCGCGGGTTCGGGCTCGGCTCGAACCTGTTCTTCCACGGCAACCTGCTGGTGTCGGGGTGCCTGATGGGGGTCGCGCTGATCGCCGCCGCGCTGGTCGCGATCGCGCTGCCTCAGGGCGACGGCGCGGGTACCGGCTCCGCCGGATAGATCCCGACCTTGTGGTCGCGGATCATCGCGCGCGGCTCGGCCTCGCCGTCGTGGCGCAGGGCGATCTCGGTGATGCGCTTGGGCATGTGGCACTCGGCGCACGCCGCGACGCCGTCGTGCTGCGCCGACTTCGACAGCGTCGCGACCGCGTGGCACGCGACGCAGCGGGCGTTGAACACGGCGACCTGCCCACGCTCGTAGGTGTGCGGGTCGTGACACGACACGCACGTCAGGTCCTCGCTCTCGCGGTAGCAGGCCGACAGGGCGAGGCGATCCATCTGGTTGTTGGAGTGGACGTCCGGAGACGATGGCGGAGACGATGGCGCCTTCGGCGCGCCCACCTGCTCGCCGGCGTAGAACTCGCGCAGCGTCGCGCCCGGCCGGAACGAGAACGCCGGCTGCAGCTCGCGGCCGCGCTCCGAGTGGCACAGCAGGCAGAGATCGTCGCGACGCTCGCGCGACAGCGAGTCCGGCGCCACGATGTGGCGTCCCTCGGCGGCGTCGGGGTTCGCCTCGTGCCACGCGACGTGCTCCCGGCCCGGCCCGTGGCACTTCTCGCACGTCACGCCCCACTGCACCTCGCCGACGTACGAGTGATCGTAGACCTGCTCGGGCCGGCCGAGCTGCGCCGACAGCGCGTGGCACTCCACGCACTGCGCGAACACCGGGCGCGAGAAGTCGAGCTTGTCCTCGACGTAGCCAGGCGAGAACCGCCAGCCCACCGGCGGGCTGAAGTACGTCGCCGGCAGCTGGTAGAGGTACGGGCCCTCCCAATACAGGAACGTCTGGCCGAGCTTGCCCGAGCCGATCACGACGTCGGCCTTGCGCGACACGCGCTCCTCGGTCTTGCGGTCGAGGCCGACCTGCCACAGCCCGTCGTCGTCGAGCATGACCACGCGGAGATCCGGATCGCCGGGCGACGTCACCATGACGTGTTCGCCGAACGGCGCGTCGGTCGCCGCCCGGTCGGCCGCGCGGGAGGTGCGGAAGTGGCTGGTCTTGCGCGCGCTGTCGAGCCGCTCCTGATGGCAGGCGCCGCACGCGTCGGGGCCGACGTAGCCGAGCTCCGCCGCGGCCGCGGTCGGTGGCGGCAGCGCCGCCGCGGTGGGCGGCAACAGGATCCGGCTGGGCCCGCCGCCGCCCGCGGGCGCGGCGCGATCGCGCGAGCACGCCACCGCGAGCAGCGCGACGATCACCCAGGACCACGTCCTCACGGCGGCCAGCATATCGTGGCGTGATATGCCTGCGCGATGAGGACCACGCTCGTTGCCGCCGCGCTGGTGCTGCTCGCCGGTTGCCCCTCCAGGGGGTCGACCTCGGGTCCGAACGCACCCGATCCCATCGAAGAGCCGGATCCCGAGCGGCCGGCGGAGCGCGTGGCGTACGAGCTCGACGGCGATCGCCTCGTCCTGCCCGGCCCGCTCGTGTTCTCCGACACCACGCTCGACGCCGACGCCAGCGCCGCCGCGCTCGCGCACCTGCGCGACTTCCTCGCGTCGCGCGAGGACGTGACGCTGGTCAGGATCGAGGGCCACACCGACGGCGACATGACCGGCATGGACGCGGTGGTGTTCTCCGGCGAGCGCGCCCTCCAGGTCGGTCGTTGGTTGCAGGCCGAGGGGATCGCGTGCGAGCGTATGCTGGTCGCCGGGTTCGGCGAGGGCAAGCCGGTCGCCGACAACAGCACCGCCGAGGGCAAGGCGCAGAACCGTCGCGTCGACGTGTTCATCGCCGAGCTCCGCGGCACGGCGATCGGCGGCATGCCCGTCGACGGCGGCGCGCCGGCCACCGCTCCCGTCTGCGACTGACGGCGGTGAGCGCGAGCGCTCGCTCGAGTTCGTGGCGTTGGGGCCCGTCGAGCGCGAGCGCACATCGACGATCGGCTGATCTCGGGGAGTTATCCGAGGGCATGGTCGGTGCAGCTCATTCAGCCAGGGGGAGCGAACGATGGGTGCTATCGAACGAACCATCAACGCGGTGGCTGACTACACGGTCGGGAGCGGCATCGTCATGCTGCACCTGATCATGGCGGGACGGGATCGACAGCGAGCCGATCGCATTCGCGAGGAGATGCGGCCGTGGAACCGCGGCGCACGCGCGGCGTCGGCGTCGATGCGCGTCGCGTGGCGCGCCGATGACGCTCGCTGATCCGGGCGCGCCTCGCGGCCTTCAGCGCGACAATGCGCGCGTGCCCGACGACCCACCCGATCCGATGGACTCGACCGTGTTCGCCGAGACCCGCGGCGAGACCGCGCACGGCGTCGAGCGCAGCACGAGCGGCAGCTGGTCGATCGTCGGCTCGGCGGGGTCGCGCTACGCGCTCGGACCCGTGATCGGCGTGGGCGGCATGGGCGAGGTGGTGGCGGCGCGCGACGAGCGGATCGGCCGCGACGTCGCGCTCAAGCGGATCCGAGTCCAGCACCCACCGCCCGTCGTGCTGAGCCGGTTCCTGCGCGAAGCCCGCATTCAAGCTCGGCTGCAGCACCCCGCGATCGTGCCGGTGCACGAGCTCAGCGAGGACGCCACCGGGCGACCATTCTTCACGATGGCGCGGATGTCCGGGGTGACCCTCGCGCAGGTCCTCACCGCACGGACGGCCACCCCGGCGCAGCGGCTGCTCCGCGCGTTCGCCGACGTCTGCCTCGCGATCGAGTACGCGCACGCGCGGGGCGTCGTCCACCGCGACCTCAAGCCCGCCAACATCATCCTCGGGGAGTTCGGCGAGGTCTACGTGCTCGACTGGGGGGTCGCGCGTGTCCTGGGCGACCACGACCCCGTGGTCGCGACGGGCACCGACACCGTCGACGGCATGACCCAGGCGGGCGCTCTCCTCGGCACGCCCGGCTACATGGCGCCGGAGCAGGCCGCGGGCGCCGTCGACGTCGGCGCGGCAGCCGACGTCTACGCGCTGGGCGCGATCCTGTTCGAGATCGTCAGCGGAGATCCGCTTCACCCGCGCGGCAAGCGCGCGCTGTCGACCACGCGCGCCGGCGTGGTGGGCTCCCCGGCCGCGCGTCGCCCCGATCGCGGCGTCCCGCCCGAGCTCGACGCGATCTGCCGAGCGGCGCTCGCGCACGACGCCGACGCCCGACCGAGCACGCGCGAGCTCGCCGAGCGCGTGCAGCGATACCTCGACGGCGATCGCGACCACGAGCACCGACGCGCGCTGGCCGCCACTCATGTGGAGACGGCGCGCCGAGCGCTCGCCGCCAACGAGGTCGGTCGCCGCGCCGAAGCGATGCAGGCGGCAGGGCGCGCGCTGGCCCTCGACCCGGAGTCGCAGGACGCCGCCGAGCTGGTGACCCACCTCATCCTCGCGCCGCCGCGCGAGCTCCCGGCCGAGCTGCGGGCCGAGCTCGCCGCCGCCGAGGTCGCGGTCCAGCGCCGACAAGGTCGCGCCGCCACGGCGGCGTTCGGGGCGGTCCTCGTCTTCCTCGTCGCCGCGGCCATGAGCGGGCTGCGCAGCGTGCCGGTCTTCCTCGGCGTCGTGGCGTTCACGTTGGTGCTGGCCACGTTGGCGTGGCGGCTCTCGCGCCGCGCCGCGCTCCCCGGCGAGATGCTCGCGATCGCGGTTGGCAACGCCTGCCTCGCCTCGGTGCTGTCACGGACGTTCGGTCCGCTGATCGTCGTGCCGTCGGTGACCTGCGTGATGGCGGTGTCGTTGACCTCCTACCCACAGCTGATCGAGCGGGCCCGGATCGTCGTGGGCATCCTGGCCCTGAGCTGGCTGGTCCCGGTTGCCCTCGAGGCTGTCGGCGCGGTCGGCGAGACCTGGACCGTCGTGGACGGTCACGTGATCTCGACCTCGAACCTGTTCGAGATCCACGGCGGCGCCACCCGCGCCCTCCTGATCGGCGGCAACGTCGCCGCCATCGTCGTGATTGGCCTGTTCGCCAACGCGCTCGCCGCCTCCCGTCGCGACGCCCAGCGACAGGTCACGATCCAGGCCTGGCACCTCCGCCAGTTCCTGCCTGCACGTCGAACGTAGGACGCCCGGCTCCACGCGCGGCGTCACGGGCGGTCTAGGGCGGATCCAGCCGGTTCACCCACCGGGTCAGCGACCACGTGGTCACCGTGGCCTGCGCGAACAACCGCGCGTCGCGGCCGTCGATGTCCGTGACGCGGACACCCGACTGGAGCTGCAGCCGGTCCGAGGCCGTGTAGCGCAGCCCCCACGCGACCACGGGACGGAGCGCGACGCGCTCGGCCCCGAACCGCACCGGCACCCACGAGACATCGACGAGGATCGCCGTGTCGTCGCGCGGCCGGAGCTCGACGCCGCCGAACGCCCGGACCTGATCCGCGAGGTCGCCGTCGTGGAGCAAGAATGGCTCGCGACCGTCCTCCGCGACGGACGCGTCCCACAGCGACGCCCCGAGGTGGACCGCGGCGCGCGCACCGAGGTGCTTGCTCGCGACGAGGTGCAGCTCGGCGAAGCGCGTCGTCACGGGCCCGGTGCGGTGGTCGAACGACTTGCGGAACCCGAGCGCGATCGCGGGCTGGCCGCGGAACAGCCGATCCTCGGGGAGCCCCATGCGAAAGCTGACGGTCACGAAGGGAAGCTCGCGCGGTGGATCGCGTCGCACGACGCGTTCGATCCGCCCGGGCTCCTCGGCGCGGACCGCGAGCGGATCGGCGGCCGCGACGCAAACCTCCGCGACCCCGCCGAGCCCGACTCGCGCGTCCGCGCCGACGCCGCCCGCGTGATCGACCGACATCTTGCCGTACAGCACGCCGGCCGGCAGGAGCCACCCCGCAGGCGCGGCGATCACCTCCGGCGCCTCGACGGCTTGCGCCCGCGCGCTCGCGGACATCGCCAGCACCACCACGACGACGCTGCTGTGGATCATCCTCATCGCTGTCGAGGATGCGCCAGACCCCACCAGCGCGCCGTGAGATCTGCGTGACACACAGCCCCTACTTCACGGTGATCGTGCCGCGGATCATGTCCATCGCGCACGCGTAGGTGATCGTTCCCTTGGTCGGGAAGGTGATCTTCAGCTCGACGACCTTGCCGAGCGGCAGCTCCTTCTCGATTCTCACTCCGTCGACGGTCATCACGACCTCGGTGGCGCAGGTCTGCTCGGTCTTGCGCTCGAACACCAGCACGACCGGCTCTCCGACAGGCACGGTGATGTTGCCGGGCTCGAAGCCGAGCTCCGTCACCGTGATGGCATGGCGCCGCGCAGCTGCCTTCTTCCGCTTCTTCTTGGGCTTCGCCTTGTCGGGCTCGACCACGGTCGTCGGCGGTGGATCCACGACGGCGCGGACCGCCATGATCAGCGCGTCGAGGTTGCCGTCGCTGCGCTGGTCGATCACCTTGCGCCCGCTCGCGTCGAAGACGCGCACGTAGGGCAACTCGATGTCCCACACCTCCGAGTCGCTCACGTCGATCCGGCGAAGCGCGACGCGGTCGGGGTTCGCGCGCACCAGGTCGACGAGCGCCGGCTCGAGGACCTTGCACGGCTCGCACCAGGTGGCCCAGAAATCGAGGATCGTGATCTTGCCGGGCACGGGCAGGATGTCGTCGACCCGCTCGGGCTCGGGGAGGTCCGCCACGTCGAGCCCGGTCGTGTCGAGGTGCGCGTCCTCGTGGTCGTCCTCGTGCCGATCGTCCTGGTGTTCGTCGCCTTCGTGGTCGTGACCCTCCTCCTCTTCATGGTGATGATCGTGTTCGTGTTCGTCGTCATGGTCGTGCTCGTCAGCGGCCTCCGAACGGCCTCCGAACGACCACGTCACGCCCAGCTCGGCGATGGCCGGCATGTCCAGCTGACCACCGACCACGTGGGTCACGACGGGCACCTTCACGCCCAGGTCCACGGTGAGCCGGCTCGACGCCGACCACGACGCGCCGGCCGCGAGCATCACGTCGAGGCGCCCTCGGTTGCCGTCATCGAGGTGCACGGTCCCGTTCCAGCGCTCGGCCGTCTCGCCCTGCAGCTCGACGCCACCGCGAAGCGTCCAGCGATCGCGCAGACGGCGACGTAGCGCGAGCCCACCGGCGTAGCGATCGCCGGCCTGGTAACCCTTGCTGTTCTCGTAGACGACCTGCTGCGTGAACAGAAACCCGCCGAGGCGCCACAGCCCCCACGAGCGAGATGCCTCCACCGACACGATCGGGTTGATCGTGCCCGTCCCCAGCTGCATGTGCTGATGCCGGAGGCCCTGGTCGCCGAGCGCGAACGGATCCACCTCGGTGCGGCCGATCGGGATGCTGAAGCCGGCGCGCCCCCCGAGCCGCCAACCCGAGACGGCACGCCCGTACGAGCCGAGCAGGATCGGATCGCCGAGCCCGCTCACCGTCTCGTTGCGGTGGTGGATGCCAGGCTCGGTGAGCTCCACCTCCATGCCGTCAGTGTCGAAGTAGGCGATCGACGTGGAGCTCAACCTCAGCGGCAACACCAGGGATGCGCCGAACCCACGCGACAGGCCCACGTCGACGCCCAGGCGCGCCTCGGTGATCACGAGATCCTGATCGTGGACGATGTCGATCTCGCCGCGATCGACCACGTCGTCGTGGTCGTCGTGGACCGTGTTGGCGGAGGTCCCCAACCAGCTCAGGTGGATCAACACCTGCCCTGCGGTGAGCGTCTCGTCGTCGACCTTCCCGACCGGGAGGTTTGGATTGCTTCAGCCCGCTCAAGCACCGCCGGCGCGTACGACCCGAGGATCGACCCCGAGCATGACCGCGACGACGACGATGAACGAACCGAACCGAAGCTGTGTGGATGTGAACACGAACGGACTCCTGGGCTGGACGTAACCTGGGTCGACGGATCGAGCAGGTCGTCTCAGAGCAGGAGCGAGCAGTGACGAGCGAACAGCGGGGCCGGGCTTCCTGGCGGTGCTCGCGAACGTCCCGGCGTCGCGACCCGCGCGGGCTCCGTGGTCGGCAGCACCGGCGCGGCGATCACCCACGCGACCGGCGCCGCGGTTGGATGGAGATCGCGCTGCTGGGACGTGAAGTCATCTGACCGCCCGGCGATTCCCTCGACGCGCTCGCAGCAGCAGCTGCGCTCGAAGGACGGGCTCGAGTCGTGCTCGTGGTCCGCGGCGTCATCGTCACCCGGGCAGCAGCACTGCGCGTGCGTCTCGCCATCACTCGCGCACCGGAACGCCTGCGCCATCGCCAGCGATGGCACGAGCACCAGCAGGGCGAGGACGATGCAGCACGTGCGACGCAACACCCGGAGCCTACGCTTGCCCGACGGGCTCGGCAACCAGCCGGCGATCGCCGGGTGATCACCGACCCGGTTCCGTGGTGGTGGATCTCCGAAATCCTCTGCTCCCCCGCGATGTCTCCCGCGCCGGGCTTGACGCCGCTCGTGCACCCGACGGGAGGGGTCTGATACCGTGCCTCATGCAACACCAGCACGCCGCACGAGTGGCGATGATGGCCGCAGCCACGCTTGCTGCCGCGCTCGTCGCCGGCTGCCCGCGGCCGGCCAAGGATGCGACGCTCGCCGAGGGTGGCGCGTCCGCGACGCCCGCCTCGCAGGTCGAGCTGGCGAGGAATTTCCCGGCCGAGCCGACGGTCTATCGCTGCCTCGACCACGACATCTCCACGATCGAGCAGATGGACGGCGTGGTCCCGGACGAGCTCGAGCCCACCGTGCGGGAGACCACCTTCGCCATCGACGAGAACACGGTCACCGAGATCGATGCGTCGGGGAGCCGGCGCGACTATCACCTCACCGAGTTCGAGTTCCCACCTCTCAATGGATACACCCTCGGCCCGAGCTACCTGGACTGTGCAGTCGAGTGCACGCAGCCGTTCGGAACCCATAGCGACGTCGAACGACCCGCCGTGGTCCTGCTCGACGACCTCGTGTACGTGTTCGCCGCCTTCCACCCGACCGAAGGCAGCATGTGGTTCAACTACGTGTGCGCCCTGAGCGAGGACGAGGCCAAGCTCCGGAGCTTGAACGCCGACGGACACCGCACGAAGCTGTTCACCTACAACAGCGACCGCGAGCGAAGCGCGCGCGTTGCTGCTCAGGCGAGGGACGAAGAGATCCGTGTGGCGGCGAGGGCCAGAGAGGTCGCCGGGTGGAAGGCTGAGAGCGAAGCGGACGCGGAGGCGTTGAGGATCGACCAGGAAGAGCGGCTCGCGCGCGCGCGCAACAACATCGCGTCGATCACCGCGACGGCCCGCGGCAACAGCCCGACCGACTCGGTCTGGATCTCGGTGAACACCCGGCTCGTGGATGGCACCTCGATGGACATCGACACCGACGAGTCGATCTTCCGCGAGCTGTTCGCCACCGAGATCGTCGCGGGTGACTACCAGATGAACGTCGAGGTGTACGCGAAGGACGACGAATCGATCCGCGCCGAGACCGGCGAGATCGCGTTCACCTTCGCCGACGAGCACCGCTTCGGGTGTCAGGGCGCCGCGGGCGCGAACGGCACCGACACCGACTGGCAAGGCGCGATGAACTTCACCGGCCGCCGCGGCGACGATGGGGCCGCCCTCACGGTCGAGATCGGCTACACGGGCGTGCGCACCAGCAATGGTGATCAGCTCCTGCGCTACCGGCTCTCCTGCCAGGACAAGACGGACGTGTTCACGGCGAGCGCGTCCGCGTACGTCGGCGTCGCCACGACGGGCGGCAAGGGTGGCTACGGGGTCGCGCGCTCCTACGGCTCCACCACCGATGGCTCCAACGGCGGAAACGGCGGCGACGGCGGCGTCATCGACGTGATCGTCGATCCGTCGGTCGAGACCTACAACCTGAACGCGGCCTCGCGCGGCGGCGACGGCGGCAACGGCTCCCAGGAGACCGACGCCGCCCTGGCCGGCGAGCGCGGAAACCCCGGGAACGAAGGCCCGGTCTCGATCGAGACCGCGCCGGTCGAGATCCCGTGACCGCGTGACAGACCCGCAGCCTCGATCAGCGAGTGCTAGCGGTCGAGTGACTCGTGACGCGCGGGTCGCCGAGCTGTTCGAGCTCTTCGCCGCGGCCTATCCGGGTTATGCCGAGCTTGGTCGGGCTATCGCCGACGTCTGAACACGAGCATCACGCCCGCGAGTGACACGACCAGCACGGGCGCCATCGGCCAAGGCGACCTCGAACGGCGAGATGGCTCCGACGCAGCCGCCGCCGCCGCGACCAGCGTGAGGTCGTCGACGACGACGGCGTCGCCGAGGGAGGTCATCATGCAGTCGCCGTCGGTGGCGCCGTAGAACAGGCGGACCTCGGAGGGGGCGGACGGCGCGGTCCAGTAGAAGGTCCAGCTCTCCATGTTCTCGCCGCGGCGCGGGAAGACGACCTCGCAGTCGCCGTAGAGGGCGGTGGTGCCGGTCTGCGGGTCGGTGAAGTCGGGCGGGCAGCTCGACTGGATCTGGCCGGAGTCGGACTCGAGGATGCCGGCGGGCGCGCCGGAGGTGAGCTCGAAGTTGGCGGCGAAGTTGTTGTGGTGGGCCATGTACTGGTCGCACGGCGGGCCGAGCGACTCGTTGAGCATCGCGACGTCGACGCGGTAGCGCTGGCCGGGCGAGTACGCGGACGCGGGGCCGGACGCGACGAGCGGCGGCGTGAACGTGAACGTCACGTCGAGCGCGGTGTCCACGCGCTCCTGGTGGCAGTCGAGGCAGGTGATGCCGTGGTCGCGCTGGCCGCCGGTGCCGACGATGCCGGCGCCGCCGGGGCTGGCGGCGGTGACGGGCGCGTACCAGAGCTCGGGGCCGTCCCACGCGATCGCGGTGGTCGGGACGAGGAGCAAGGCGAGGACGAGCAGCATGGTGCGCATCAGTTGACTCCCGTGTTGCACGCCTGGCCGAGCGTGGCGCCGCCGAGCCAGTCGCGGAGCGTCGCGTAGTCGGCGTCGGTGTCGCGGAACAGCTTGATCTCGATGTGCGGCTTGCCGCCGACGACCGGCATCAGGAGCAGGTCGGAGTCCGCGGGGTCGGTGACGCCGAGCATGAAGGAGCGCGCGCTGTCGAACATCTTCTTCCACTCCTCGTTGGTGTGAGGCAACCAGCCCTCGCACATCACCGTGGCCGTGCCCGCTTCGTCGAGGTTGACCTGCCCGGTCATCGGGATGCAGGTCCCGGTGCGGTTGACGATCTGATCGTTGCGGAGACGTCCGCGCGCGTAGGTCCGGAACGGGCGACCGGTCTCGGTGCCGTGGCAGCCCATCATCGAGCAGCCACGCTGGATGACCGGCGAGACGCGACACTGGAAGAAGTCGAGGTCGAGGTCGGGGAGCGTCACCGGGCCTTCGGACGGCTTGCACGCGGTGGTGCCGGTGCTGTTGCGATCGGTGCACGTGCGCGTCGCCTGGTCGGAGCCGAGCGGAGCCGCCCAGGTGCTGCACTCCCAGCTCTCGGCGCAGAGGGGACCGGCGTCGAGCTCGTCCTCGTCGTCGCCGGGATCCTCGCCGCAGATGCGGTCGCGGCACTCGGCGGGCGTCTTGGGATCGAAGCAGCCGGCGAGCGCGAACAGCAGGATCAGCGCGCGCCGGCGGTGCAGCGCGGCGAGCGCGACGAGGACGATCGCGAGGGTGCCAAGGCCACCGCCCGCGGTCGAGCATCCCGCCGCGGCCGAGTCGTCGCGCTCACGGCGCGGACGATCCGCGCAGCCAGGGGCTCCCTCGCACAGACGCAGCGCGAGCATGGCGACGTCGTCGCCGTTGGGATCGGTCGACGAGCTGCCGGGATCGCTGGCGCCGTCGCCGTCGACGAGCCCGACGTGGAACGTCAGCGCGCCCGCGCCGGAGGCCGGCGCCTGCCACGTGAACGACCACGTCGTCTCGGCGCCGGCGGCCGACGCGACCACGCGATCATCGTCGACGAGCTCGAACCGATCCAGGTCGGCGGCGAAGCTCCCGGCGGGGGCGTCGGCGTCGGTCACGACCTCGGCGAGGAAGGTGTTCCGGTTGGAGACCGCCCCGAAGCCGCGGTGCTCGCCGACCATCGTCAGCGTGATCGCGTACTCGGTGCCCGGCGTGTACGTGCCGCCGCTCAGCGCGGGCTCGGCGACGAGCTCGATCGCGACCTGCTCGGCGGGATCGACGTGACAGATCGCGCAGTCGTAGCCCTTGTCGCGCAGCGCGCCGGTGTAGAACAGCCCGCCGCCGCCGCCTTCGTTGGCGCTCTTCTCGAACGACGCCGCCGGGTGGAAGCCGGCGAGGAAGACGAACGCGAGCGCGATCAGGAGTCGCTTCATGGCCCCACCTCCTCGGTCGGTGTGCAGTCGGTCGGCGCGGTCGCGCCCGCGATCCACTCGGCGGTCCGCGCGTAGCCCGGATCGGCGGCGGTCAGGAAGACGTCGTCGTCGCCGTAGAGATCCTGCGCGCGGTGATAGCGGCCGCCGGCGCGGGTGTCGAGCGGCTTGGAGAGCAGCATCGAGTCTGGCTGGTAGTCGGCGACGAAGCCGCGCGCCACCTCGTAGTTGGCGTCGAGCTCGGCGGAGCTCAGCGGCTCGCCGAGGCGATCCCAGCCGACGTCGAGCCGCATGCGTCCGACCGCGTAGAGCCGCAGCGGGCGCTGCGCGCTGGCGTGGCACTCGGCGAACGAGCAGCGCGCCGCGAGCACCGGCTGCACGTTGCAGCGGAAGAACGCGCGATCGAGCTCCGGCGCGGGCGCGGGATCCTCGAGCCCCTGGGTGCACGCGCCGAGGGCGAGCGCGATGACGGCCGTGCGGATCACCAGCTCCATCGGATGCCTCCCGCGGTCACGAGCGCGACCCGCCCCTCGAGGCGCGCGAAGTCGAGGAACCGGTAGTACGTGCCCTCGACCTTGGCGTCGAACGCCCAGCGCTCGCCGGTCCACGACAGCTCACGCCGCCGCTCGCATCCCAGAACGTCCCCAGCTCGCGGTCGGCGCTCATGAACCGCATCGGCATCTCGTAGACCTCCTGGTAGAAGCCCGCGGCGCCCTGGTAGTAGCCGCGCGCGCGGACGCGGAGGTCGAGCTCGTCGCCGAGCTCGCGGGTCCACGCGATCTGCGCCGTGTGCGACATGACGCCCCAGCCATCGGCGTAGGCGCGGTACTGGAGGTCGATGCTCGCGTAGTCGCCGATCGCGCGCAGCGTCCGCAGGGTCAGCGCGTGGCGCGTGCGGTCGTCAGGGTGGAGCTCCGGCGAGGCCAAGCCGGTCGCCGTGGTGACGAACCGGTACGGGCTCGCGTGGTAGCCGTCGGAGCGTTGCAGCGTGTACGCCGCCGACACGAGCGTCTGCTCGTCGAGGACCTGCGAGATGCCGACCTCGGCGCCTTGCACCGTCAGGTCGCGCTCGAAGTTGGGATCGAACGCCCGACCGATCCGGTTGTCGGTGAAGGCGTAGCCGAGCGACACCGCGGCGTTCTTCTGGAACAGCTCGCGGCGGATGCCGGCGAGCACGGTGTGCGAGCGCCAGTCGTTCTCGCCGGAGGTCTGGTAGCCGAGCGAGACGTCGCTCTCGACCAGGCGCGCCACGACGCGCGCGCCCATCTCGATCCGGGTCTCGTCCCAGCGCACGGTCGCCGCCGAGACCACGTCGACCGAGGCGCTCGACACGGCATCGATGAGGACGTGGCCGTCGACGGTGGCGGGCACGGGCAGGCGAACACCGCCCTCGACGAGCGTGGTG
>Ga0163144_10010546_pt1 | contig 19688 bp, 11 predicted proteins | sample OliLak19BULKMAT1_FD_123175 | JGI IMG/M metagenome (GOLD analysis project Ga0163144, IMG submission 123175) | Freshwater microbial mat bacterial communities from Lake Vanda, McMurdo Dry Valleys, Antarctica - Oligotrophic Lake LV.19.BULKMAT1 | ecosystem: Environmental > Aquatic > Freshwater >... | reverse complement strand
TACTTCGTGTGATTGGAGAGGTCCTCGCTCTGTGGAATCTGAAGCTCTGCGGAGATGAACGCCGCAGTCATCTCGGCAACCAACTCCCCCATCGCATAACTGCCTTCCCACTCACGGCGGACCTCGGACCAATGTGCGAGTTCATGAAAATGCGTGTCGTAGAAATCTCGCAGTTCATTGAACTGACGATCAGGGATTTGGATGTAGTCGCCGCCTGAATGGTGTGGCCAGTTGCCAATAGGTCGTGTGTAAAAAGCTCGGTTCCCTCCGAACCTGATGTCGGCCTGAGTGGCGATGATGACTTCGTCTGCGTCTTCCCAGCGAGGCATGATGTCATCGCTTGTGATCTGACCGGGTCGGAATCGTGCGAGTGATTCACCGTCCACCTGATCGAGATTAAACACCGTGTAAGTTCGAAGGAGGAAGATGGATTTCGTTTCTGAGGTGCCATCGCTTGCGGTAGCTTCCTTTTCGTACCTCGTGTAAAAAATGACGTGCGTTCCCTTCTCGCCTCGGCGGACTTGCCCACCCAATTCTCGCCACTGCTTGTAGGTGCCCCACCAGCGGCTGATGTGGCCGCTGGCCATCGCCGTGATCTGGAGGAGCAGAGGATTGATCCCACGGTACGGGCGCTTCGACACCACGTTCGTCGGAAACCCAGCGTTGGGGTCGGAGGACCAAGGTGTACGCCAAGGGGCTTGTCCAGCCTTGAGAGCTTCGAGAATTCGGTCGGTGATTTCAGTACGGATTTCAGTTGGGGTGGGCATGAATCCAACCGTACACAAAATGAAACGTCGTCCTGTATTCAGCTTCATTAGTCGAGCATCAATGACCAAGCCACGGCATTGGCTTCGTCGAAGGAAATCTCCGCCCCGTGGGTTTGGGGATGGGATTGACCAAATTCACAGAATCACATCAGATCGCTTTCAATGGTCTCAATCCTTCTTTGAGCCATAACTGATCGGGCTAAGGTCGATATTAAAATCCGTCGAATGGCGGGAAGCTTGTCCAGTGGAATGTGGCTTAAGAGATGGTCGATTAGTTCGGATTGCCGAGGCTGGCCAAAAGTACGAAGCCCATTCCAGTAGACCGATGACTGCTTGCGTTGAACCTCGCCACGTTTGCCTGCGAAGGAGGCCCCGATGATCCCGTCTTGCGGATCACTCTTGTGGTTCTGGTTTAAGCACGACATGCAACGGTTCTCTTGCTGCTTCAGGTAGTCAGCAAGAGTAATCCTGCGGCGTTCGTTCGCCCTGAGGTTCTTGTAATCACGAAAGATGCGAGGCAGGGTCAGAAAGTATTTAGCACGGGTCTGGATCGTTGAGATGCCGGGGAACAGTGTGTCTGAAAACGAGTCACGGATCATCCCGATCCCAAGCTCGTCAACCACGCCGGGGCTGGCGAGCAAGTCCATGACCGTCTTTACCTTCTCTCGGTGTTCCGAAGAAAAGTCAATCCAGCCAATCGCAGAATTATGTCCATTGCCTTGGGTCATTCGTTGCTGTCAGCGGAGTTTGAAGCACTTGTGCGTTTACATTTTGATCTTGGATGGCGGATACAAATGGCTGGTGCCGAATCAAGGACGATCTCGATTTCTGATGCGTTCAAAGAATCGACGTACCACCCAGCAACTTGCTTATGTTCGGATTGACCGAGAGGGTTCGTTACGACACCATCATTCACGCACATCATTGGCGACTACCCTCAGCGACCGAAGAGTGTAAAAAGAACGAATATTCCAATTGCAATTGCCAGTGCGATCAGGCAACCGCTCGTGTCACTGGTACCCTTGCTATCCAGTTTCAGTAGATCTATTTTCCCAATGCCCTCACCAACGGGCACTATTTCTCAGGTCTTCACTCTGGTTGAGGGGAACTCACGGACTCGAAGAGATTTCGGCCACTCGGACCAGTCCCCGCCATGCGAATGCTCAAAAGTTCGGCCTCTTCCCTTGCTGCATACACTGGAACCAAGCTGCTTCAAAAAATAGGGCACAGAGAATTTCTTGCACTGAGCGATCATCGACTCCGCCCATTCAAGGCTAAACGGGTGAGCCGCTGGACCCGACTCACCACCTTGGATGATCCAATCAAGATGTGGCAGCCACTCCGCTACCTCAATAGGCTCCCATTGAGGTTCCACGGAGAGGAACCTCAATGTGTTCTCATCCCCGACTTTCAGAAGGTGCTTTATTCGGGCGGCAGATTTCTGAGTGGTGATGCTCGTGGCGACCCAAAGGTTTTCCGGCCACGGTTGCTGGATGTATTTTGAGAATTCCGCCATTCGCTGTGGTCGTTTTGTCAGCCAAAGCCAGCGATGCCTTTTGCCAAACTCTCCCCGCACAATCTCGATTACTTCCTTCTTGAGGTACGAGAATTCCACAGACTCTGATAGTGCATCACTCATGTCGGAAACGAAGATCAGTCGAGGAAGCCCGTTCAACCACGGTTTGTCACTACGCTTCGTGCCAGTCAAGTCCGACCATCGGGCTGCTCGCTCCATTCGACCGGGAAATGCAGTCACTTGCTCGAAGGTTGGGGCATACCCTGTTGAAACACCGCCAAATCTCCGATGAAGCACACCGGCATAGCACGTCTGTCGCTGCTCACTCCATAGTTCGCAACCGTCGCATCCCATCGTGGGATTTTCGGTGGAGTCACACCATTGAATAGCAGTTGTGCGTGCCATACGTCACTCTCATTATGTGGATTCAGCTTGGAAAGATGATCCGCACTTTGTCACTCGGAAAAGTCTTCCCCCGACGCTTACAGTTCGGCATTGGGTCAACTGTAATTTGGCCTGACTCTTCACGCCGGGCCAAAATCTTTCGGGCGTGAGTGGGCAGGTAGTCAGTCTTCTCAACCACGAATTTCTCCAAGTCAGACATCGGCACGGTGGTGCCAGCATACTGCTTCGTGAGATCGTCCCAGAGGGGTTCGTAGCCCAAGGAATCGAACAGGCAAGCGGAATTCAGTTCGGCATCTGAGAATTTGCTGCCTGTGTACTTATCAACGGCCCACATTGCCTCCTTCATTTTCTCGAAACCCCTCGGTGCATTGGTTGCGAAGTACAGAGAATATGTCTTTCGATCCTTGCGACCGTGCATGTCGAAACGCCCAACATACTTCCCGTGCTGGCTCAATTGGCGACGGTAGAGCTTCAAGATGTGGTCGAGCCGATTTCCTATCTCTTGCGGGATAGCAAGCACATCGGAAGTCCCAAATGTGTCTGGAAAATGGGCGGTAATCTCATTGTTGGGATGTTCGAGAAAGCGGTTGATGAAGTCAACCATGATATTTACAAGGACTTCACACCGCTCGAACTTGAGTATCCGTGCCATGAGCGACATTGGAATGCCACTAAACCCAAACGGGTCAACGAAGGCAAATGTCGGTGCCAGAGACTTCCTCTCGGCTTCGAGCATATTCAGAATCTCATCAAGGCAATCACGAAACTTGCCGTCGATGACGCTGATCTTGAACTGCTGAGGCGGCGATAATTCGCCCAGCACCTTTCGGAGATGAGCCGCATGACTTGCATTGCTTTCCACAAATATGAAATTAATAGTCACATCGGGTTTAAGTGTTCCTCGATTTACGTGCTCCATTGCCGATTCGATCGCCAGTAGCGGCGACCCCATCTCCCCTCCTAGGTATTGCCCCGGTCCAGCAAAACCGTCGATATAGTTGATCCGGGGGTGATACTTCCCAAGAATCGGAAACCATCGATCGAGGTAAAGTCTCAGTATGGCGTGTTTCGCCCCCGTGTGCGGTTCGAGTGGCCACAATGGAAGTTCATTCATGTGACAAAGTCCTTACTAAACCTGCTTCAATTGCCCACACTGAATCAGCCAGTCGAACTGCTGCTCAACCCGACTCGGCATCGTCCCGCCCCGGACGAGCATCCCCAATTCCATGTTGATCGTGAATGCCTGCTTGGTCAAGTTGGCGGACGACAAGAATAGCCACTCGCCATCGGCCACGGCACATTTGACGTGGAGGATGCCGACCTTGTTGTTGTCTCCGAGCGGACGATTCTCCTTGGGCCAGAAGTAGACCGTTGAACATGCCGCCACTTCTTGCCCCAACGCTCTGATGGTGCTGTACTCTCCTACGCCTTCGATCTTGTCGGGGGTCTCCACGATCACCGTCAGTCGAACGCCACGTTTAGCAGCCCGCACCAGTGCTTTTCCGATGTTCGGGATTCGATAAACGGCGAAACTGACTAGCGTGATCCGAGATTTGGCCGCATCCAAAAGTTGTAAGATCGCCTGCTCCGTGCGACGAAACGGAGTCTGCTCGGTGTCGGGACCCGTCCACACCAGTTCCACTGACTGCGAATCTCGATGAGCCTGTTCGGATAAAGCTGCCGATTGCAAAGCGACGGCAACGGTGCGGGCATCAAGTGTCGCCGCTTCCCTTCGCCAGCGATCCACGAATGCAAGAGCCAACTCTCGGTGATGATGATGGGCAACTCGTCTCGAAATGTCGGCCTGCAACGATCCTTCGGTACACGTCAATAGTGCAGCCGACACCGCTTCGAGCGTGCTGAATGGCAAGCTGCACGCTAAGGCGTAGGCGGATTCGACAATGACTCGTTCTGGTGTCATGGACTCAACCAAAGAATGCCAAGTTGGCTCGCTCAAAGGTCGCTACTAAAGCAGACCGATCCAGATACTTGTTGCCCCGTTCGCATGATGTTTCGGGCAAGAAGGAACATGCGTGGCAAGACGCACCATGCAGTGTCTGCCCACTCACGACAAGATGTTCGGAGCAGAGAGGGTCCGACGCACAAAGGCTCATCTTCTCTAGTGCCCGGCGAATGTGTCGTCCCAGCTTGTCGGGTTCACCAAGGGCACAAAGACCACCAAGCGTTCCTTCACTGTCAGGAGCCGAGGTGTAAACCAAAACGCCTGCCATCGGCTCGCCGTCAGCCGGATTGCGAGAATAAATACGCTCGGTGATGGATGCACTCGTGTAGCCACACTCGATGGCCAGTTGCCGGATCAAGGCGTGTGCGAAAGTGTGAAGCAAGACATATCGGATGCCGGGGTAGCCTTTGTTTGGTTCGAGATTCTTGGCCACTCGCCATGCCTCATGTCCACTTTCAAACTCTTGGTCATAGGCGTGATTGCTCTTCACCCATTCATCAATCAACGTCTCCGAGAATTGGAAGAAGATGCCTTCCCCCCGTGTTTCGCAAGCGGGAACCCAGATGGGGTCTTTGCGGCTAATTCTGGCCCTCTGTTCGGGTGGTAAATCGGCGGGGCTATCGAAATCCCGTGGCGACATGATTCGAGTGAAGCCGACAAGTGCTCGAACTTCCCGAAGCTTTTCAACCAGCACAATCTTGTCGAAGTAACGTGCGAAGTCGGTTGGCGGATCGACGCTGCGTAGCTTGAACGTGCGGCTCTCTTTTGCATTTGCGGGATTGGAAAATACTTTCCATTCGGGTGACTTCAAATCGTCAGGGTCAGCGACAGCTTCGATAGTTCCGTCAATTTTCTTTTGAATGGCCACCCAAATCTGATCGTCGGTGTACTTGCTGAAGTCCTTGAGTTGTCCGATCAGCCGAAATGCCTTCAGCACGTCGATGCTCGTCACCTTGTCGAGGACCGCCCAATTGTCCTCGACTATTCGACCCAAGTCATCAGAAGACTGCGGAACAGACAAAGCAGAGATCAGCACGGGGAACCAGAGATTCGATGCTCCTTGCAGCATCGGCTTCACATGTTCTTGGTCGCAGCCGTTTGGATCAACGTCACGCAGATGCGGTCGCCGTCCACGGCAAGCAGGCATCACCGTCCGGTTGTTCAAGCCAAACGCCTGACCCATTCGACGGCGAACCCCGCAACCCTCGCACTTGACTTCCACATCCAATGCTTCGCCGCTGGCTCCGACTTCGTAGAGATAGAGCAATCCTTTGCAGTCAGTCGGACCTTGGTGGACGAATGCAAGCCAAGGAAAATCGTCGAGGTGTCCGTGTTCGCAAGTCACCATAAAGCGAGCCGGGACCACCAGAGGGGATCGGCCTTGCGTCGTGCAGTTGTGGACGTAGCAAGCTCGGTCGGGTCGGTAAGGATAAACCTTTGGCTCAAACAACCCAGAGCTGATTGGGGCGAGCAGCCGACATTTTGAGCAAACCATCCAGCGAGGAAATGGAGCGACGGGTACGCCGATCTGTCGGGACTCATCGAACCAGTTGACTTGAGAGCCTTGCGACTCTGGTCCCCTTGGCGGCGTGAGGAACCTTTTCATTTGCTTGCCGAGAATTGACTGTGCTGATCTCAGCAACCGTTCTTCACCAATCTCGTTGGCGTGGCCACTTGGCCAATCATCCAGACCCATCACGATCACCGACATGTTTGGCAAATCGACAAGTGATCCAATGCCGAAGGTCGTCAGCGTCTGGCTTGGGCGAACTTCCCCAACCTCGGACTTTTTCATGTGGCTCGAAATGCTCATACCTGTCCCCCTTCAGTAATTGGCGTTTCGGGGGAACCATCTGGTGTGGCTTCCGGGACAGCGTCGCCGGTGAGGTCATCGAGTCCCCCATCATTGATGATGAACTTCACAGGCGGCTCCACTTCTCGAAGCGAATTGAGGCAGGTGAATTCTTCCCATCGCTCCATGCCGGGGCTGTGAAGTAACTTCACCGTGGTGCCTCGCTTCGGTCCATTTGCGCCGTAGGGTTCCGTGTACGTCAGTGTTCGTCCGCCAGTGGTGTTCTGTGCTTCAGCCTGCCACAAATCCACCTTGCTCAACAATTCCGCACGGCAGAAGTCTCCGGTCTTCGTTCCATCGCCAATTAGCTCGGCTCGTTTCACAATCGTTTCGATGGCGTCTTGAACGTAAGGGTTGCCGGTCGTAATGCGGGAAGCAGTCTCATTCGGATTAAACTCGGCTCCACGCAGTCGTACCAGTGACACCAGCAGTCCCGCTAATCCACGCTGCAAGGCTCCCGGTGAGAACGGTGTAACGGATAGCGGTTCGACATGCTTGTAAAAAGTCGTGTGGTAATGCTCGAAGGTTTCGTAGTGAGACAGATCACGAGGTCTGGCCCAATTGAACACGGTGCAAACCAAGCCGGGGAAGGTACGACCGACACGGCTGGTCGCTTGAATATATTCAGCAGTCGCTTTCGGCTGCCCCGCCACCACCATCAACCCCAACCGTTTCACATCTACGCCGACCGAGATCATGTTCGTGGCAAGCAGTACATCAAGTGGTTTCTTGGGGATGTTCTTGTAGTCCTTCGTCTTGAACGCCTCTTTGCGTTTCTCTTCGAGTTCGGGATCGAAGCCAGATTCGAGGCGGTCCAGAATCTGTGGGATTTCTTCCGACCGCATTCGGCTCGTCAACTCGGAAAGATATACGCCGTTGAAGTAACGCTTCGCTAAGCCACGCCGATCCTGTTTGCGGCAACGAGAAAATACGTCGTCATCAACCAAACGCCTCATGCCGCCGAGTTCCCGCATGGAGTTGAAATATCCGACAAGCGTCATCCACGGATCAATCTGCTTTCCGTACTTCTCGTAAAGCGATTGAGCTGAGCAGAGGTAGGCGACATAAACCCGAATGAGCGCCGCTTTTAACCGGCGACCGGGGGCACAGATGCCGAGATAGCGACGACCAAATTCCTTCTCAGTTGGTTCCCGTTGCACCGAGAAGAAGTTGTCCCGCACGTCGAGTCCCGGTGGCGGGAAGATGTTCACCGTTCGCAGAAACAAGCTTCGCACTTGCACGTCAGCGTTCTTGATCGTGGCCGTCGATGCGATCAGCTTCGGACGAACCGCCTTCCCGTTAACCTCCCACGTGCAGAGTTTGTCGATGGCGGTCTCGTACAAACCCACGAGCGTTCCAAGCGGTCCACTGATGAGGTGCAATTCGTCTTGGATAATCAGATCAGGCGGACGCAGCGGTGGATGTTCCAGCGTCTTGGCGGACGGCATTCCGAATTTCGACTTCGGGTGGTACGTCGAGTCTTCGATCTCTGGCGACTTGAATCCGTGCCGTTCGCAAACACCATTCACCTGACCGAACAACATCTGTACTTCACCCTTCCACGGCATCTGTGCAAACTTGTCCACCGTGGCGATTAGCAGTGTTGGCAGACGACGATAAATCTCTTCATCGACCACCACCACTGGCAGGCCCTCGTTCGCTGCTTGTCGCTTGCTGAAAAGGCACTGGCCGAACTTGTCGCCGCAGTAAGTCAGCGTGCGGCCTGATCCGTGCGGATAAGGTTGAGCATCGAGATGCTTGCCAGCTTCAATGGCGCTCCCGCACCAAGGGCAAGCGGTGAGTTGATAAGGCGTGCCGATGCCTCCGCCCACGAACTGATTCCCACGAGCCTGCTTGATCGCTTCGACGGCATCATCAGTACGGTTGGGTGTGGTGCGACGACCGACCCACAACCCAATACGAAATGGCGTCATGCCCCATCGCTTGTCGCCGTGTTCGAGTGCCTTGCGGCGAATCGACTCACAGGCACAGATGAGTGCCGTGGCTCGCTGGAACTGTTGAATCGTGAGGAGCCGTAAGGTGTACCGCATCAGCACGGCCACGCCTTCATCGCCCACTCTTCCTGACACAACTCCCTGCAATCGCCGCAGAGCCATCGTGTAAGCCGACAACCCCAAATAGGCTTCGGTCTTACCACCGCCCGTGGGAAAGAAGAGCAAGTCGGCAAGCGCTTCAGGGCCGACGCCACGTTCGGAATGATCGAGCTTCGTCACGCCCGGCAGGTTGAGCAGGATGAACGCAATCTGGAAAGGTCGCCAACTACGGTTCGGGGCAAGATCGATCTCCTTGTCGAAGTCTGGCTGCTCACCCCTGCGAACTTGCTCTGCGTAAATCGAATGCGTTCGCTGAAGCCACATCGCTCGGTTCATGAACTGGAATGCCTCGAACGCCTTCGTGTCCTTGGCCAGTAGCTCCAGCCCCTCTTCAATTCGCTTGAGTGTGATCCGACAATTGTCGATGGCCACCCGTCCCGCATCACCAAACTGAGCGAGTCCTTCACTTGGGTCACTGAGTTTGGATTCCTCTCGGTCGATCCAATCTCGATACGCCGTCACCAGTGGTCCCAATTGTTTGGGCAGCAACTTGGCGTCGGCCTCGGCCAGCGACTTCATGTCAAGGACCAATCCCGCCAACTTTCCAAAGGCAGGGTTCACTTCCGCATCAGCTTCGGTCGGTGGAGCCGTGCGGGGAACTTCATAGCAGGGGACGATCACCGATTCGACGCTTGTCGCACGGTCGGGCGAATCCTTGGCCACCACCGCATGAACACTGACCCCGTGACCCACGGCAAACTCAACATGATCTCGATACAGCATCGCCATCAGCCGTTCTTCGAGGTCATTGTTCGAGCCGAGCGTCGTTCGTTTGCAGAAGACCGATGCACCATCCACACCGCTGGCTGTGAGCTTGGGCTGGAAGACGTGGTACTCATCCTTGGGACGCAGTTCTTCCTGAGCATTCACGAAAAACAGCGTGATGACAAAGTGCATGTTGCGTTTGCGAATCTGTCCTTGAACATAAATGTCGAGAAATTCGGGATCGAGAGCCTTGGCTGTGATCGGCCCATCTTTCAAGGGGACTTCGATGCTGCCTCCTCGTGTGTATCGCTTCCAGACGAGCAGCGTGTTTCCTCGGTGATCGGTCTGGTCTTCTCGCTTCTCCCGTTTGTACTGGCCCCACGAGCCGGTCACTTTGATCGACTTCGTTTCGCCATCCACGCAGAAGCTCATGCCGAACGAGGATGGCAGGTGTGCCAGCACCACGGGGGTGTCGGCATCCGTCTTCCCATCATCCGCCGTGTCGCCGCCGCCTTCAGAGAGTTCATCGGGGATCAGCGGAATCTCTTCGTCTTCTTCCTCTTCAGCGGTAGGCATGGCACCGACATTGGCATTGCGGCTGGGAGCCAACACACCCACGAGATAACGATCCCGTACCGTGCGTTCGGTCAGTTCTTCGCTCTGTCCGCCAGCAGGTCCCAAGAGATCGCCCAGCACCATCGCTTCGAGTTCGCCTCGAAGCTGGTGCTGCGAGGGAGACGGAGTCGTTGGGGTCATGATTCACTCCAATTCGGATTCGTGCGATAGGCTTGTTTGGGATGGTTTGGATTGTCAGGATACTGCATCACGAGTTGCCCCTCCTGAACCATTGGCCGGAGGTGCCAGCGTTGCAGGCCTCCCGGTTCTCGACTCAAAAGAGCCGCCAATTGACGGAACGTCAGGACACGATCCCGACACAAATCTCGGATCAGTCTTCGCATCTCCCCGGGGTCAAGACGCTCTTGCTTTCGGGCAGGTTCCCCAATTGCCAGCAGTACCGGGTCTTCCTCTGGCACTCCAGTAGCGACCTCTCCCCCTGTATCCGGAGTCGGTTCCTTATGTCCGGAGTCCACTGCCGCTGTGTCCGGAGTTCCCTTGGCCTTATGACCGGACCCCGTCAACCGTTCTGAAAGCCGATACGAGGCCCATCTCCCATAGCCGTCTTTGACTAGCAGACCTTTTGCCACAAGGTCTTGCAGCACTCTCGTGATGTCAGTCGTGTGGTCGCTGGAGAACTGCTGCAGCCGCTGGTTTGTCACGCTGCCTTCCACGTCCGCCGTCACCAATGCCTGAACCTCACGGGGGTTCAGTCCCCCAAGGTTATCGCCGAGCACCGACCGCAATCGGGCCACTGATTCTTCCGGCAGCAGGCTAATCATCGGCAGACTTAATCGCACTCGGTCCGGTTTCAGTTGTTCTTCGATCAGCGGCCACCGCCACTTCTGCGAGGCCCAGCCTTGGCGGATTTTGTCGATCCCCGAGCCGGCCTTGTCTCCGGCCCCCATCATCTGGAACATTCGCTGAAGGCACGGGTTTCGGCACTCGCTCACCGCCCCCTGCTGAAGTTGTTCAAATGAAACGAGCAGCGTGCCGGGATTCGACAGTTCCAAACGATCAGAAAAGCGGTCGATCACGATCCCGCCTTGCCCTCGGTAGTCCGCATGGATCAAGGCATTGACCAGTGCCTCCTGAATCGCTTCGTGCGTTGGCGATACGCCGCTACGTAAAGGATCTGCAAACAGCGACTGCGAGGTTGTATTCTGGTAAGAGAAAGGTAGCTTGAGTCCCTCAACCAGCTTCGGGTAGACCCGTTGAAAGAACTGAAACAGGTTGGGCATCCACGTGCCATTGATGGTCAAACGATCTGACCACCGATCAGCTATCGAGTTGCTCACCCGTTCCCGGTAATCGAGATGATAATTCACCCCCAAAGCCGAATCATTCAGGGCATCTTCATTTCCGAACATCAACAGCCCGGCCACCGTCAGCCCTTCGTCCCCCGTCTCTCGATTGCGGTTCCAGCCGCCGAGCTTTCGAAGAAAACCCGTCATGTCTTCGTTCAGCCATGCATGGTTTGGATTACGAGCTGAGAAGCGATTGCGATATTGGCGAAGCGATTCAGCGTCGAGATCGTCCACCGTGAAATTTGGCAGGATGCGGCTGTCAGCGGTTTGTTCCGACTGATCCGCCAGCATCCGGCCCACTTCGTCGGGTGTGCATTTGTAGTCGCCATCGTTGTACCGGCGAAAGGTGCCCTCCAACGGGTTTTGCCCGACATACACCGGACGTTGCCGACGAGCCGCACGGGGCACCTGCACCACCAGCAGCGTCTTGCCATCGACCAATTCCAATCGGGCATCACTGTTCGACAGCAGATTCGAACTGACCTTGCCCCGGTTGTTGATCGTGTTCCAAAAATCCTTTTCGATCTTGGCAGGATCGTCCAGTCCCTGCGATTCAAACTGACCGTTGTCGAGTTCCTTGACTCCCAGAACAATCACACCGCCATCGGTGTTCGCCATCGCACTGTAAGTATCCCACAGTGACAACGGTAGCCCGCCCTTGGCTGACTTGAACTCCCAATCCTTATCCTCCCTCAACTGGAGGGCAGTGAGCAGTGTTTGGATATTCATTCCTCACCACCTGTAACATGACATTCAGACGTCTTCACCGGGAAACTTGACATGGTCCCGATGGCACAACGACTAGGGGCCACCACGCCAACGAGATAACGATCCCGGACCGTGCGTTCGGTCAGTTCTTCGCCTTCGCCGCCAGCCGGTCCCAGCAAATCACCCAGCACCATCGCTTCGAGTTCGGCTCGAAGCTGGTGCTGAGATGGCATCGGTGTCGGTGCTGCATTACTCATTCGTCATCCTCCCCATCGAAAAGGCTGGCCTCTTGTTTGTCAGGTTTGCTGGCCGCTTTCTTCTTGGCGGCTCCCTTCTTCTTCTCGTGTAGCCCTTGCTTCACTTCCTCGGCGTAGCGTTCGTGGTTCAGCTTGAGCAGGCGGGCGAGGACTTCACGGCGGGCGGGTTCGCTGATCGTGTAGCGGACGCCTTGCTTCGTCTCGTGGAAGCCGTGGTCGAGGTCGAGGTCGGTCCAGCCGTAGGCGGCGGCGACGGCGTTGTCCATCTCGACGTGGAGTTGACGGAGCCGCTGGATATCGGCGTTGGTTTCGGCGGGGTTGTGGAAGCGGTTGTAGATTTTTGTCAACCCTTCTTGCCTAATAAGCATTATCTGCCATCGATGCTCGTGGTACTTCCCCCCAATCGCCGTCAATTGCGAGTGCCTTGTTGGAAAGGGCGTGGTTTCAAAAGCATTGCCAGGCGAATACTTCAGCGTCGTAGCCAGTCGGGAACTATACAGCCTCGCCCATGCGTCATGGAACGACGATTGCACAACACTAAATGTAGAGTAATCGGCATCGGGGAACACATCCAAATTGGCCGTAAATACAACACCTGTTTTCACAAAACAAAAACTCAGGTGCTTAGTGACTTCAGAACAGACCAATGCTCGCTCGCAGCCTTCGAGATGGCGATATAGTGCAGGCGCACGCTCGGCAAACTGCCACCATTTCTCTCGCCGCACTTTGCGTTTGTTGTGGTCTCGCTCAGGCTTGACCTCATCCCTGATGATTTTCAGGCAAATCGGAAACTCGTCAGCCACAGGTCCAACATAGCCGTGAGGTGCAGCGGCTCGGTCAAGTGGCCAGTCGAAGAAGTCGATGACGAAACGGCTGGGAACTTGTTCTGGACTAGAGTTGATGTCTTCACCGTTTAGATAGGGGAAAATTACTCTCTGATTTCTAGCATCGCTGTCAATGAGCGATTGTGCCTCCTCTGGTGAAAGAACAAAACCCATGCCGAGAGGAATCGAACCCTGATATGATCTATTCTCATTTGCAGCAAGTTTGTAAGGCATTCCGGTCACTGCATCTGAAGGAGTTAGGAAAGCCGTAATGCCGTTCGATGTTGAGCCATCGAGAACTACCTTTCCGTTCCAGTTTCCACGACGAAGCCAAACGTGCGAGACTTCAAGGTTGGCAGTGCCGGGCCACTTGTTACTGCGAACGGCCTTAGGAATCAAAAATCCATCTTGAAGAAGGTGTGCAAGGCCAACGTCACGGGTGTCTCCCTCAGCAATCGTGTTCGTGGCCAACAATCCAACCAGTCCACTCTGCCGAAGTTGGTAGCAGGTACGAAGGAAAAAATATGCACAGAGGTCTGCACTGCCGGGTCGAGACTTTCCAATAGCTTCGACTAAAAATGTGCGGTATGCAGTGCCCAAAGCGCCGGAAATCTTCTGCCCTCCCATGAACGGCGGATTCCCCACGAACGCATCGAACCCGCCCCGCTCGACCATCACTTCCGGGAATTCGAGCGGCCAGTGGAATGTCAACTGCCCCCGACGTTCCTTGGCGGCGGCTTGCTCGAACTCTTCCGTTGGACCGTTCTCAACGTAATGCCCTGACACAACGGCGGCGTGGCGGACCTTCTCCAACTTGTCTTTGGCACTCTCGCCCCAGAACTCAGCGGCCACAAGCAAGTCCGCCGCACATCGCAGCCGGGCGATCCTTTCGTTGGCTTCGTTGAGCAATCGCTCCTGCTGCTCGATATCTTCGACCGAGTTGGCGGGCATGTCTTCGAGCTTGAGGCGAAGGTTGATCGCTTCATCCACCCGCTGATCCAAGGCGATTTCGCCGATCCAGAGTTGTCGGCCCTTGCCATCGAGGCTGTAGGTCTTCAGTTGTTTGAGATCATGCAAACCCACCAGCGAATCACCGCAGCGGATCGCATGGTCCAGAAACTCAAACGGCTTGTCCTTGGCGACTGTGAGCAGCCAGAGTGACAGCTTGGCCATTTCGGTTGCCAGCGGATTCTTGTCCACACCGTACAGGCACCGCTGGGCGATGATCCGCATGGCATACGTCTTCCGTTCAGCGGGATCATCGGGGATCAGAGCTTCATTTGCCTTGCCGGTGGATTCGGTGCCTTCGGGCGTGATGCCGGGCTTGGATGGATTGGCTTTCTTCACCTCGTCCCATGCTTCCAGCAGCCGTTCGGACATGTAGCGTGCCGCCTGCACCAAGAACGCACCAGACCCGCAGGCCATATCGCAAATCTTGAGGTCGAGTAGTTCCTTGGCTGACTTGAGTTTCCATTCGCTTTTCGGTTTGCCCTCAGCCGGGCCGACGTAAACCAGTGGCTCCAAGGTGTACTGCACGATGGGTTCAGTCAGGCTGCGGGGCGTGTAGTGTGTGCCGCTGGATCGCCGGTCAGTTCCTGCGGTGACGAAGACGCTGCCTTTGGGGATGACGACGGGATAGCCGAAGTTGTCGAGCCGTACCAATCCCGCAATCGGCTGCACTCGCTTCCATAAGGCATCATCACTTTGGCACGCCGTGCGAAAGCGGGCTTCGTCCTGTGCATCGAGTTCGACGTTCATCAGCTTCTTGAGGGCGCTCTCCGACTTGCCCGTTTCTTCCTTGAGAAACTTGATGAGATCGGCTTCGCCCTTGGCTAAGAGCTTTTCCAATTCGGCAAGTGCAATTTCAGGTTCCTTCTCACGAGTTCCGATCAGGCCGAGGAAGGGTTCGGCGGCACGCTTGGCGGTGTGATCCAGAAGACCTTCATAAACATGACCGATTTGTTCGATGTCGAGTGCCCGAAAGCTGACTCGACGAGCTTCGGTGGGGCCGCCACCGGGCACTTTGATTTGCAGCAGTTGCAACGCTTCGAGCAAATGCAACACGGTGCGATTGTTGACAGGCAGCGGGTTGGCTTCGGTGTCTCGCCACGAGGTGTCACGTTTGCGACCTTCGAGGAACGGGAAGCGGTCGGGATTGAAGAGGTTGCCGCCGTAGGCTGGGATGTGAACGTCATCGTGTCGCAAACCGCCGTACACGGCTCGGAACGCTGCCAGCAGCCGGGGCCATGCGTCATAGCGACGTTCAAGCAATTCTTCGCCGTGCTGATCGGCCAGTTCTCGCAGTTGCTTGCTGATCGTGGAGACGGAGTAATTTTGCTCGTAAACAGGGAACGGCTTACTGGGGATCAGTTCACGTTCTTCAGCACAGAAGAGAAACACGAGCCGCATCATGATGGTGAGGGCTGACTCGTAAAGGACATGCTCTTTCACATCAGCGAGCAATTCACGGCCAAAGTCCTGATCGGCCCGGTCGAGCGAATGGATCAGCACTTCAACTGCCCGACGCACCTGATAGCCGAGTTGGTCTGTGACTTCCTGTTGATTGGACGCACTCTTGGTGAACAAGGCTTCGAGTGTTTGATCGTCGGGGACATTGAAGAATCGGCTGGCCGAGAGCAGGCTGCGGAAGGCCCGCAAGGTGATCGGCTCTTCGAGCCAGAGTGCGGCGTACCACGAGGCGTAGCCGGTGGTTTCACCCTTGGGGGCATCGACCAGCATCCAGTGTTCGCCATTGGTCACGATGCCGAGTCGCACGCCAGTGGCGTGAAGCAACTCAGTCATGCGGGTGTCGGGCGATGCTTTCCAACGGGAGTTGGCGACGTAACTGGTAAGTTCCTGCGACCGAGGATAGGTCTGCACGAGCAGGCGAGGCTTCTTCGTATTCGGATCGATCATGACGATGCTGGGCCGCAGCAACTCGTGATGCTCTGGAACTTCCGCTTGCAACGTTTGCGGAATCGCCTGCCCCTCGGCCAAGACACTTTCATCGAGGTCAAGAGTTTTGGTCAGGACGAACTTGATCCAGTTGTGATGCGGGGCAGGATCAGCCTTTTGATTCTCGAATGAGTCCTGCCAATTGGCATACTCTTGCCTGAGAAGCCGAGACTGGTCGGGGTCATGAGGCTCCAAGCCCGTATTGAAAGCTTCCATCAGCACCGGCAGGCTCAGGAACGGACCTGAGACCGGAACGAGGGAAAGCCATTCTGTATGGTGGCGTGCAATGGACATGGTTACTTGTCCCCCGCCATCTTTTCAGGAACCAAGAACGTCACTGCCACGGGAAACATGCGAGCCTGCGGGTTGGCGAAGCGTGCCCGGATCGCCGCCGTCTCTCGTTTGATTTCTTCAGGAATTTCTCTGGCTCTGGCTCGCATGGCATCCTTGTTTCGCTCGAAGCGTTCCTGCTCAGGGTCGTCGAACAGCTTGCCTTGGATGTACACCGGGTCTTTGAGTTCGGCCTCGATGGACTTCTTCAATTCGGTGAGGATGGATTCGATGTCCTTGGCTTCCTTGTCTGCTCGTTCCGTCAACTTCTTCTGGAGGCCATCGACCATCTGCTTCATGCGGGCTTCCAACGCAGAAGCCAAAGACGAAGTCAGCGTGGGATAGAGATCGAGCAACTTGGCTTTAACTGCCGCTGAAGGTTCCTTCACCGTGGCTCCTGCCAAGGCCGATTCTGTTTGGCCAACGTTCAGGCGAGTTCCCCACTTCTGATCTTTGATGAACCCACCTGTAGCAATGACCTCTTCGTGCAATCGGAAACTGTCGCCACCGATCACGACCAGCCGGGCATGGGCAACCACAGCAGGCGTGTCGAGAACAACGTCGGGAACGACACGGGCGGCTACCCTTTGGAGTTTGGACCGACCTTTTTCTGCCCACACTTCAGCCCGCAATAATCGCAGACACATTTGAGGCAAGCGATGATTGAGATGTGCAAGCACCACATCGTCTCGTCCTCTTGATACGGACTCGTCAAACGTGATGGGGCGAATCTCTTTCGTGTGAGGATGCTCAAGTCCTTCCGCACATGCGGCCCAACTACCCTTGAGGGGCGGCAATCGATAACAAGGCTTGCCATCCTCAGTCTTGGTGGGCATGAGTGCAGGTTGTCCAGCCAGCATGAGGCCGACCGACACCACTTGACGAATGTTGTCTGGCGAGAGGTGAAGTTCCTTGCGGGTTTCTCGGTACTGCTCCATGAGTGCCTGAACCTGCTTCTGCAAATCCCGCTCGAAACGGAGCATCTTACGAATAGGCTCCGCTTCTTTCTCAGCCTGTTCAGTGTTGAGCGTAGTGCGGTGTCCGAGCATCGCCTCTTCGACTTGTTCGGCAATGACGGTGCCGACTTTGCCAAGGTCCTCTCGGATCGTTTCGATCTTGAGCGCCACTCTCATCAGGAACTCAAGGTCAGCTTCCATGTCGGAGACCTTGCCGCTGAAGTTCTGAGTAGCCCGATCCTTGTACCCCTTGCCGACGAAGTGGTAGACCTGAACCTTGTCTGCCTTCTGGCCATGACGATCCACACGCCCGTTTCGCTGCTCCATGCGATTCGGGTTCCACGGAATTTCGTAATGGATGAGACGAGAACAGAAATTCTGAAAATCCAAGCCCTCTGATGCAGCATCTGTGGCAAGCAGGATGCGAACGGGGCTGATGTCTGGGGAGGTTTGAAACGCTGCTTTGACTTCTTCCCGCTTTTCGGGGTCCATGCCGCCGAACATGGTCAAGAGTCTGTCGCCGTCCGTGAACCCTTCGACCGACAAAACTTCCTTGAGCCAATTCTGCGTTGCTCGATATTCCGTAAAAATGATGACTCGCTCTTTCGACCACTTTCCGCCCGGCTTCAAATGCTCCTTGAGCCAAGCCACAAGTTGATTGACCTTGGATTCTCGTTGACCACGGGCACGTTTGGCCCACTCCTTCATTTGCTTGAGCAGCGATTCTTCATCGGCGGTCGGCTCTGCAAACAAACGAGTGGCTGTGTCCAAAGCGTCGGCGGTGGCTTCGTCGTATTCGTTGTCATCGCCGTACTCTTCATCCATGCGACCCAGTTCAAGTTGGAGCGTCTTGTATGACGGCTTGGCGACTTTCTTGCGGGCGGTGTGAAGAGATTTCTCGTGCTGCTCCAATGTGGTGAGGAATGCCGCAGGGCACGAGAAGAGTCGCTTCTTCAGCATCTTCAAAACAAACTCGGTGGCGAATCGCTCGGCGTTGCCTTCGGCCCGTGATGAACGCAACTTCGTGTACTGCCGAAGAGCCGCATGAATCTTCCGCTCTTCATCGGTATACGGAACTTCAATCGGCTCCAAGATGCGGGGCGGAAAGCGACGGACTCCCAGATGGTTGAAAGCGAAGGCTGGATCGCTCTTGAGGCGACGGACCATCACCGCATCGAGTTGCTTTCGATCTGGTTCGGTTCCTCGTGAGAACCTCTGGTTGTCGAGGAGTTCGAGCAGAGCACTAAAACTCTCCCGATAGCCGTTGTGCGGCGTGGCGGTGAGAAAGAGCTTGTGTTCGAAGTGCGGAGCCAGTTCTCGCAAAGCCTGTGTCCGCAACGAATCGGCAGCGTACCTGCCAGCTCCAGATGGGGCACAGTTATGGGCTTCATCCACGATCAGCAAATCATACTTGCGAGGATAAACCGACTCGCCGGGAGCGGGCAGGGTTTCACGGAACAACCGCAATGGGCGTTCTCGCTTGAGGAAGTCGATGCTGGTGATGAGTCGGGGGAAGTGAGACCACGGGTTAACGTGAATGCCTCGGCGTCGGCGAAGGTCACGCATCAGACTCGAATCCACGATGCGGAAGTCGAGGCCGAACTTGTCCCGCATTTGATCCCGCCACTGGATTTGCAGTGCGGATGGACACACGACGAGAAGTTTTCTTGCCCGATGGCGGATGATGAGTTCCAGACCCACCATGCCCGCTTCGATGGTCTTGCCGAGGCCCACGTCGTCAGCGATCAGCAGGTTGACTCTGGGCATCTGGATCGCACGAACCACCGGGTCAAGCTGGTAGTCTTCGATCTCGATGCCACTACGAAATGGAGACTGGATGTTTTTCAGATCAGCGGTTGAGGCTGCTCCCCAACGAACTGCATCCAAAAAGGCTTCAAGCTTTTCAGGGGCATCGAACCCACTTGGTTCAGGAAGGGCCACCTTCTCGACGATCTTGGCTCCCGGCTCGATCTCCCAAACCACCTGAAGCTCTTCGCCCAATCCGTCGTCTTCGACGGATGACAGAGTCAGGAGGTTCTGTGACATACCGAGCGGTAATCTCAACGCTGACGTTGGGAGGCTGCTCGGCTTGATCTGATTGACCACCCACGGGCGGGAACGGATTTGCACTAGCTGTCCTTGTTCAGGTACAGCACTGGCGAGTAAGCGAGTTTGCCTGTCATCATTTGGCAATGGTGGTACGCCCGGAGGATGTTGCCCGTTTGATTCAGAAATCGTACGCTAACCGCAGCGGTGCGCCAATCGGCATTATTCCATTAGCGAGCGGCTTTGATGACGTTCTGTTACAAGCCTTGCGAATAGCGAAGTGTCGGAGCTTTCGGGCATTGGTCGAGCGAGTCCCAGATCGAATACGAAAGCGTGTGCTACAACGACCAGAAGTTTTCGGTGCACTG
>Ga0163144_10010544_pt1 | contig 19688 bp, 14 predicted proteins | sample OliLak19BULKMAT1_FD_123175 | JGI IMG/M metagenome (GOLD analysis project Ga0163144, IMG submission 123175) | Freshwater microbial mat bacterial communities from Lake Vanda, McMurdo Dry Valleys, Antarctica - Oligotrophic Lake LV.19.BULKMAT1 | ecosystem: Environmental > Aquatic > Freshwater >... | reverse complement strand
TGGCTAGGCATCACGATCGATAAGCCAATCGAGGGCCGGGCGGTGAGCGAGATCCGAACACAGACTCCGACCGGCCGTTGAAGCCGCTGGGCGGCGGACGCAAGAGCTCCGTCCGCCGCCCATGCGGCACCCGTGTCCGTCACCAGCGTGCTTCAATCCGCCAGCACCCCCTTGTGGGGCGCGACGAAGTCTGCCGACTGCTTCATGAATAGCTTGGGGCTAGAACCGCTGGAACAGGGCAGGGACCCTCGCCACGGGCAGGCACCGCACGACGCTCGTCGAATCGAGCCGGTCGAGCCGAGCCAGTAAGGCCGGATAGGTTCGCTCGAAAGCAGGATTCTGCGCGAGGATGAACTGCATGTTCGAGGCGGGCATGTCGTGCAGGTACGGGCCGAGCCAGATCCGGCCATTGCGAGAGCGGTTGCTGGAGATGGCCTGCTCCATTTCGAGCGAGTCCGCGCTCGACCAGTGTCCGGCGCGAGCCTGGATGTTGAAGTAGCCGAACGTGTCGCTGGGACGGAGCAGGTTCACCCGCCCCGTGGACTGAATACCATCCCAGCTGATCAGCAAGTCGTCTGGGGCGAGATCCTTCATGTAGGCGTCGTTGACGGAGTCGATGTCGTTGCCTGCATCCAGGTAGAGTCGGACCGAGCCGAGCGATGTGCTGAGCAACAGCAACGTGGCGATCGCGCCCATTGCCGTGGCCGCATGTCGGCCGAGCACCCGGGTCCCGGTGACGGCCACTACCGCGAGCGTCGGGATCGTCCACAGCCAGAACTCGTCCGAGATCCCTTCCCACCACATGAAGAATATGGCCTGTGGCAAGGCGACCAGCAGCAGCAGCAATGCGGAGTCCCGCTCCCGGATCGCCAGAACGACGCCGATGATCACGAATCCGACGATCAGGAACCCGGCCAGGGCGGAAGCGAGCCCGATTGCCACCGCGGAAGGGACCGAGAGATTCCGGACCAGATACGGATAGGAGTAAACATTCCGATAGGGAAAGCGCGCCTGGATCGCCTGAGTAGCCTGCGTGCTTCGGAACACGACATTGTACGTGATCAGCGCACGCGCCTGGCCCGCTGCGGCATTGACCAGCGCTTTCGCACCCAGGGCCTTCTGGTCGGCGCGCGTTTCGAAGTGGCCCGCATAGCCAGCGACGAAACCGCCAAAGGATTCCCCGGGGGCCTTGTCCCGTGCTGCATACACACCCATGTAGGTCGCCAGCGAGAGCATGCCCGCCAGGAGCGGGACCGAGCAGGCCACGGTGAGTCGTCGGTTCCACGGGATGCCGCGCAACAGGAGCGAGGCCGGTGCCAGCATGGCGACGTAGACCGCGTGAGCCTGATGGTGCATGACACTGACATACAGGGCGAGCCCCGACATTAGTGCGGCGCGCATCGAGCGGGCGCGGCCCGGCGAGTGGAGCGCGGCGAGGAATCGCTCGGTCCCGATGGTCAGGAACGCGATCGCGGGTATATAGACGTCACCCACGATCGAGTAGGACCAGTATCCCGCGCTGAAGCCGCAGGTCAGCACGCCAGCCAGCGCCAGAGTGGGTGGAAACGTCCGGCGCAGCATCAGCCACAGTGCCGCCAGTCCTGCTGCGCCGCATATCGCCGACCAGAGGCTGAGGAGCTGGCCTGACCCGATCGTCAGCCCCAGACCATCGTGCAGGCCATGCCAAGCGACCCGCCAGAAGTTGAGAGCGAGGTGATGGCTGTTGATGAGGCCCTGGGTGCGGGTGAGCTGTTCGGCCCAGTCCAGCGAGTCGTCCGCGTAGTTCGGATTGCGCGAGGGCAGCAACGCGTACAGCAAGAGAAAGCCTACGAACACCGCAAGCGCCCGGAGGATCTTCTGGCGGTATGTGGCCGCCGACGGTGAGATGTGGGTGTGATTCACGGGATTACCACCCTGCGGATCTGCGGGCCGGGCTATGCGGCAGCCGGGCATCAGACCCGGAAGAGGGTAGGGGGATCGCTCGCTTAGCCGCACGAATCATAACACCCCCCCGGCGAATCAGCGCCGCGTTCCCAGACTCGCGCCGCCAATGCCTCGATGCCACCTGTGAACACATCGCCCATCCTCGCCGTCGCCATGCTCGGGCTGCCCTTGGGATTCACAGCTTGGTTTGTCTGAGTCCGCGATCGGAGTCGTCCCAGCCCTCCATTCGCGCTCCCCGCGATCTTCTGCTAAATCTACCGTATGCCCCAGCTCGACCTCATCATCCCCGTCTACAACGAATCCGCCGAAGTCGTCATGCGGACGATTCGGGCTGCTCAGGATGCATTCCGCGGTGAGCCCTCTATAGAATTGGCCGTGATCATCGTCGATGATGGATCTCGTGCCGCCTTCGACCCCGCAGCCTTTGACGGGATCCCGGGACTGAGGTTGTTGCGGCACGAGTACAATCGCGGCTATGGGGCCGCCCTCAAGACCGGCATACGCGCAGGCTCGGCGCCGTGGATCGCCATCACCGACTCCGACGGCACTTACCCTATCGCCCGGCTCCCCGAACTCGTGAGACACATGGCGACACACGACACTGTGGTCGGCATCCGTACCGGGGACAATGTCAGCATCCCCGCTCTTCGCAGGCTCCCAAAGGCCTTTCTCAATCAGTTCGCCACTTATCTGGCCGGTACGCACATCGCCGATCTCAACAGCGGCATGCGCGTGTTCACCCGCGAACTGGCCGAATACCTCTGGGACCTGTTCCCGCCGGGATTCAGCTTCACCAGCACGATGACGATGGGGTCCCTCAGCGGCGGGTTCCGCGTGAAGGAGATCCCTATCGACTACTACAAGCGCGAGGGCTCCTCCTCCATCTCGCCGGTGCAGGACACGATCCGCTTCTTCAAGATCGCCTTCCGCCTCGGCCTGCTGTTCTCGCCCCTGCGCATCTTCCTCCCAGTCGCCGCGGTCTTCATGGTCGTGGGGCTGGTGAAGGGCATCCTGATTGACTATCGCCACCTCGGCGCCGTCGGCAATTTCTCGGTGGCGGTGCTCATCGCCGGCGTCCATGTGTTCCTCATGGGACTGCTGGCCGAGTTGGTGGTCCTCTCCCGAAAGCTCGGTCGCTCAAGCGAGTCACGATGACCTCGCCAGGCTTTCGCCGCTGGCGCGTGGCTCATGGCCAGGCGTTCTGGACATCCTCTCGGTCACTCGGTTCATGACCGCTCCGGCGTCCCCTCGGATCGCGGTGGTGGGCAGTGGCCCCGCGGCCATGGGCGCAACGCTCGCGCTGCTGAGTCGATTCGAGTCCGCACGCATCCTGGTGGCGGACTATCCGCCCGCGACGAACCCGCGTGAGCAGCCTCCAGCGGCAAACCTCCCCGAGCTGCGCGCGTTCTACGACGGAATATACGCCGAGATCTGGCGCGGACGTCCGCGCGCTTTCCCGCCTCCCAAGACGCACTTCGCCGCACCGCTACCGAAGTTCCCGATCCAGGGCGGTGGCGCTGTATTCCAAAGTCGCGAGCCTGGTGGCCTGTCCAACTACTGGGGGAGCACTTCGCTACCCTTCACCACCCGGGAACTCGCACGATGGCCCGCTGAGATGGCCGCGCTGGATTCCAGTTATCACGCCGTCGCGGCCGAGATCGGTATCAGTGGCCGCACTGACGGGCTGAATCGCTACTTCGCGAAGGACTACGTCAACCGGCCGTCGATGGAACTGCTGCCTGTCATGGACCAACTGGCCGACGCGGTGAACGGCGCGCCCGCGGGCAACGGCTGGTCGCTGGCCGCGGGCATCAATCGCGCCGCCCTCGAGACCCGTGCGGGTCACCCCAACTCGTGCGTCGCCTGCGGTGAATGCTTGGCCGGATGCGCGCAAGGCTCGATCTACTCCACGCGCCAGACATGGAAGCGTTGGGTCGAGTCTGGCCGCGTCGAGTTCCTCCACTCGCCCGTCACGCGCATCTTTCCCGAATCACGCGCTCTGGAACTGGGGGGCGGCGGTTCCGCGCACACGCTCACCGGGCTCGACGCCATCTTCCTCGCGGCGGGCTGCCCGAACAGCACTGCGCTGCTGCTGCACTCCTTCGGGATCCGTGAGGCCGTCGAGATGCAGGACAACGCGGTGTTCGTGTTCCCGGTGCTCAAGGCGTTCCCACCACGGCCTGCGGACTTCGCCGATCGGTACCTTTCGCTGAACAACCTCATCATCGGCGCATGGCGCGACGAACCAGATCACCCGTACGCGCAGGCGCTCGTGTATCCGAACTTCGACTACCTGTGGCGCTACAACACACCGCCGCTCCTGTGGCCTCTCGCCCGCGCCCTGACACGGGGCGCAAGGCAGCGCCTGCTGTGGGCACGGCTCTACCTGCACGGTGACGACTCGCAGACGTACGCGTTGCGCGTGGACGATTCGGGCAATCCCACATTCGAGACTGCGCGCACGGCCAGAGTCGGAAAGGCTCAGGACTATATCGACCCGATGCGCCGGGCCGCACGCGGGGGGGGATTCCGGATACCGCATCTCGCGCCGATCCACCAGAAGACGAACTCGCACTACGCATGCACCCTGCCCCCAGGGAACAAGCTCGTGCCAGTCACCCCGGACGGCGCAGTCGCTCCTGGCGTGTATGTCTGCGACTCCACGATCTTCCCTTCACTGCCTGCAGTGAGCTTGACCATGACCATCATGGGTCAGGCCCACCGCATCGCGTCGGCCGCACAAATATGAGCGCGGGCAACTCGCTGTGAGAAGGATCGTCATCACCGGCGCTGGCTCGCCCGTGGGTCGCAAAGTCGTGGCGCGACTGCAGCGCGAAGCCGAGGTCGAGATCGAAGCGTGGGTCTCCACGCGTCCCGGCCAAGCGGTTCCTGCACCGATGGCACGTTGCAACTGGCGCGCGGTTGACCTGCAACAGGCTTTGCCAGCGGAGGCGGCTGCGATCGTTGCTCGCTGCGACACGCTGCTGCACCTCGCTTGGGTGCGCTCACCTGATGCGTCGAACGCGATCGCCGTCAACACGAGCATGATTCGCAGCCTGGCACAACACCTGCGTGACGCCGGTGCATTGCGTGTCGTGTCGTCCGTGAGCTCCGGCCCGCGCGCTCGAAGCGCTTATGGAAGAGCCAAGTACGCGGCCAACCAACTGGCGGTGGAAATGGGTGGTGCCGCGCTCCTGCTGGGACTGATCGTCGAGGCCCATCCCGATACGGGCCCCTTCAAGATGCTCGAGGGTTTCGTCCGCAAACTTCCGGTGCGGATCCGTTTCATCGACCGCAACCCGAATATCTATCCGGTGCGCGAGGGCGACGCGATGGAACTGCTCACCGCGTTCGCCACAGACCACGAACTGCGGGGGCTGTACCGGGGATTCTCCTCGCCGTTGGGCATCAACCGTTTCCTCGCCGCGATCGAAGCGGCCTATCCACGTTCTCGAATGCCGTTGCCGATGTTCGCAACACCGCTGCAGGCCGTGGCGGGGTTCGCAAGTCGGCTCCGACTACCCGGTTCGGCGATCCTCGACAAGGTCGCGACCATCCTCCACAAGGATGATGACTATCTGCTCTCCGCGCCGTCCCTGCCGGGGCCTGCGCCTGCGCGTTGTGAAGGGGCGAGCTTCTTCATGTGATGTGGGCAACCGGTGTTGGATGGACGACCGTGGTGATCTGGCGGCTACTCCGTGCAGAAGCCCCCGCAGACCAAGTGGTCCGCGGGGGCTTGTTGTTGCCATGCGATGACCGCTTACCGGGAACGCACCTTCAGCATTCCCCGCGTCGTGGTGGTGAGCGTCGTCGGGTTGACTGACTCGACCTGCGCCACGCAATCGTCGAAGTCCTGATCCGAGCTTGACCCCACCTCACCATCTTCGGCCCCAGCAGCCATCTGAGTCCCGACGATTCATGAGACGCAGCCCATACGAGGGCCTCCACGTGCTCAAGAATCCTTCGCGTTCCCAGATCCGATTCACCATCAGCCCCGATCGCTCTGAGGTGGCCCGCACCGACGCGATGGAGCACTTCTTCGTGGGGGTGATGCGCTGGGGAGTGTCCTGCGTTCGGGCGTGCAACCGTTGACGCTCGCGCGCATGGGTGTACGTATCCTTGAGCGTGCTTCACACCATGGTGGCACGCGCAGCGCAGCAGGAGATACATCCGAAGCGTGAACCACCGCGCCCGGTACACGCTTCTAAAGCATCGCACTCGTCCGACCCTGTCCGGCGCCCACTTCGAGGCAGCGCATCCCGGCTTCAGGTCTGATCCGCTTCCACTGCAGGTCGCAATGGACAAAGTCCTTGGCCTAGGCCAGCAGGCAATCAAGGAACTCGGTGTCGCGACTCTGGGTCGGGCTCGAGCGCTGGATTTCGAGCTCCTTGAGATCTGCGCCGGAGAGATGAGCCTTCAGTAGCCATGTGCGCACACCATCGAAATCGTCGAGGACCACTTCCTCACGAAGCACGATCACAGTGTTCCCCTCTGCTTTCGATTCAGGTCCGCCGCCGTGCGGTCCTGCTGGCACAGCGGTCCGCGACCGGAGCAAGTCACAGCCGCGCGAGTGGGGAGACGAGTGTCCCCGTCTCCCCACTGGATTGCGCCAAACGCCTCTTCGCTAGGGAAATTGGATCTGCACTGTCCCGCCGTCGGCGATGATGGTCACCGGTTTGATGATGATTCCGGGCGTGTGATAAATGCCGGCCTTCATCACGATCTCATCGGTGTTGTCGGCGTCGGCCATCGCACTGAAGAACGCGTTCCAGGGACGCTGCGTGGTGCCCGCCTGCGAGCCGAACCAACTCGCGTCGACGTAGACGGCGCGCGGCATGTAGCCACACCACATACGGAAGTCCGTGGCATCATCGTTGCCGCGGTTGAAGCCATACATGCCGAAGTACCAGAATCCCTGCGAGACCGGATCCACCGCGACTCCTGAATAGTCGCCCCAGCGATAGAGACTATCCGCGCTGTCAGTCACGGGATTGCCGACGTAGCCCTCGCCGGCTTTCAGTAGCTGGCTCTGGGTGAAGCCGGGATCATCGATGGTCTTGGTCGACCATCGGACGTTGGCGTATTCAGAGGTACCCGCCCGGTAGTACACCATGCCCATCTGGCCGTGCGAGTTCACTGCGACGTTGGGCCACAGGTGGAAGTTCACCCCGTCATTGTAGGTGGCGCGGTACGCGACCGTCAGTGTTGGCCACGCGGTAGTGATCTGAAGGATCCCGACACCGGAGCCCCCGCCAACCCCTTCATGGAACGGCATCGTGAGCGTGCCGTTACGGAAGTAGAGCGAGAGTTGCGCAGAGCCGATATTATTCGCTTGCAGCCTCCCGAGCCCCCCTCGTTGCTGCGCGTTGGGAACGCTCGAGGGCTGGGCGAGGTCGACAGTGTTGCGCGACAGACTCGGTCCGCTGATGGGGAAATTCGCTGGCAATGTGACACCCCAGACACTGACACGCAGCGTGTTCGGTGGCGCCGCGGGTGCTTGCCATGCGCTCACGAAGCCGTCGAGCCCCGCGGGCGCGGCACCCTGCACTTGGGCCACGCGTGGCAGGAAGACAGGAGTCGCGCCATCGCCGACCAGATCGACAATGGAGTAGATGCTGACCGCTTGGCCCGCGAGCATGGCGGCCTTGTCCATCACCCAGATGAGATTCGTGTGCGAGGGATAGGACGCCGGAGGGGGTATCGCACTCCAGTCGCCGAACGAGATCAGGTTGCCGCACAGGTAGATCGCGCGCGCCCCGAACCCGAGATCCTCGTAGTCGACGCCTCGACCGTCGAGTTCATTACGCATACCGCTGTACACATACCAGCCTTGGTTGGGATCGGAGGTGATCGAGACCGCTACCGACCAATCCGACTGGCGGGCCGAGAGGTTGAGGTTGAGCGACATGATGTAGAAGCGCCCGCTGCCCTCATCGTAGACCACCTTGGGATCGAACTGTTTCTTCCATCCTGGTTTCGATCCCAGGAGGGCATCGAGGCTCGATGTGAACGTGCGCTGGCCGTTCTTGGTGAAGAACTGGACATAGGAGTTGAACGCGACGACAACATGGTTCGGCCCCGCGGCCATGGTGCAGTCGGGCGGAGACCAACTCCCCGAATCCCGCACGGCGAACGAAGCGGTGAGGTGCGGCTGGTATCCGAAGGCCTGCGTCGACTTCGCGGCGAGCGGACCATCGGTCGGCGGCATCTGGACCGAGGGCGTGATGCTGCGGAAGAGGCGGTCGGCATAATCCGGCGAATCGTTCGCGGTCCGAGGGGTCTCGTCCTCGGTTTCTGTTTCGCCATCGACGTGGAAGCGATCGTGGAACGGGTCGTAGAGCAGCAACTGCTGCAGGTCGGTCGCGGTCACGACGCGCGGTGCGGGCGCGATCATGACTCGAGTGCTCTGCTGCGCCATGGCTGCGCTGGCCGTCAGCATCACGAGCATTGTCGCGATTGCCGCCATGCGCGCGCCTCTCACTGCAGGTTCACGAGAACCAGCACAAGGCCGGTACCCGTCTCCAGAGTGGTCATCGCCTTGCCGAGGATCGCGCCGAAAGCGCGGTCACGGTCGCGGACGGCCATCGCCAAGCCCGGGGTGGCGGAGGTGGTGAGCAGGTCACCGGTATGGATCGGGCCCGAGGTGGCGTCGCAGCGCACCCACACGCGTCCCGACAGCGCCACCGCGGCATGGCCCTCGTTGTCATAGCTCTTGCCCTTGAGCACGACCGCTGCGTCGAGCCCATTGGCGCCGCTCACCACACCCGCGACTCGGCGTGAGTACGCTTCATCAGCGACGCGCAAGCGGCCATCGGCCGAGTCGTCCAGCATGAGTACCGTGCCGGGCTCGACCGCGGGTTCTTTCACCGGAAAGCTCTCGGCCAGGTCGGCGCCGAGGATCTGAAGCGTGCGCACCTGTGCCAGACCATCCGCTTTGAACGCCACGCCACCCGCGGTGTTCGCGAAGATGCCGCCGATCGCGCCGACGGTCTGGGCGATGCCCTTGACGCCTTCGGTCGGGGTACCGAGGAACCCGTAGGTGAGGGCGCTGGTGCAATCACCGGAAACAGCGATGTAGTTCGTGCTGATCCCCGCGACCGCGCGGCTGTCCGTCGAAGTTGCTAGCAGGCCGACCGCGGAGCTGCCGAACACACCGGCCCCCGAGTAACCGTTGGCGACGATGGCGACGTTGTTCGCAGAGGATAATCTCCCGGTAACGCTACTCTGGATGCCGTACCCGCCGCTCTTCACCACATCCAGCTTGGCTGCCGGTGTGGTCGTACCGATGCCGACGTTTCCGCCGGGCCCGTTGAGTGAGAGCGCGAGGGGCGAAAAGGTGTCGTAGTCGAACGCGAAGATGCTCGAGTACGCCGGGCCTCCGCCTTCGAGGAAAACGCCCTTGCCGCTTGCGAACGGCGACGATCCTCCCGTGATGCCCACGCCGCCAGCACCATAGGTGAGGTCGGGACCGTCCGAGACCCACTGCGAACTACCGCCGCCGCCCGCCGCGCTCTTGGAATACAGCGCATAGGGCGCCGCCGTCAGCGGCTGGCGTGGATCGAGGTCGGTGGGACCCGCATCGCCCGGTGTCTCAACCTGGATCAGCATCCATCGCCCCGAACCCTCGAAGGCGCCCGGGCCGAAGTCCGGCATCACCGTGAACACGCCCTGTGAGACGGGGACATCGAGCTGCACGCTGGTCGTGCCGATTTGGTTGCCGTCCACCCGCGCATCCCAGAGCGAAAGCGAGATCGACGCGGTACCCGTGTACGGTAGACCGGCCTTCTTGAGTTGGCCCTGATAAGTGAACGCATTGCCGAGCGGCGTCTGCGCAAGCACGGCCGTGGGGAGCATGGCGTACAGCAGGCATGCCGCAAGGAGCAAGAACAGTCGACGCATGAGAGGTTCTCCTAAGGTGAGATGAGCGGCGAACGCCGCGGCTAGTTCAAGCGGATCAGGCGACGAACAGCGCTGAAGCTTCTGGTCTCGAATCGCACGAGATAGACGCCGGGGGAAACGCGTCGGCCATCGTCGTCGGCGCCGTCCCAGTTGACGCTGTGGCGCCCCGCCGGGAGGACGCTGTTGGCGAGCGAACGCACCCGACGGCCATCGATCGCGAAGACTGCGAGCTCCGTGCGGCTCTCACGCGGCAGATCGAAGCCAATGCGTGCGGCAGCGAACGAGGGATTCGGCTGGATGGCGTGCAGCGAGAACACGGTCGGCCTGTCGCCGCCCGGGTGATTGACGCCGACCAGCGGGTCTGCGAGTCGGTTCCAGAACCCCCCCGCGAGCACGTAATCGCCCGCCGTGAGGATCGCCGTGTCGGACTGCCCGAAAGTGCCGTCGACCCGGTAGCCCGCTCCGATTTCGGCGCCGGCCCCACCAACCGAGCTGCCACCGCCGCCGGCGATCACCGACCAACTCAGGTCATACGAACCGCCGCTCTGGGCCTGAGTCCCACCGCTGCTCGCGAGGAGGAACACCAGTGCCAGGGCGAACGCGCTCAAGCCTCTGTTGATATCCATGGAGACGCCTCCCGGGCGGCCCGCCGCGTTTGACGAGCGCGCGCCCAATGAGAGAAACGAACGTCGAGCCCCCCATGCACGCAGGGATCTCAGCGGCGCATTCGCTCGCCCACGGAAGCGAGCCCGGTGGATTTCCGAGTGCGGATGGGCCGGTGGGTTCGTTTCATAGGATATGGACCCGGGATCCGCGGCATCCGTCATGCGACTTGAGGAGTGGGATGCACCGCTTGACGGGGGCGCGTACACCAGCGTCCAATGGCGGGAGGCTCGACTCGATTGCGCCTTCTCTCTTGCAGGAAGGCCTCCGCTTGACGTCCCCAGATGTTCCATTGCTGCCCCCCTCGCTCGATACAACACAGGTGCTGCTCGAGCGAGTACGCGCTGGCGACGACTCGGCGCGCGAACGGCTATTCGCACGCGTGCTGCCTGCCCTCACACGGTGGGCGCATCGGCGCCTGCCGCTGAATGCACGCGACATGCACGCGACCGACGATCTTGTTCAGGTGGCGCTCATGCGCGCGTTTCGGAACCTCGATACCTTCGAGTGCCGCGGGGAGGGGGCCTTTCTCGCCTACCTGCGCGCGATCCTCTTGAACGCGGTCCGCGACGAAGTGCGTGGCGCGGTGCGGCGTGGGAACGCCAGGCCGCTCAGCGCACCCCAGATCGATCCGGGCCCTTCGGCGCTCGAACTGACCGTGGGACACGAAACGCTCCGTCGTTACGAAACCGCGTTGGCGACACTGCCCGAGGACCTGCGCGAAGCAGTGATCCTCAAGGTCGAGATGGGTTACGACAATGCGCGGCTCGCAGAAGCGACGGGACGCCCGTCGGCGAACGCGGCACGCATGGCGGTCGCGCGTGCACTGGTGCGACTGGCGGAGGCGATGCGTGAGTGAGCTTGAGCCGCCGGACCCCCTGCTCGAGGCCGCACTCGCCATGGCCGACGACGCATCTGTCGATTGGGATCGTGCGACTACCGACGCTCCAGCACTGAGCGAATCATTCGCGAACCTGCGCGCGGTTGCGGAACTGGCGCACCAGTACCAGCTCGAGACTTCGAGCGAGCCCATGCCCGCAGCCGCGTTCACCTGGGGAACGCTCCAAGCTCTGCGGCGGATCGGCGAAGGCGCGTTCGGCGAGGTGTGGGAAGCATGGGATCCCGGCCTGCAGCGCCGCGTGGCGCTCAAGCTGCGGCGGACTGGGTCGGCGAGTGGCGCGGGCGCCGCGGTGTGGCTCGGCGAAGCGCGGCGACTCGCGCGCGTGCGGCACGATCATGTGCTCACGATCCACGGTGCCGATGTCCACGACGGCCGCGCCGGCCTGTGGACTGAACTGCTGGTGGGTCGTACGCTCGAGGATGTGTTGCGAGAGGACGGCCCGCGCAGCGCTCGCGAGGCCACTCTCATCGGGCTCGATCTGTGTGCGGCGTTGGCAGCTGTCCATGCTGCTGGCCTCGCGCACGGCGATGTCAAAACAAGCAATGTCATGCGGGTTGGGGCAGCGGGTGGCGGCGCCAGCGATACGGGCCGGATCGTGCTCATGGACTTCGGCACGTCGCACGACGCTTCGCCCACTGCCCGCCATGGCGGCGCGGCGGGTACGCCGCTCGCGTGCGCGCCCGAGGTGCTGCGGGGGGGGCCACTCTCGGCAGCAGCCGATGTGTATTCGCTCGGCGTACTGATCTACCGCTTGGTCACCGACGACTATCCGACGCATGCCACGACGCTTGCCGAACTCGAAGCCGCTCATGCTCGTGGCGATCACCAACCGCTGCGGAGCCTGCGCCCCGACTTGGCAGCGGGGTTCGTACAGACGGTGGAGCGCGCGCTCGCGCACGATCCAACAAAGCGCTTCCACGATGCCGCAGCGATGGAGCGCGCGCTCGCGGCGCAGTTGGGAGTCACGCCGCACACGAGCGAGTCGCGCACCTCGCGTGTTCGGCTAGCGCTTGCCGCGGGCGTCGGAGCCCTGCTTGTGGCTGTGATCTGGGGAGGCATGCGTTGGATCCCCGAGTGGACGCGTCCGCACTTCAGCCTTGCGAGCACCGGTGCAGGCATCGCGACCAGGACCGTTCAGACATTGCATGGTGTCGGTGACCTGAGCCTCTTTGGTTCCTGCTCCACCTCTCCGGGAGACATCGACGGCGATGGCATCCCCGATCTGGTGGTGGGTGCGCCAGGTGAATCGACCTCGCGCGGCGCAGTGCATCTCCTTCGCGGTCGGGAGGATGGCGGCTTCGAGCCTTGGCGCACCTTCGTGGGTGAAGGGCAGTTCGGCTACAGCGTGACTTCGCTTGGCGACCTCGATGGCGATGGAGTCCCCGACTTCGCAGTCGGGTCCATCGCAGGCGTGGGCATACACGGCGGGGCGGGCACCGTCTCGATCCTGCATGGCGATCGCCGCGTGGGAGCACGTGTGGGACAGATCCTTGTCGGCGAGCGCGACGGCTCCTATTTCGGCTATTCGATTGCAGGCGCCGGCGACGTGAATCAGGACGGGCATCCCGATCTCATCGTTGGCGCCCCGCTTGACGCGGCTGGAGGCCGCGCCTCAGGCCGCGCATTCGTGTATCTCGGTGGCCCTGGCCTCAGCATGCGGTTGGCTGCGGTGCTCGGTCCCGGTTCCGTCGCTGCACAGTTCGGCGTTTCGGTCGCGGGGACCGGTGACATTGATGGCGATGGTTTCGCCGATGTGGCGGTTGGCGCCAACGCACAGCGCGGCACTGAACACGCTGGCGGGCACGTTGCGGTGTTCCTGGGCGGCCGACAGATGGACTCGGTCGCCGATCTCGATCTGTATGGCTCCGACGATGGCGGCTGGTTCGGTATCTCTTGCGCCGGCCTGGGTGACTTCGATGGGGACGGCTTTGACGACTTCGCGGTCGGCGCTGAGCGCGGCGATGGCTTCGAGCCCTATGCAGGCTGCGTTTCGATCTTCCTCGGCGGCCAGCATCCGAAAGCGACACCGGCGCGCGTGCTTCGCGGTGCGCGCAGGGGTTCGATGTTCGGCCACTCACTCGCTGCAGGGGACTTGGACGGCGACGGAAATCCCGATCTACTCGTCGGCGCGTATGGAACCAACGAGATCGGTCCGGTCGCGGGCGAGGCATTCGGCTATCTTGGTGGGCCATCCTTCCTGCTCAAGCCGACGGTACGCTTCACGGGCAGCGAGGAGGCTGGCAACTTCGGAACGAGCGTCACGACCGTGCCCGGCCGTGCCGGACGCTTCGCCAGTGTGATTGTTGGAGCTCCCTATTCGGGCCGCGGACAGAGCGGTGCCGTGTGGGTGTTCACGCTCTCGCGTTTCGAGTTCACGCGTCCGTTGTCCGGGACGATGTGGCGCGCAGGTTCACCCGAACGCGTCACCTGGCTCGGCCGCGAACGCGCCGTGCTCGAATGGGGCGACAGCACTCGCACGCGGTGGCACATGCTCGCGCGTGATGCCGGCGGAAGCGACGAGAACACGCTCGACGTCAAGCTTCCCGCTGGCACGTGTGGACCGATCGTTCTGCGCCTGCGTCCTGCCGATCCGCGCGTCAAGCACGACGCGATTTCGGAGCCGATCGGGGTGAGGTAGCGTCACCAGGCCCTTTGCGGACATTGTCCTGACTAGGACGCCCGATCCGAACTTCGGGCGAGCGGCAAGTAATGTCGAGGGACTTCCGGGAGGGCCTCCCGTGGGGCTGCGCATCGGGGATCTCAACCTTGTAAATGTTGTTCCTTGGGACTAGTGGCCTGTATCGTTATGGGTCAACTTGCGAATCAGAGTCCCACGACGGAACGAGCCCCCACCATGCACTCCACCAAGCCACGCATGCTCATCGGATTCCTGCTGCTCCTGAGCCTCGCCATGTTGCCGCGATTCGCGCATTCCCAGATCATCGGTGGTGCGGGATTCGGCACCAATGGTCCGGTGTACTCCATCGTCGAATCCGGCGGCCTCGTCTACGTCGCTGGCAATTTCTCGCGAGTGGGCCCGTCGCTGGGAAACGGCGTGCCGCTCTCAACCGCGACGGGCACCGCCGTCGCGGCACCGGCGTTGATCAATGGCAGCGTGCACGCAGTCGTGCCCGACGGCGCCGGCGGTTGGTACGTGGGTGGAGCGTTCACCCAGGTCGGCGGCGTCCCGCGCAATCGGCTGGCCCGATTGAACGCCGATGGCTCGCTCGCGGCGTGGAATCCCGGCGCGAATGCCAAGGTCAACTCCATTGCGTTCGTGAATGGTGTGGTCTACGTGGGCGGCCAGTTCACCTCGGCGGGTGGAGCGGGTCGTTCGTACGTCGCGGCGCTCGATCCCACCACCGGCCTGGCAAGTGACTGGAACCCGGGCTGCAACGGTGAGGTGCTGTCCGTGGCGGCGGGCGGGGGTGCGGTGTACGTGGGTGGCTCGTTCACCAGCTGTGGCGGTGTGCAGCGCTTCCGGTTTGCTGCGATCGACGCGGCGACGGGACAGCCGAAAGCGTGGTCCGCGAACACCGACGCCGCGGTGTACGCCGTGGCGATCAGCGGAACGTCGGTCGTCCTCGGTGGCGACTTCACCGCAGTGGGGGTGACACCGCGCAACTACCTCGCGGCGGTCGACTCCAGCACCGGCGTGGTCACCGGCTGGAACCCCGATGCCAGCTATGTGGTGCGATGCCTGGCCGTGAGCGGTCCCACCGTCTACGCCGGCGGAGCGTTCACAACGGTCAGCGGGCTGCAGAGGGTGCGACTCGTCGCCATCGACGCGACTACCGGTGTGCCCAATGCGTGGGACCCCACGGCCCAGAACACGGTCCTCTCGCTCGCGGTCAATGCCACCACGGTCTACGCGGCCGGGCTGTTCACCAGCATCGACAATGTGGGGCACAAGGGTCTCGCCGCGATCGATATCGCGACTGGGAATGCGAGTGCTTGGGATCCCGGTGCGAATGAAGTCAGCTATGCGGTCGCCGTGAGCGGCACGACCGTGTTCGCCGGCGGCCTGTTCACCCATATCGGCGGTACGCCGCGTCGGTCCCTCGCCGCATTCGACGCGGTGACCGCGGAGTTGGCCGCATGGAACCCGAACCCCGTGGGCACGGTGGTCGACATGGTCCTCTCAGGAGGCACCCTCTACGTGGGGGGCTCCTTCGTCAGCATCGGGGGACAGGCTCGCACGAACCTCGCCGCCCTCAATCTGGCCACCGGGCTCGCGACCGCCTGGAATCCTGCGGCCCCCGATGCGAGCGTGAATGATCTCGCCATCAATGGCAGCACGCTGTACGTGGCGGGCAGCTTCGCCAATGTGGCCGGTCAGCCTCGCAACCGTCTCGCGGCGGTCGACACCGGGACGGGCGCGCTTACCGCCTGGAACCCCAATGCGAATGCCTTGGTCACCGATATCACGCTGGGTGGCTCGGTGGTCTATGTGTGCGGCAGCTTCACGAGCGTGGGGGGGCAGCTCCGCGATAACATCGCCGCGCTCGACGCCGCCAGTGGTCTGGCCACGGCATGGAACCCGTCGGCCAATGGCTTCGTCGCCGATATGGCCCTTGGCTCAGGTGTGATCTATGCGTGCGGTGACTTCAGCAACATCGGCGGCGCGGCCCGCAACCGCGCGGCGGCGCTCGACGTGGCGACCGGACTCGCGAACGGGTTCGCGCCCAGTCCGAGCACCAGCGTCTACTCAGTGGAGCTCGGGCCGAACCGTGTGTATCTCGGCGGCTACCTGCTCACATTGAATGGCCTGACCCGGCCGTATGTCGCGGCCGCGGATCCGATCACATCCGCAGCGTCCGACTGGCGCCCCGCCCCGAACGATATCGTGCAGACGATCCATGTGAGCGGCAATCGGGTGTACCTCGGCGGCGAATTCACCTTGGTCAACAACCAGCTGCGGTCGGGTTTCGTGGTGACCGAGTTGCCGCTGATCACCGTCAGCGACCCAGTGCTGACCGAAGGTGCGAGTGGTACGCAGCAGATGGTCTTCACCGTGGACCGCACCCCTGGCTCGCTCAGCACGTCGAGGGTGAGCTATGTCACCACGGATGGGACCGCCACCGCGGGAAGTGACTACACGGGCGTGGGCAGCCTGACCCTGACCTTCACCGGAAGCCAGGCCAGCCGCACGATCGCGGTCCCCGTCAACGGCGACCTGCTCCCCGAAGCGGATGAGTCGTTCACCCTGAACCTCTCCGCACCCAGCGGGGCGTTCCTCGCCAAGACACAGGGCGTGGGCACCATCACCGATGACGACGCACCGCTGATGCTGTGCTCGGATCTGTACGCGGTCGATGGCCCGGTGTACGCCACGCTCGTGTCGAACGGTGTGTTGTACCTGGGCGGGAGTTTCACCCACGTGGGGCCGGCTCCGTTCAGCCTGGGCACTTCGCAGGCACGCAACCGGATCGCGGCGATCGATCTCGCGACGGGCGCCGTGACGGCGTGGAACCCGAATGCCAATGCAACGGTCCGCGCGCTCCATGCCAGTGGTGGTGTGGTCTACACGGCGGGAGAGTTCACCACCATCGGCGGGCAATCGCGCAGTGGATTGGCGGCGGTGGACGTGGTGACGGGATTGGTGAGCGCGTGGAATCCGAACCCCACGGGTAGCGTGTTCGCTCTCGAAACGGCGGGGAACGAGGTCTACGTCGGGGGGTCTTTCTCGAGTATCGGCGGGCAGACGCGGTCCAATCTTGCCGCCCTCAGTTCCACCACCGGGCTCGCGACCACGTGGAATCCCAATATCAGCGGCATCGTGAACACCATGGTGCGCGGTAGCGGGGTGCTGTACATCGGTGGCGATTTTCAATCCGTCGGCGGTGGCGGCGGCGGCGGTGGCGGCGGTGGCTCAACCCAACGGCGCCGGATCGCGGCGATCGATCTTGTCTCCGGACTCGCCACGGCGTGGGATCCCAACGCGAATGGTGCCGTCAGCGCGCTTGCCCTGAGCGGCACCACGCTCTATGCGGGGGGGTATTTCACGAACATCGGGGGACAGGGCCGCGCGAGGATCGCTGCCTTGAGCACCAGTACCGGCCTTGCCTCGAGCTGGAATCCCGGCGCCGATATCGCCGTGCGAGCCATTGCCGTGGACGGCGGCACGGTCTACGCCGGCGGGTTGTTCACGAGCATCGGTGGGCAGTCGCGCAACTTCCTGGCGGGACTGGATGCAGTGACTGGCGCGGCCGACGGCTGGGTGCCCGAGCCGGATCAGCCAGTGGGCACCATCAGTGCGATCGGCTCCCGGGTGTATGTGGGTGGCGAGTTCAGCAACATCGCCTTGACCGCGCGCAACGGGCTCGCGTGCCTCATCCCCGCGCAGCTGGTGGATGTGTCGGGATCCAGTGACATGAGCCAGCTTTCCTTCGCCGGTGTGAGCCCCAACCCGAACCGTGGCGCGATGCGGCTCTCCTTCGTGTTGCCGCGCGAGGCGCATGTGCAGATCGCGCTTTACGACATCTCCGGTCGGCAGGTCGGGCGAGTGCTCGACGAACCCCGCGGTGCGGGACGGCATGAGGTGGCATGGGACTCGCGCAAGCATGGCATGCGCGCGGGGCTCTACCTGGCGCGGATGCAGGCGCTCGGAACGAGCGTCACGCGGCGGGTCCTGCTGGTGGAGTGAACGGCACCGTGGCGATCGCTGTTGTGTGCGCGAGATGAGTCTTCAGCTCGGGCCGATCTGACGGGCGAGATACGCGGCGTCGCGCCCGACCCATCCGAGCAGCGATGAGCCACGCGTGTGCTGCCACGGTAGGCCGAGGAACGCGAGCCCGGCCAGGTCGGTGAGGCCGCGCGTCTGTCGTGGGCGGCATTCGGCATCGAGGACCGGCGCTTTCAGCCACGGGTACGAAGGTCGGAACCCGGTGGCCCAGACGACCGTCGCGGGCTCGTGGCGTGTGCCGTCCGATGCGATCAGCGCTGGCCCGTTTGCGCCGGTGATGCGTGGTACGACGCGCACGCCGACCCATCGGCGAGTCCGCGGCGACGCGCATCGCGCCAGTGTTCTCGAGCCACCAGAACAGGCTCTTGCCGAGGATGCGCGCCGGCACGGGCCGCAGCGCAGCGCCGGTGGCGAGCACGACCTTGTGGGTCGCTGCCAGCTCGGCCGCGATCTGCACGCCCGAGTTGCCCGCACCCACGACGACGACCGGACCGGCGGGCAGTTGCGCCGGTGAGCGGTAGGCACTCGAGTGGATCTGCACGATGTGCGGCGGCAGCGAGCGAGCGAGCGCCGGAAGGTGCGGAGCCTGATGACCGCCGGTTGCCACCACCACATGGCGCGCCTCGTAGGTGGCGAAGCCGGTGGTCACCCGCAGGCGATTCGGGCCGAGCGCGCGCAGTCCGTGGACCGGTTCGTCGAGCGCGAGCGGCAGTGCGAACGTCCGTGCGTAGCGGGCGAGATAATCAGCGACTTCGTCCTTGGTCGGTAGGTGCTCCGGCGGCGCGGGGAACGGCATGTCGGGCAGAGCCGAGTAACGAGCCGGCGTGAAGAGCCGCAGCGAATCCCAACGCGCGCGCCACGAATCGCCGACCCGCGCCGCGGCATCGAGTATGAGGAACCGATGGCCGTCCCGCTGCAGCTGCCGGCCCATCGCGAGGCCGGCCTGCCCGCCGCCGATCACGAGCACGTCGTACTGCTGTGCGGGGCGCACGCGCGGCGTCATCGCACCACCCCCGTGAACTCGGCGGCCGCAGCGGGCTCGCTGGTGAGCGCGCCGAGGAACGCCACGAGTTGCGCTCGTTCGCGGACGGACAGGTGCAGCGGTTTGATCTCGGAATGGCCGGACGGCGCGCGCGGCGCGCGGTCGTAGTGCGCGACCACGGACTCGAGGTCGGCGATCTGGCCCGCGTGCATGAAGGGCGCGCGGGTCGCGACGTCGCGTAGCGCGGGTGTCTTGAACGCGCGCTCGAGCTCGGGGCCGTCGGTCGTCATGAACTCCAGCTCACGGCAGCTTCCGCGGGGTGCGTCGCTCCAGCGGCTCCGGCAGTTGAACTCGTCGGCCATGACCTGATGCGCTCCGAGCGCGCGGCCGCGGTCGTTCGGCAGCGCACGCACTGCCGCCACACCCGTGTTGTGGAAGTGGTCGTCGGTGAAGCGCGGCCCGTTGTGACAGTTGATGCATTGCGCCTTGCCGATGAAGAGCCGCAGTCCCGCTTGCTCGTCAGTCGAGAGGACGCCCGCCGCTATGCGGCCTGCCGCGACCGAGTCGGCGAAGCGATCGAAGCGAGAAGACGTTGGACGCAGCGTGCGCTCGTA
>Ga0163144_10010543_pt1 | contig 19692 bp, 18 predicted proteins | sample OliLak19BULKMAT1_FD_123175 | JGI IMG/M metagenome (GOLD analysis project Ga0163144, IMG submission 123175) | Freshwater microbial mat bacterial communities from Lake Vanda, McMurdo Dry Valleys, Antarctica - Oligotrophic Lake LV.19.BULKMAT1 | ecosystem: Environmental > Aquatic > Freshwater >... | reverse complement strand
TCGAAGCCGGCTTCGTTGGTGGTGCGCCACGCAATCACGGCGTTGCCTTCTTCAATGCCCTCTTCCACTTGCGACCAGATGTGTTCGCGCAATCGGCGCGAGTAGTTGCCCACGTACACACCCGCCCGAATTTCCAGCAGCCACACCGCCAGCCGGCCACGCAGTCGGGGCGGCGCGTTTTCAAGAACGATGACCAGCATCGCCCAGGCTTTCCGGGTTGGGCAATGCCGGGCCGACCGAATCCTCAGGCGCCTCGGGTCGGGGGATTTCGCCGGCGGCAAGCATTTCTTCGATGTCGGGAATGATGCGGTCCAACAGCTTGGTCTGCCGAAAGATGTCGCGGCAGGCCAGGCGAACGGCCCGCTCCGCGTTGGCCGGTTCCGACGCTGCGACCTTGAAGGCCGCCGGCACCACCGTCTCGAACTTGTAGACATCGGCCACGTCATAAACAAACGACAGCGGCTTGCCGGTGTGGATGAACCCCACCGCGGGTGCGTAGCCCGCCGCCAGCACGGCCGCTTCGGTCACGCCATACAGGCATGACGTGGCCGAAGACAGGCAACGGTTCGGCAGATCGGAAACATCCCACTTCGACGGGTCGTATTCGCGCCCGGACCATTTGACGCCGAACTTTTGCGCCAACAGTTGATAGGTGTGCCGCACCCGCGCGCCTTCAATGCCGCGCAACTGATCGACGCTGCGCCGCTGCGGTGGCTCCTCGCCAAAGCGCATCGCATACATCTTGCGCACCACCTTCAACCGCAGATCATCATCCAGTGCAAGGCGTGCCTGGTACAGCAGCCGGTCGGCCCGCGCACCGCCGGGCTGGCCCGACGAATACAAGCGCACACCCGCTTCGCCCACCCACACCAGCAGCGTGCCCACACGCGCCGCCAGTGCCGCCGCGCGGTGCGACACGCGGGTGCCGGGCTCCAGCATGATGCAAGCGATGCCACCCACCGGTATGTGCGTCAGTACCGCGCGCACGCGAAGGCCCTGGTTGTCGACGACCACGAATGCGCCGTCAACGACATCGATCTCGCCCTTTTCAACGAAGACGACCGAAAGCCGTTCCTTGATGGGAATGGGCTTGAGGGGTGGCAGGAGCCCTGGCACGGTCGATCAGGGCATTTCGCCGGCTGATGCCAGTGCGTCGGCCACCACCGTGGCACTCAGTCGATGGCCGGAAGCCTGGAGCTGTTCGATCAGCACGCGCACCACCGGCACCAGGCCTTTGCGTTTTGCCAGCACCAACACGCCAAGCGTGCCGATGACGATGAGGCCGAGCGCGTGCGCGCAGTGGCGCGCTGCCATGTCGTCGGCCAACAGACGCGCATGGATCTCGATGGCGCGGCCGATCGCTGCGCTTTCACCTGCATCGAGCCCGGCCGCAGCATAGGGCTGGGCATCGCAAAGCATGAGCGCCCCGCTGGTGACGGCCGCCCCGATGCGCTGCGCATCGGCAAGTTCGGGGCGTGCCACGCATTCGTTGAAGACGGCTCGCGGCACCTGCACCTGCTCGAACAATTGGCCCAGCAGCGGCCAACAGATCGAGCCGCCCCAGCGCAATGAGCGGGCCGGAGTCTGCTACGACGACCCTAGTCAACCTAGTCGCCGAAGGCTGCAAGCTCGCGCTCCAGCTCGCCGGGTTCCAGGCGAATGACCGAAATCTGCCGCTGCCCCAACTCGTCGATCATCTCGCTGTACGACAAGCCGGCGATCCGAGCGGCCAGGCCGAGACTGATTTGTTCGTGGTCGAACAAACGGGCCGCGACTTCAATGCAAACCGAGCGAGATTCGAGGCCCTTGCCCAGGGGCACGGCCAACAGCACCGGCTTGCCGTCACGCGTGACCATCGAGGGTTCCCCGTGTTCGGCTTCGTCCATCAGCTGCTGCGGCCGTTGGTTCAGGTCGTCGGCGGTGAGGGTGCGCATGATGCCTCCGAAGTCAGGGGGTGAAACGGCCTTGAGCTTATCCCACCCGTCGCACGAGCAGCAAGCCGCAGCCGAAGGCCTTGGCACGGCCGATGCCGCGGACCAGCGCCTCGGTCAGGGCCGCTGCGTCGGTCACGAGCAACTCACCGCTGAAATCGACGGTGGTGAACTGGACATCGCCCTTCTTGCCGCGATGGCGGGTGTAGGCATCCACGTTCAGCGCGTCTTCTGCAAAGTCGAATCCATGGCGCGCAGCTTGGCGTTTCAGCCAGCCTGTGCACGTGCGGAAGACCAGCTCCTGCATCTGTGGCTTGTCGTCGTCCTGCCATTCCTTCCATTGAGTCAGGCCGCGTTCATGTACGAGCTTCGTTTTCGCCTGCATGACCACGTCGTGGCGCACATGGGCGCCATGCTCGTTGTGGCCCGCCACGACGGGATTGGCGCGAAGGTCGAAGCGCAGGCGCATGCCGGCTCGCAGTTGCGGGGCGAAGGGCCGTGTCTGGACGCGCCAGGCGGTATCGCGGACCTGCGGCGCACGTGCCGAAACAACGTGGTACCTGGGCAAGCCATCGCGATCATCTCGCCGGAAAAGAAAGTCTCTTGGCGTTCCGGGTGTGGCCGGAAACATGGTCCACATCCATTGGTGGTCGGCATAGGCGTCCGCGTGTGCAGTGCCAGCGCCATAGGCCCACTGGTGTGCTGCGTCGCGCAGATGTGCGGAGTCGGGTGCTACGAGGCTGAAGAACATGTTCAGTTCCTTCCTGTCAACTGGGCTCTTCGAGCAACTTGCTGTGTTCGGTCCGGTCGCCGAACTGCCAACTTTTGCGGCGGATGACGCGGTCTGTTCGCGCAACGCTCAGGTCGGGCGCTGCGCCCGCGTGCACACCATCACCCCACACCAGGCGAACAATGTCTGCCAATGGTTCCAGGGGCGGACGCTGACCCAATGCAAGTGCTTCCAGGCGCGCGGTGGAAGCGCGCCGATAGGCTTGCAACGCTACGAGCGCCGAGTCGGCGTCGAGCACCTCTGGCGCCAGCGGCGCAGCCGGCGGGCAAGACTTGCGGCCGAGATACAGCACGAAGCGGGGGGTACGAAGCGCGGTTGCCAGTTCATGCAGGGTGTGCGGCGGCTTGCCTGCCGCGTTGGCCTGCACAGCCACCAGGCACGCAGCGTCCTGGCGGTAGTCGCGGGTCGACAAAACGGTATTGAGATCACGCGTCGGCATGGCCAATTCGTCGCGCCGTGTGGCGTGCGGTCGGCCTTTCAAGGCCGTTCGGCCCGGCACTTGCGCGGTGTGATAGTCCCGCAGCAAACGCCCGGCAGACAACACGCCCACGGCGAAGCCGAAAGCATCGCGCAGTGCAGCATGGGCGGGCTCGTCGTCACGACGAATCCCGAGCGCGGCGGCCAGCAGACCCAGCAGCGCAGACTCTCCCGGGTAGTCATGGCTGCCGCGAAATTCACCTACCGCCACTTCGCCCCACGAGGCCAACGGCGCCAGCAACTGGAACACCAGGTACTCCATGACTCAGGCCTTCGCGAACGCGGCCAACTCGTCGAGCGACCCTTCCGCGGTCTCGACGTTGATGGCGTAGCGATGGTCGGCGCACTTGCCGTAGACCTTATCGAAGTTGTCGCACCGCTTCGAGAGGGCGGCTACCGAGGCGTCCAGCATGCCTTGGTCCTCAAAGGGTTTGATCGGCTTGAGAAAAGCCTGCACCAGCGAGCGGGGCTGTTGATTGCCCTTCTCCGCCAGCACATAGCTCGCATAGGCGCGCGATGCGTGGCTGTTCTGCATGCCGGTCGGGGAAACCTTGGTGGCGGCGTGAATCAAGGCTTCGAGCGCCTTGGCGGTCAGTGCCGCATCGGCGCCCAGGTTCTCCTTCAGAAGCTCGCGGTCGATGCATACGTAAAGGTAGAACAACCCGGCGCCGTAGCCGCGTTCTCCGATGTGACTGGCGCCTTTGTCTTCCAGGCCCTTGTTGAGGTCGTCGACCGCGGTGAAGTAGTCATCCTCCACAGCCGCCTTGTGCACGGTCACGGCGTGTGCCACTTGAACAGCGGCTTCGACATTGAACGCTGGAGAGTCGGCCAGCATGCGGCCGAACATGGCGATGTCGACCCCCTTCCTCGGCTGGCGAAGAAGGTTGAGTTCGTCGCCGATGGGCCCAGACTTGCGCTGCGCGCAAGAACTTGCCAATTCGTCCACCGCCTGCCGCTCTTCGGGGCTGATGTGGGCCAGCTGTTCGATTTCAAGATCTTCGTCCTGGTCGGTTTTCTTGTCGGACTTCAGCTTGCCGAAACAGCCCGCCACGCTGCGCGCCCATTCGCGTGCTGGCTTGTCGGCAACCTCTGCCGCCCGAAGCGCGTTGAAGACTTCTTTGCCGAGCCGCTTGGTTCGTGTGCCCAGGTAGCCGTCGAGCGCGGCCTCAAAGGCTTCCGAGGTGCGCCAGGCGCGCTTCTGGCTTTGTGACGAGACGCGCAACCTCAGGGCATTGCCCATCAGCGCCGTTTTCGGCCGGCCGGTGTCGTCGCGGTTGAGATTGGACGGCGGGTAGTTGGTCAAGAGGTGAAGTTGTACGAATCGGGACACGGTGCGTTCCTTCCTGTGAATCGTTGGCTGCGGGCTTCAGTTCTGGGCTTTGGCGTCGGGCCAAACGTAGTCGTAGGCCCACTGCTTCTTGACGACATCGCCCCAGCGGATGACGTCGTTGCTCAGCGCGAGAACATTGGCGCGATGGCCCATCAGGGGCAGCACGCGGCGCAGCCCCGTGAAGAGCGCTTCCAGATCGGGGGATTCGAGCAGCCGCATGAAGCGCAGGGGGCTGACCGGTGCGCGGTCGCTGCCCTCGGGTGGCTTGCTCATGGTGACCACCAGTTTCCGGTCATCGTCTTGCTCCACATGGGCCAGCAGCCCGACGGCTGCGGCCAGCGCATCGCGCCGGTGCGTCCGGCCCTCGTCGTTCCAGCCTGCAGCGCACAAACGCTTGTAGAGCGTCTGATAGTGCGGCGTGAGCGTCACCGCGGTGACGTTGCCGGCGCGGCGCAGCACGGCTCGCGCGGCGCGATTGTCATCAAGACCTTTCCACCAGTCCAGCAGCGTCTTGCCAGGTTCGTATTGGTCGCTCAACGGCTTCATGGTGTCCTCCGGTTTGTTTGCTCTCCCGCATCGTTGGGGGAAGGCAGGGGTGGCTTCTTGCTGGTGCCCTTGGCCTTCTTGCCAGGGGCGGGTTCTGCCACGGGCAAGGCCAGGCTCTCACGGAGCTTCTTGCCGTACAGGCCTGCCATCAGCTTTCGGCGTGCTTCTGCGGCGCGGCGTGGATGTTGGCGCTCGACTGCGCCGGCGCCTACGAAGACCTCGTCGAAGAGGAGACGCACGACACGCTGCAGCGTGCCAAGCCATCTCTCCGACGCAGCGATGCGGTCGAATGCCTTCTCGTCGCGCGCTGCGGCAATTCGCGCTTCCAGCTGCCGATAGAATGCCGGTTCAGTGCCGCTCCAGAAGCTCGCATCGATGTGACTGAAGTCACCACGCGCATCGGCACCGAACCAGGCGTCCTTAACGGCGCTGCGCAAGAAGAACGCTGCCATTTCGGCGGCGGCGAGGTGCTGGCCCACCTCCACCTCGACCTCGCGCTGAACATCCTTGGAGCACATGGCCAAGCCGTATAGCGGGACAGTGGCTTCGTACCAGCAACGCGCCTTCATGTTTTCCATGTCGTAACCAAACGCCCACAGGCGCAGGTTGGTGCCGAGCTGTCGGCCTCGTTCCTGAAGTGCATGCTCAACAACGCGGGCCGGCTTGCGGGGGCGCTTGGGATCACCCCCGGCTCCAGCAACCCAACCCAGCCACTGTCTATACCCCAGCCCGCCAGGTTGCGGATGCAGAGGCAGCCAGCCTTCTTTGGTTTCGTAGTAAGGCGAGAGCGGGTGTTCCCAGGCGCCCTTGTAATTCAACCCGTAGTTGCGAGTGGCGTAGCGCTGCAACCGGCGCGCAGAAGGCATCGCACAGATATCGCAGGTACCCGCGGACAGATGCTCGAAGTCGAGCCTGATGCGGCGAGGCATGGCCCAGAACGTGTGGTCAGGGTGAACCTGAACTGGGGCAGTCTCGCCATCCGCTGCTTGAATGGCGGTGATGTCGGCGAGCCATGGAAAACGCAGATGCAGCGCTGTTTTCGTGGCGTCCCCACACTGAGCAAGAAAGCCGTCTCGCTCACGTACGTTCAGCCAAACGTCGTGCCACAGGCCGTTGCCTTGGTTGGCTGCGGCCGTGATCAACGTCGTCAACGGTCCGCCGCCGCGCAGGCCGGTTCGGTGACCGGCACCGCCGGAGGGTGCATTGATCTGCAGCGTCAGCAGGGCGGTTGCAGCACAGTGCGGGCAGAGCGCCTGCACATGGGCCCGCTTGATGAAGTGGTCGCTGTTGTTCTTGACGGCGTTCTCGCCGGGTGCTTCGATCAGCAAGCCGCTGATCGCAACGAACTCCTCAGCCTGCAAGTTCCTGTCTTGCATGAAGCGCGCGCCGTCACCGTCGAAGATGAATGCTGACTCAATTGGAGAGAACCATTCACGCAGCGTCGGCTGATCCGGCGGCGTCTTGAACCACTGCCGCCATTCACTTGCGCTGTTGGCCGGCGAAGTGGTCTGTAGCAAGCCAATGGCGAATTGCGCCAAGGCGCCGTTGAAGTCCGGTCGATCGGCGTCGAACGCGACGATTTCGGTGTCGGACAACCGACATGGCGCAATCCACTCGCGCGTCCCGTCACGCAGGCGCACTGGCATCCAGGGTTCTTGCAGGAGGTTCATGCGTTTTCCTCAGTCACCAAAAGTTGTGTCGCCACTTGCGCCCGCAAGCCTGTTCGCTCGTCGTAAAGCCATGTCTGGGAACGCTCGGCTTGCTTTCCGCGCGGGGCGCTCAATGCGGTACCGACAAAGCCATCGTCGGTGTACTCCATGGGAAGCAACACGGACCATTTCCCCTTGTCGGGCAGGCTTTCCATCACGCGCTGCAATGCCGCTTGCCGCTCAGGTGAACTGGGCTCTGCAGTCTTGGCAATCAATCGGGTAGCCACGCGCACAGTGCTGTACGCCCATGCGTGACGAGCTACGGCGTGGTCGGCCCAGGGCCGCAGATGGTCACCTTCCCACCGCGCCAGCAACACCGCAGTGCTTTCCTCGCCCAAGCGGGTGGTGGTCTTGGCTTCGTTCCACCAATCGATACCACCGCGCGTGTAGCCGGCAAGCAGCTTGAGCGCGTGCTGCTGCGCGAGGCTGGCTTCGCCGTAGCCGCGCCCCTCGGCCGTGTTGGCGCTGGCTTGGAGGCCGGGCGGTGCTTCAGCGTCTTCTGCAAACACTGTTTCAATCAGGCGCCGTGCGTCGTCGGGCATCGTGAACTGTCCTTCGCGCAGCAGTTGCCCAGTGCGCCAGAGTTGTGAATGGTCCGGGTAGACGAACGCAGCCTTCGGGAATGCAGTCTTGAACCAGCCTGGCCCAGGCGCGTCGGACCATGCCGGCCCCAGCACCCAAAGGCAAGGCTGGCCGCGCTGGTCCTTGGCGGCGGGATCGAGGAGCCGCGAACCTTGCTGATCGCGCGCGTGGCGGCGCAGGCGCCCCGCACGTTGAACAACTCGGTCGATCGGGGCAAGGTCGCTGACCAGGAAATCCCAGTCGGCATCGAGGCTCTGCTCGGCGACTTGCGTTGCGATGACCAGTCGGCCGGCGCGCAAGGCTGGCGTGCTGGTGGAGCCGAAGTGATCGAGTACGCGTGTCTCGATTGCCAGCCGGTCACCCAAAGCAAAGCGCGCGTGGAACAGGATGAGCTTGTCAGTCGCCACCTTGCCCCGGAAATGCGCGTGCGCGGCCAAGGCATCTGCGACGGTGTTTCGCATCCAGCATGCGCACTCACCGCGCGACAGGGCCGCTGAAATTGCGGCGACTGCTTCGGCTTCGTCGTGACAATAGCGCGTGATCAGCGTGCGTCGTACCGCGTCGCGCGTGTCGATGGCGGTCTGCTCGATGGTGTTCGGCGTATCGGAATTCCACGTTGTCACCAACGGATAGGCAGGCTCATCGGGACGGGCGGATAACCGGTAGCTGCGACCCCTGGCAAAGGCAGACAACAGCGACTGTTTCATGTGCACGGGCAGCGTGGCCGACAACAGGATTGCACTGCCGCCGGCCAGCGCATGAAATTCCATCAAGCGCTCCAGCAAGGCCTGCATGTAAGCGTCGCAGGCGTGGACTTCATCGATCAACAGCACTTTGCGCGCAAGGCCCAGCAGCCGCAGCGATTGGTGCTTGCTGTGAAGAATGGCTGCGAGTGCCTGGTCGATGGTGCCCACACCGGCAGGTGCCAGGAGCGCGCGCTTCTGGTGGTCGGCCAGCCACGATGTGCATCGGGCGGTGGCGGTTTCGTCGGCTTGTCGAGCGTCGTCCTCAGCGGCACCGGGGATCAACACTGACGACGCAAACGCCTCGACGAGGTTGCGTTGACCATGCGCCAATACCAGGCTGGGGTCTCCTTCAAAGAGCATGGCGTAGACCTTGGCAATGCGGCCGTACATGGCGTTCGCGGTCGCCATGGTTGGCAGCGCGATGTAGAAACCGTCGGCATGGCCCGATCTCATCAGCCGGTGAGTGAGCATGACTGCGGCCTCTGTCTTGCCTGCGCCGGTCACGTCCTCCAGCAGATGAATCTGTGGCTCGGCAGAGAGCGCGACAGATGCGGCCCAATCCTGCAATGGGGACCGCTGATGGATGCCGGGGAAGATGTCTGCGAAGGTCATCGGTTCGCGCTTGCCGATCGGCAACACGCCGACGTGATTGAGTGCCGTCGCCGCCTTGCCTAGCGCCGTTTGCCAATACTCATCCATCGACATCGGATGTTCTGCGTCGGCCCGGTACGGGAAGAAGTCGGTGTTGGAACCTATCCAGTCAGCCAACACGGCGAGTCCAGCCACCCACCAGGACAGCGCCTTGCTGTTGCGTTCAAATTCTGCCGGTGACATGGCCGTCGGCAGTTCGGCAGCCGCTGCAGACAGAAACAGATTCTTGACGGTGCCGCAGAATTCGTCGATGGCCAGCGCATCCACCGTCTTGCTGAAGTGATGTGTCCAGGCAATTCCGCCGTCAGCCAGAGGCGGTTGGCCGTGATGGCCCGTGACTGCACGCATCCAGGCATGCAGTCCGTCTTGATAGTCGTCGGTGTGGGGCCCGAACCACTCGTCGTCAATGACCCGGTCAATCAGAGATTGGCTCCAGAACACCATTCCGAGTGTGTCGTGTCGTACCGAGTAGGGTCGGATCGAGTCCGGTAGCTTTCCCCGCAAGGCGGCAACCGCTTCGGGGCACTGGTCTTGGAACGCGTCGGAGAATTTCCCCAAGTCGTGCAGCGCCAGCCAGAAACTGACCCAACCGAGCAGAGTTTCTTCGTCGGCAGCCATGGCGGAACACAGCCAGCGCCGAAGGCCGGCAGCGCGCTCCAGAAAGACCCGACCGACAGCCGCCACATCGAGGCAGTGGTATGGCAAAAGGTGGCACCTGGCTTCAGAGCCAACCGATGGTCGTGCCTTGCCCCAATATCGGTAGAAGCTCTTCACACCGTCGACATCGAACTGGGGTTCGTCCATGGAGGTGATCTTCCCACCCACCAGGCTCACAGCGTGAGCCTCTTGAGCGCGATCAGATTATCTGAGGGCGCGCCGCGCTGTTTCGATCACGCTGATTTAGGTTTAGAAGGCAGTCGCCCTCGCAGACCTTGATCAACACGCCGTTGGGCGAGTCTCTTGTTTGCGAAGACACGAGCCTGCTCATTATGTGCCAAGCCGTGTTGAACGACCCGAGGGTTTTTGCCCTTTTGTTGCGCATCGACGAGGAAGAGGCGGCCCGGATCCGGGCGTTGAGATGGCGCTGCGATGGGCCGTTGCACGTAGCGGTTCAAGCCCGCAAGCCGCGCGGTGGGCTGTGGCCGCGCGCGGCCGATCGCACGCGGCTGAGTTTTTGTCATGGTCAATGCCGGCGGCGGCGCACGCCGCGATCAGTACGGTTTCTGGGGCGGCGGGTGTACTACGGCGTGGTAGTGGTGTTGGCCAGCGCCTTGGCCGGGGAGCTGCGGGCGGGGCGCGAAGCGCGCTTGCTCGTGGCGCTGGGCGTGCCACGGCGGACCTTGCGCCGGTGGCGCCAGTGGTGGCTCACCGAGTTCATCAGCACGCCGTTTTGGACCGCCCGGCGCGGTGCTTTCCTGCCGCCGCTGGTTGCGGCCGCCTTGCCCGGCAGTTTGCTGCAGCGGTTCGGCCCTATGGAGTTCGAGTATCAACGCAGCGCGCACCGCGAGTTGCCGGGCACGCCGCCGGACCGCTTCGTGGCCGGCCCCTCGGTGCTGTGCGAGTGCCCGAGCTCGGAGTTCTTGCAGTGCGCCTTCCGCATCGAGGTCACGCGTAAACAGCGATTTAGCGATGGCACCGTCTCGCTCGATGGCCGCGCCGCTTCGAGGTGCCGCAGGCCTCCGGCCACCTGCGCGAGTTGCGCCTGCGCTATGCCTGCTGGGACTTGAGTCAAACGATATGATCGATGCCCGTGCAAGTTGGTCTGGCGCGAGCAATATCCGAAGTCGTGCAACTGGGGTTCGATCATGACCACGGCCGGGGGTGTGCTCTTCGCGGGTGGCCCAGCGACCGCTATTTCCGCGCCTACGACGCAAAGAGCGGCAAACTGCTGTCGCAGTACAAGACCAACTCCGGGGTCATCTCGCCGCCCACCACGTTCTCCATCGACGGTGTGCGGTACGTCGCCGTGGTGTCCGGCTGCGGCTGGATGCGGTTTTCGTGCAAGGTTTGATGCACGAACTCTCGGGCTGGGAGCCCAAGGAACTGGCTGTCGGCGGCACGGTCTGGGTGTTCGCGCAGCGTGATTGATCCTGATGGCCTGAGGACGACGCGAGGCCGCATCGGGTTCGACGCCGGCCTCGTCATTGCGTACGACCCGGGCAGCAGGCCTCCGCCACCGCGGTGCTAAACCGAGAATCCGGGCGCGACCCTACTTCAGCAGACGGGCGAGCGCCTTTCCCGCTTTCGTCTGGAGCTCTGCGACGGATACCGTACCGTCGCTGTCCGGATCTGCAGCCTTGAATTGCGATTCGACGATGGTCAGGTACTCGACTTTCGTCAGGGTGCCGTCCTTGTCCGGGTCGGCCCTGGTAAAAGTCTTCTTGTCGATCTTGGTCGACGCCAATTCCTTCCTGTCGAGCGTGCCGTCATTGTCGCCCTCGAGACTGTCGAACTTGGCCGCTGCCGCGATGTTGGCTTCGGCCAAATCGATGGTGCCGTCGTTGTCCGGATCCCAGGACTTCATTTTTTCGACGTTTGAATGCGTCGCGGCCTGACCCGCAGCGTCCTCGGCTATTGCCGATGTTCCAAGGCCGACGAACAACGCGGCGACGAATACGGCAGGTATGGTGCGCTTCATGCTCATGTCCCTTTCAAGTTCCTTCAATGTGCTTCCCGATATCCATACGTGGATCCGAGGCATCGGCTTCGCTTCGATTGGTCGACGTTCCGCCGTTGACGCCTTCTTCCGAGCGCTACGATCAACGCTGACCTGATCGTGGTGCGCGATCACCTGACGCTACCGTAAGCTTGTCACGGCACGACGTCTGTGGGCCAACGTACAGAGCAAGGCTGTTTTCGAAGAAGGCGCGGAATGTGGAGCAAACGAGTCCTCGATCAGATGCCCTCTTCCCGCGGGGCAGTTCCGCTCCACCACCTCGTTCAGCGCCGTTGGCCCGTGACTGCGTGTCGCGGCTCATCAACATGAACAAAGGCGCGCCACTGGGCGCGCCTTTGCTTGCTGCTGCACCGGAGTTCGCAGCTCCGGCCACGAGTCGCTGCCTCAGACGGTCCTGCTTCTGCGACGGCGCATCATTCCTGCTACGAGCACGAGACCGAGCCCCATCATCGCGTATTCGGAGGGCTCGGGAACAGGCGCAAGACCCGCGTAGCCGAAATTGCGGATCGCACCGTCTTCGTCCTGATGCACCAATACCCCCAAATCCAGCAAAGAGAATTCGGTTGCGTTGGTCTTGATCGCGAACCAGGCGCTGTTGGGTGCGCCTTCGGCGATCGAGATGTCCGTATTGAAAGTCACGACGTTGGCGTCGTAGGCTGAGTCGGACAGGAGAGTTCCCGCCGTGTTCGAGAAGAATTCCGAGGTGCGGGCTACGCTGCGAAGCCGGAATCCATCCACATCGCCTTCGGGGAAATACCAACCCGCGGCCGTCGTGTACCCGGAGAAGCCGAAGCGCTGAATATGGTTGAGCTCCAGATCGGGCTCGGGCGGGTCTTCTGTGAATACCTGCAGGCGGGTCGCGAAAAGAAGCATGTTGTCCGTGTTGTTGCGATACACGGCATCGAAGATGACGCCGAGATCTTCGAGGTCGCCACTGCCGTCGTCCGCTATCTGGATGACGGTGGAGCGGATCGGCGCCGCAAGGGTGTATCCCTGCGATGTCGGGAACCAATGGTCATTCGGAAGTCGCGACGAAGAGCGGATCCGTGGCCTGGTTGTTGGTACCCCGGATTCGAATGTCCGTGCCCGTAGATGGCAGTGCCTGGAAGTCGCCTGCCACCGCTTCGACGGCTGGCATGGTGAACAGGCAGGCACTCACCATCGTAAGGGCGAGATGTGTGCGTCGCATAGTCAGGGATCTCCTGGTTTCTTCTATCGATGTCGAGCCTTCCGGCTCGCCCTCCCATCGGGTGGAGGACCTGGCGAAAGTCGCAGGCGCGCGAGCGCGCATCCAAACCTCTCGGAAGCAGCGATTTCGCTTCGGACTTTGAACGTCGTGACTATCGCAGGTGAGGGAGTTTCTCCCACGTGTTCAGGGATTCCCGCCGTACCGCTCCTCAGGCTGCGTTCCCGTCTTCCTTGCGAGTCGTGTGAAAGCTCGGTTCGGCGCCGAGCAGACCTTGGGACAGCGCGATTCGAACGACCTGGGCAGTGTTCGACACGTCGAGCTTCTGTCGGATGCTGGACTGGTAGTTGGCAACCGTCTTGGTGGACAGCGAGAGAATCCGCGCAATCTCCTCGATGCGGTGACCTGCCACGAGCAGTCGAAAAACCTCGAACTCCCGGGCCGACAGCGCGTGCAACGGGTTGTGCTGGCCGGGGACCATCTGCACGGCCAACTCCTGCGCCATGTCGTGGCTGATATAGAGCTTGCCTGCCGCCACAAGGCGCACAGCTTCCACCATCACTTCGGGCGCGCTGGATTTGGTCACGTAACCCCGCGCGCCGGTCTGCAGAGCACGCGACGAGAACACGACGTCTTCGTGCACGCTGAACATCAGGATCCGCGCCGCGGGATCGCGTGCGAGGATGCGCCGCGCTGCCTCGATTCCGCCGATGCCGGGCAGGCTGATGTCCATCACCACGACATGAGGATCGATCTCCCCGAACAGACGATAGGCATCCTCCCCGCTTGCGGCCTCCCCCACGACAACCAGATCGACGGTCCGCTCGAGCAGCCGACGATACCCCTCGCGGACGACCGCATGATCGTCCACGAGGAGCACCGACGTCCGACGCTCTGCGTGGGAGTGCTCCGTCCCGCCGGATTCGGCACTTCGTTCCCGCATCGTCATCCGGCGTCGAGCACGCTCAGGCCTTGGCCTTGCGTGCGCGCCGACGCGCAGCCACTGCGAGCAAGCCGAAGCCGGCTACCATCAGACCATAGGAGGAAGGCTCCGGGACGGCGGTCGCAATGAACCCCGCGTAGATGTTGCCGACCTGTGGTTGCCCTTCCTCGCCTGCCTGGAAGAATCCGACGGCAATGTCGCCCAACGTGTAGTACGGGGCATTGGTCTTCAGCAGGAACAAGCCGCTGAACGGATTGCCTTCCGACAAGTTGACGTCGCTCTGGAATCGGACCGTGTCGTTGTCGTAGGTGGGAGCGCCGGTAAGGCTTTGCGACGCCGTACGTCCCGCGTTGTACATGCGCAGGTCGCGATCATCCGTGAAGAGCCATGCGGCCGATGCCGAGAACGTCGTCGACCTTTCCGTGAGGCCATAGCGATACAGAAAATTGAGTTCCGAATCGTCGGATTGTTCACTCGTCACGCCCAGGCGCACGCGCATTCCGAAGACCAGGGCGTTGTCCCGCGAATCGCGATATACGAAGTCGTACAGGTCACCGACAGCCTCGGGGCTGTTCGTGAACACGACATCTGGCGTATAGCGCGATTCCAGGAGCGTCAAAGTTCCGGTGCCGGTGACCTGGCGTTGACCGTTCACGCGGGTGAAGGCCTCGTAGTCGATGATGCTCGGTACCTCCGGTGCCTGCAGGGTGATGTCGACCGCCTCGATATGGAGTTTGTCGGTCGCCTGACTGTTGGCGCCGATCACCAGCGGAACGTTGTTGACGGGCGCGGTCAGGAGTGTCTGAAAGTCGCCCGCGAAGGCGACGGATGTCCCGAGCGTGAGCGCGACGGTGAGTACGGTGCGTCTGAGTTTCATTTGCAGCTCTCCTGGTTTGTGCAGGGCATCGGGGGCTCTGCTGATCGGAAACGTGGGGCGATCGGGTCAGTGCGTTGTGCTGCCGGGCATGTCGAAGAGATAAGTGATGCCGAACCAGATGCCGCGAGGTGCACCCGGACCGACGAATTGCGAGTGGGTCCAGTCGTTGGAGTTGTAGTTGAAGCCGGCGGCGTCGCGCACACCCCACCGCCCGGCGGCGAACGGATTCAGCGCGAGCTCGCCGGCGGTCAGGTAGCTCCTGTCGAACAGGTTGTCGACACGTGCCGTCAGCGTGAGCTGGTTGGTCAATTGATAGCTGGCGAGCAGATTGAGGATGGCGTAGCCCGGAATGCGACCGTCGCCTACGTACCGCCGGCCGGGCTCGACGGTGATCGAGGGATCGTTCGTGCCGTTGGTGGGCGAGCCGTTCGAGTCGGTGCCGCCCGGCTGGTGGCCGTTGTTCTCGTTGCCGCGTACGTACGACCACGAGTTGGCGATCATCGAGAGGCCGAACGTGAACGCCGGCGTCATGCGATAGCGCCAGGCGAGCCGCATCGAATCCCTCGGGATACCGGGAATACGATCGCCCGGCTGGATGAGAAAGGTGCTCACCTTCCCGATTTCCTTGCTGGAAGTGCTGTTCGACAGATTGACGATCTCCGCCGGAGACTCGAATGTCGCGTCGATGCGCGAGTACGAAGCGCGGAAATAGTGATTGCCGGCCTCGCCTTCCAGACCCAGCTCCAGCCCGCGACGGCGCGTCTTGCCGAAGCTTTCGAACACGCCGCGATTGCGCGTGCCGAGCGAGACGAACAGGATGTCGTCGGCCAGGTTGGTCTGGTAGAGGCTGAAGTTCCACAGCATCCGTTCGGTGATGCTGCCGCGGACCCCGATCTCGGTCGTGTAGGAGCGGACCTGAGGCAGGAAAGGGTCGTAAGTGAGACCCGTAGGAATCGAGCAACCGGGGGTTTTCCCCGTGTTGGTGCCACTACCTCCGGCCAGTCGTTCGGCCTGCCCGTCGCGTGCGCAGCCCAGTTCGATGCTACTGGGCACGCGCGTGCCCTTGCTCCAGTTCACGTAGAAATTGAGATCCTCCCGCGGTAACCAGGACAGCCCTGCCGAAGGATTGAGACTCCCGTAGAGATAGTTGCCGGACGTGCAGTAGTAGCGGGCGAAGGCATTGGCTGCACCGCCGATCTCGGCGCCGCAGCGCTGTTGGAACGTGTCGAATCTTTGCTGTGTGAATTGATAGAGCGGGATGGGGCGATCGGCGACGAGGTTGCTCGTGACACGCGTGTGGTTGTAGCGCAGCCCGAGCGTCATATGGAGATTGGGTCGCACCGACCAGATATTTTTCGCGAACAGACTGGCGGACTGGCTTCCGCCGGTGAGGTTGTTGCGCTGGATATCCTGAGCGAGCGCCGCCAGTCCGAGATCGGCATAGCGCTCCGGAGTGAGGAACACGTTGCGGTCGTCGCCGACGAAACCGAGCCGCTGACTCTGCCGGAAATTCACTTCGTTCTGATCGTATGCGGCGCCCGCGACGAGCTGGTTGCGCTCGGTTGCCCAGCTGTATTGCAAGGCCGTGCCGGTGGCCTTCTGGTCGGAACTGCCGATATTGAACAGGCCATTGGGCAGCACGTTCGCGCAGCCGGGCAGATCCACCCCGACCGCCCCGTCGGGATAGAGGATGTTGGAGGGGTTGTTGGGATCGCACGGGTTGTCTCTGCGAGCCGCTGCGCCGGCAAACTCCTCCCAGAAGTCACCGGACCTGGAACGCTGCTTGAGATCCCGGTGATAGGCGAGCCCGGACAGACTCATCGAGTCATTCACCTCCAGGCGGATGTTGCCCGCGAGGTGCCCGACGTTGTTGTCCACCTGGTCGGGCGAGGTGAACACGGAGCGCGGATCGACCCGGTATTGCTCGTAGGGCACCAGACCGTTGCCCACCAGCATGTTGTCGGCATGGAGGTAGGAGATGCCGCCGGAGACGCGGCGGCCCCGGATGTCGATACGGCCGTAGACCTGCTGTACGTCGCTCGGCGAATTGGCGCGCCAGCCGTCTTCCTGAAACTTGTTGAGCGCCACGAATGCGCCGACGGTGCCGTTGTTGCCGCCGAGCGCGACTTGCGCCTGCCGCCGCCCCCAGCTGCCGCCGAGCAGCTTGAGTTCGCCTTTGGGTGAGGTGAATCCCGATTTGGTGGTGATCGCCAGCGCACCGCCAAGCGTGTTCAGGCCGAAGAGGGGATCGGAACCCGGCATCAACTCCATGCGCTGGATGGCGTTGACCGGGATCAGATCCCAGTTCACCACTTCGCCGAACGGCTCGTTGACGCGCACGCCGTCGAGGTAGACCGACAGGCCCTGGGGCGTGCCGATCATGGGCGAGGCGGAAAATCCTCGGAACACGATGTCCTGCTGGAAGGGGTTGCCGGTGTAGTCGTTGACGTTGACCGACTGCATGTTGCTGCCGAGGTAGTCGGTGACGTTGACCGCTTGCGATTCACGCAATTGCGTGGACGTCGCGCTTTGCACGTTGGTCGTGGTCTGGCTGCGTTCGATGACGACGCCTGGCAGAGGCGTGATGAACCGCGGCGCCAGCACCTTCACGTCGGGAGCTCGAATCGTTGACGGAGCTTCTGCCACGGGTGCTTCTGCCTCCTGTTGCGCGGCTGCGGCATCCGCGAATCCGCCGGAGACCATCACCACGAGAACGCCTGCGCCCCACCGTCCCGCACCCGATACGCCTCTCGCATCGCGTGCATCCTCCCGCCCGCGTACGGTACGCATCGGCTGCGCAATCTCCTGTCTCCGGCGGCCCTCGCCTTGCATGCGGGATCCGCTCGATCTGTTTTTTGCCGGCCGCGCGACGGATACATCCGGCGCACTTCCGATGAGCCTGCGAACTTTAAAAACTGGAAGGTTTGCCAGACAGGGAGAAACTCCCGATGAGCCCGGGATCGGCTCAGGGATATCAGTCGGTCAAAAAAAAGCCGCCTTGCGGGCGGCCTTCAAAATCGAGAGGTCATGCAACGGGAGCACCGGCTCGAGCCGATCCGCGCTTCCGTTTCACTGAATCGCCGGTGGCAACTCCGATACCCTGGAAGCAATCACCTGCAAGACAAGGACAGGTTAAGGCCGGCAGTCGGGCCCGCGGGAGAGCGAAACCACTCGACCGGAGGGGGGAAAGTTTCCCTTTCCGAGTTCGAGCGGAGAGCGTCGTCTCAGCCTTCCGATGCGGTCTCCGCAGCGCCGGGCACGGGTTCGGACGACAGCATCCCGTGCGCGAGCGCCATGCGTACGACCTGGGCGGTATTGGTGACGTCCAGCTTCTGCCGGATGCTCGACTGGTGATTGGCCACGGTCTTGTACGAGAGCGACAGAATGCGTGCGATTTCGGCAACGGGATGACCCGCGACCAGCAGGCGGAACACCTCGAATTCGCGCGGGCTCAGCGCCTGCAGCGGATTCTCGTGGCCCGGCAGCATCTGCATCGCGAGTTCCTGCGCCATGTCGTGGCTGATGTAGAGCTTGCCGGCCGCGACCAGTCGAACCGCTTCGACCAGCACTTCGGGCGCGCTCGACTTGGTTACGTATCCGCGCGCCCCGGTCTGCAGCGCGCGCGAGGGAAACACCACGTCCTCGTGCATGCTGAACATGAGGATCTTCGCCTGCGAGTCGCGCGCCAGGATGCGGCGCGCCGCTTCGATGCCACCGATGCCCGGAAGATTGATATCCAGGACGACCACGTCAGGAGCCAGTTCCGCGAACAGGCGGTAGGCTTCCTCGCCGCTGCCGGCCTCGGCCACGACTGCGATCTCGTCGGTACGCTCGAGCAAGCGGCGATAGCCTTCGCGCACGACGGCGTGGTCGTCCGCGAGCAAAACGCGGGTCTTGTGCGAGGCGCTCATGTCGGCAAAACCCCGCGCACCGTCAGTCCGCCCGACGTGCCGCGTGCGAGCGAGAACGCGCCACCCAGCACTTCGACTCTCTCGCGCAAACCGAGCAGGCCCATGCCGAGCACCGATCGTTCGGGATCCAGCCCACACCCATCATCCGTCACGGAAACCTCCACCTTCCCGCCGGCTCCGTCGCGCGCGAGTGCGATCGCGACCGAAGCCGCGCCCGCATGCCGCGCGACATTCGTCAGGCATTCCTGCACGAAGCGATAGAGCGTGATGTTGGTGACCTCTCCCAGTTCATCGAGCGGACCGGAAGCCACGAAAGTGCATCGCACCGCGGAATACCGGCGCTGCCACTGATCGACCAGGTACTGCAGAGCCGACGGCAGGCCGAGCTCGTCCAGCGCCACGGGGCGCAACCGTCGCATGAGGTTGCGCGCGACCTCGTAGACGTGGTTCGTGACTTCGACGATGGATTGCGCCGCCGCCTTGATTTCGGGGTCTGCATCCACGCGATCCCGAATCGAGATGGCATCGATCTTGAGCGCATTGAGCCACTGCCCCATCTCGTCGTGCAGCTCACGGGCAATGTGACGTCGCTCTTCCTCCTGGACCTGGATGCTGCGCCGGACCAGTTGCCGGTTCTCGGCGAGCGTGCGCGCCAGTTCGGCCTGCGCTTCCTCGAGCGGCGTGATGTCGGTGAAGAAGGCGTGCATCTGGGCCGTACCCGCGGCATCGCGACGAACGGTGAGCTTCGCGATCACCCGGCGTTGCTCACTGTCGACCCGCCGCAGCGTCAGCAACGGGATCTCGAGCTTGCCGCCGTTGCCCAGGGTCGCGACGTGCGCCTGCCACTGCGCCCTGTCTCCATAGAAATCGCCCAGCCGCTGGCCGACAGCCGCTTCCGGTGAAGCGAGCCCGAGCAGACGCGCGGCTTCGGGATTCGCGAGGCTCACCGTGCCTTTCAGATCGGTCAACAGGTTCCCGGACAGGTTCTCGGCGAACAGCATCTGGTAGTGTTCCTGGTTCTCGACCAAAGCCGCCTGGGTGCGGACCCGCAGTTCCAGTTCGCGCGACGCATGGCGGTGCCGGCGCCAGGAATACCAGGTGAGTCCGAGCAGCATCGCCGCGAGCGCGAGCGGCATTTCGTCTACCTGGTAGGCCTCGTAGATCTTCGCCTGGACGGCGAGCCACTCGGAGAATTCGAGAGCGATGCCGGTGGCGAAGGTGGCGACCGTGATGAGCGCGACCAGGCCGAGATCCGCCCGGGCCTGGCGCAGGGGTGCGGGCGCTGGCTCGGGACCGGCGGCGGTGGATCGGTTCGCAAGGGCCGCGGCTTCGGCGG
>Ga0163144_10010540_pt1 | contig 19694 bp, 30 predicted proteins | sample OliLak19BULKMAT1_FD_123175 | JGI IMG/M metagenome (GOLD analysis project Ga0163144, IMG submission 123175) | Freshwater microbial mat bacterial communities from Lake Vanda, McMurdo Dry Valleys, Antarctica - Oligotrophic Lake LV.19.BULKMAT1 | ecosystem: Environmental > Aquatic > Freshwater >... | reverse complement strand
GGAAGGAGGAAGACACACTCCATTCTTCTCTGGATATAAACCTCAATTCTACATCCGAACTACAGACGTTACAGGAGATGTGACTCTAAACGAAGGAGTAGAGATGGTTATGCCAGGAGATACTGTTACTTTCAAAGTTAAACTAGTAGCACCAGTTGCTCTAGAGGATAATACTCGATTTGCTATTCGAGAGGGGGGTAAGACAGTGGGCGCTGGAGTTGTTACTAAGATATTGGCATAGTCACAGAGCTTCCAAAACCGGTGAATTTCTGTGTTCTCGACTCCGCTTTCTCCGCGCGCAGTACTAAGTGTACAGCTTGGTCGCAAGCGAAGTCTGCGAACTTCGAACTTCACTCAGTTTTGAAACCTCGGGATAGTTGATAATCTAGTTTTCACAAATCAAAAAACCACCAAAAGGTGGTTTTTTGTTTGGAGAAATGTTAGGGTATTTTGGGAGGTTAGGCATGGCGAATACAAACAAGACAGATATTTCACCAGCAATTCCAACTGAGTTGAGACACCATCGTGAACTGCCGGAAGGCAGTTACAACATCATCTTGTCTGATTACCGGAAGAGTCTTTGTCTGATCAAGAGAATGGATGACGGCACACTCTACCTAATCGACTGGAAAGGTAAGGGAACGATGTTGAAACAGTTCGAAGTGCTTCCTGACGATTCGCTTGAGTATGATGATCCGAACGATCGGTTGGATCCGTAGCAAATTGGTAATGCAACGGGGGTAAGCCCCGTTGCACACCTCACACCCCAGACTAGTTTCTAGTTTGTGGGTTTTTGTTTTATCCGCGACCTCGAACAAATTGTGAAAGTTTTCAAAAAACCACCTAGAATATTAAACAGGGTGGTTTTTTGTTTGGAGAAATGTTAGTTTGTTTTGGGGGTATGCAAATGCTGGTTAACGGCGACATGTTAGGTCTAGAGAAAGTTACTGGACCAGGGTACACTATCTTGGGTGAGGCAGAACACCCCAAAGAGCTAGACTTCCAAAAGGTTCGGTTTGTCACCATGCTTTTGGATGGAGAGGAATGTATTACGGGAGAGGATAGACTTAGTCGTCTGAAGAAGTGTGATTTACTCAGACTTTGTGCGGGAACCTTTCTTTTTCTCATGGAAAATCAACATCTTATTCCTGAGAGTTGGAAAGAAGTAGATGGCAACACAAGATTTATCTACTTTGACGGAACGGTCCTCGAGCGTTCAAATGGTGACCGTTGTGTCATGTTCATGTTCTGGCTCAGTGGCCGTTGGACTTTTAGCGTTCGCTGGCTGAACAACCTATGCAACAATCTTGACTGCTCTGCAATTGCAGTCATGTAACCCTGCGGAAGCTCGGCTTCCGCAGGATAGACCCCGACTAGTTTATAGTTCGGTGGTTTTTTTTGTAAGCAATTGTGCAACACCGAGTGTTGCACAATTGCTTCATCCAAGGACTCCCCTTGGATTTTGCTATTCCTTGCAATTCTTGTTGGGGGGGGTAAAATTGAGTTATTACTATTATAAAATAAGTAACTAAAAAATATGCGAGAACAGTATAAAGTTAGTGGTGAGTTTTTTGAAAAAAATGGCTCCGAGGCTCCTAAGGTATTAAATTTGTATTTAAGAAGTGATATCGCAAATTCATTTAAGAATGAAGATAAGGACAGAAAATACGATTCACACCCTTCTCCAGAAGATTGGGTAAAAGCTGACGAAAAGATTGCTGAAGACACAAAAGAGATTGATAATGAATTAATAGTTCATTATCTTGGTGGTGATGTAGGTGGAGACGGGGAGGCAATTTTGGATAAGAAACCATTTCAGGACTCTAATAACACGTTAATAGGGTTAGATGGCGATTCCCCAGCAATAGAGAAATTAAATTTGATTTATAGAAGTGAGATTGGTATAGAAGATGAGTTAGGAATGAAAGTTGAAAACGTTAAATACTTTAACTACAAACCCTTTAGTCCAGATAGTGATTTGAAGGATTATAGTGACGATTATGAGAATAGAAATTCTATGCTTGGTGAATACTATGATAAATATGGTAAAGATAGGGTTGTAAGAATTTTTGATGAGAATGTTACACTCGGAAACGAACATATGATTATAGGTGTGGGAGTTCTATCAGAACCATTACAGATAAAGTATCTAGAAAGAAAAGGACGCTCCTTCGGTATCACAAAAGACTTAAGAACTTTAATCTGTGAGAGAAGCATTCCTGTTTCTGATGCTAGTGAGAACAATATAAGAACTTATTTTTAAAATTTTATACGCGACCTCGAAAAAATATTAAAGTAACAAAAAACCATCGAGAGGTGGTTTTTTGAATTCATTGACATAATTGCATACTAAGTATATATATAAAGGAGTACAATATGATTCTTTTCGAAGACAATTACTTCGTGGTTTACACAGATACACACATGCAGAATTACAAGAGGATTAGCATTCGCAACAAGCGACGGGATGGAGTTGAAGTCGGGGTCAATCTTGATCCCGACAATCTCTCGCATATTCTCATTCATGCTGTCACAGGACAGATGCGGGTTGATGTGGTCAACACGGACGGTTCTCCGGGAGTTCGAGTGGCACCAGGAAGGTAAAATAGGTAAGGTTCTGGAAACGAAAAGGGTCCAGGACCTTTTTCGTTCATGAAACACTTGAATAAAAAAACGATATCTGGTAGTATCTTGAAATCAACTAATTGACATATGACAGCAAAAACAACAGAGAAAGAAACAACAAAAAAGGCAACAAAGAAGGCTCCTGCGAAGAAAGCAGAGAAGTCTGATGTTGTTTCAAAATTGCGAATCCGAGTTCGTGCATACGAATACAAGATTTTGGACGTATCTGTAAAACAAATCATAGATACAGCCTTGAGATACGACGCTGTCGTTGAAGGACCTATTCCACTACCTACAGAGATAAAGAAATACACTGTAAACCGAGCATCTTTCGTTTACAAAAACGCTAGAGAGCAATTTGAAATGAGAGTTCACAAGAGAGTAATTGATATCCTCAATCCTACACCAAAGATTATGGAAGCACTGACAAACTTAAGTCTTCCAAGTGGAGTGAATATAGATGTTAAGATAATTTAGTCCAAATAACCGCCAATTGGCGGTTATTTGTTGCAAAAAAATTAAACATCTGCTAATGTATGCAAATCGCCTTTGGGCTGATTTTTTAAAAGGAGACTATCGATGGGCAATGTTGGGAAAAATCTTTTCTCATTACTGTCCGAAAAATGTCTTCAAACACAGCACCTTTTTATTTTAGATTTGGATGCATTTCGAGGCGAGAGCTTTGTTTGCGACCAAGCTGTAGATAGACCTACAGTGCGCCGAGGAAACAAAGCGAATCAACAAAGAAAGGCGCCAAATATAAATTAAAAACATGAAATTTTTATTGGGAACAAAAGTAAATATGACACAAATCTTCGACGAGAAGGGTATTGTGCATCCAGCAACTGTTGTAAAAACAGGTCCTATGGTTGTAACTCAAGTTAAAACTGTTGAAACTGATGGCTACACTGCTGTGCAGGTAGGCTTCGGAACTCGTGCTGCAAAAAATATTAACAAAGCAATGAAGGGTCATATGAAGGAAGGAAACTTCATGCATCTAGTAGAATTTAGAATGGATGACGTAACGGCCTACAAAGTTGGAGAGACAGTTCCACTTACTTTTGCAGCAGGAGACATGGTTACTACTTCTAGTATTTCAAAAGGTAAGGGTTTCCAAGGTGTTGTAAAAAGACATGGTTTCAAAGGAGGCCCAAGATCTCACGGTCAAAAACACTCAGAACGTGAGCCTGGTTCTATCGGAGGAGGAGGAAGAGACGGTGGAAGAGTTGCCAAAGGCAAGAGAATGGCAGGAAGAATGGGGAGTGATGTTATTACATCAAAAGGTATAACTCTAGTTGGTGTTAACCCAGATGCTAACGAAGTTTACGTTCGAGGAGCAGTTGCTGGACGCAGAGGAACACTAGTAGAAATACTAGGATAGCCAGAAATAAATTTAAATAATAAAATGGCAGAAAAAGCATTAAAAAAGAATAAAAAGGTAAAAGAAGGAGTTTCTCTTTCCGCAAAGATTTTTGACTTAAAAGGAAAAGAGGCTGGATCTTTTGATTTACCAGAGAGTGTTTTCGGACTACCTTGGAACGCTGACTTAGTTCACCAAGTTGTTACCTCTATGGAATCTTCGGCTAGAACAAATGTAGCCCATGCAAAAATGAGAGGTGAAGTTTCTGGAGGAGGAAAGAAACCTTGGCAACAAAAGGGAACAGGACGAGCTAGACACGGTTCTATACGTTCTCCACTATGGAGACACGGAGGAGTTACTCATGGTCCTAGAAACGATAAAAACTATGACAGAAAAGTAAACAAAAAAATGAAGGCTAAGGCCCTTTACACTATTCTTTCAGCTAAATTCAGTCGAGGTCATTTGTTCTTCGTTGACGATCTATCTATGAAGTCTCCAAAGACAAAAGACGCTGTAGAGGTTTTGAGATCTTTCTCAAAAGTAGATGGTTACAAAGATATTTTATCTAAAAAGAAAAATGCAGCATACATTGCTCTAGCATCTAAAGATGTTTCTACAGAGAAGAGTTTTGCGAATATAAATAATCTTTTGGTAGATGAAATTAGAAATATGAGTCCACTTGATTTGATGAAATACAAATACATTGTTATTTCTAACCCAGAAAAAGGTCTTCCACAGATAACAGAAAAACTAACTCTAAAGAAATAAAATACAATGAAAAAAGACTTAAACAGCGTAATCATAAGACCTCATATTACTGAAAAAGCGACTTTTTCTGCAGAAAAATCAGTATATGTTTTCGAGGTAGATGTAAGATCATCAAAACTACTAATTGCTAAATCTTTTGAACAAAAATACAAAATTACTCCTTTGAAAATTTCTACAGCTACTATTCCTGCAAAATCTGTTTTCGTAAGAGGCAAGAGAGGAAGCAAGGCCTCATACAAGAAAGCTTATGTTTATCTAAAAGCTGGTACAAAAATAGAGAACCTATAAGAAGTTGTTAGTTTCTAGTTTTTAGGTGTTAGAGAAATCTAATCCCTAGAACCTAGAAACTAAAACCTAGAAACTAATTTATGAAACGATATAAACCAACATCAAAAAGTAGAAGAGGAATGACGACAATTTCATTTGGTGATTTTGTTACAGTAAATGAGCCTGTCAAATCTCTTACACACGGTTTTAGACGAAAGAAAGGAAGAAACCACCATGGAAAAATTACAACTCGTCACAAAGGAGGTGGACACAAGAGACTTTTCAGAGAGATAGATTTTAAATACGACAAAATAGATATTCCTTATACTATTAAAACTGTAGAGTACGATCCAAACAGATCTGGCTTTATCGGACTAGCTCAATATCACGACGGTGAGAAAAGATACGTTCTACTGCCTGCATCAGTAAAAGTAGGTGATCTAATGATTACATCTAGTAACGCTGAGCAAAAACCTGGAAACAGACTACAGCTTAAAAACATCAACGCAGGTACTTTTATTTACAACGTAGAGGTAAAACCTCTAGGAGGAGCTAAGATGGGAAGATCTGCAGGAAACTTTGTAGAGCTTATTGCTAAAGACGCTGGAATGGTAGATATCAAACTCCCTTCTACAGAAGTAAGAAAAGTTAAGGACACAGCATGGGCATCTATTGGAGAAGTTTCAAACAGTGAAAACAGACTAGTAAATCTAGGTAAGGCTGGAAGAAGTAGATGGCTTGGTATCAAACCTACAGTTAGAGGTACAGCTCAAAACCCAGTTGACCACCCACACGGAGGAGGAGAAGGTAGACAGGGAAGAGGTAGAAAACGAGCAATCTCTGTATATGGTAAACCAACAGGTAAGGGCCAGAAATCAAGAACTCCAAAGAAATACTCAAATAAATTCATTGTTTCCCGCCGAAAAGTAGGCAAAAGGAAGTAAAACTTCCAAATTTGGCCAATCTCATCGCCAAAATAAAAAACTAATTCCCTCAATGTACGATGTGTACACCTCCGGAATTAGTTTTTTATTTTTGCGCGACATTGTCTCAAATTATGGAAGTTTCAACAAAAACCGCATAAATTCGGTTTTTGTTTTGACTAATGTTGATAAAAATGTAGAGTTGTGTCGGAGGTAGTTTATGACCGAGACTATGTTCTACATTAAGATTTCCACCGCTTTAATAGACGTGAAGACAGTGATCAGTGGTATTTCACACGAACATGTGCCCATCGATCGTGATTATATGTGTGCTTCAATTGAAGCGTACAGAAATATGAACCTTAACTTATATCCCGCAGAGGTTTCAACTGGGAGTATAATCTGGGCGATTGACAGTATGGCCAAAAGTACTGTGATTGATCCTATGGTCGTTGCTACACTTGCAGTTTGCTACATGAGACAAGCTTGGGAGCACTACCAGAAAATCAGTGACCCACCGAATGGTTGGTGAATCTGACATCTGCATTTCAGGGCGACTAGGCTTTCGAGCCTATGTCGCCCTTTGACTTATACGGTGCATAAGTCCATATACATACGGTTGACAATTAACTGACTTTTGTATAATATAAACGCCACGTAAAGTTTCGTATTAGTTTCGACTTTATTCGTTATTGTTTGAGGTATTAGGGGACACTAAGTCAGTACCACTAACATTGTGGTTTTTCTTTTGGTGACATAGCTACCAAACAAATTAAAATGACAAGATCATCAAAAAAAGGTCCATATGTTGACGAAAGACTACTCAAGAAAATTGAGGGTAAAAAGCCTATAGAAACAGGTGTTATTAAAACTTGGTCACGAGCCTGCGTTATCTCTCCTGAGATGGTAGGTTTTAATTTTGGTGTACACAACGGAAAAACTCACTTAGAAGTTCTGGTTTCAGAAGATATGGTAGGTCACAGACTTGGTGAATTTTCTCCAACTAAGAAATTCATAAAACACGGAGGAAAGATGCAGAAAGATTTGGAAATAAAGAAGAAGGAAGGCGAAATAGCATCAGCACAGGCAGCAAAATCAGCAACAACTGATGCTAAGAAATAACACCAGTATAATTTATAGAAAAAGCAATGAAAACAGCACAAGCAACACTTAAAAATTTCCGACAAGCACCTCGAAAAATGAGAATGGTTGTTAATGCTGTTAGAGGAAAGAAAGTAACTGATGTATTGGTAAACCTAGACTTCATCGCAAAGAAATCATCTCTTCCTGTTAAGACTCTTATTCTTTCTGCTCTAGCTAACGCTAAGAACCTAGATATTCCTACAGAAAACCTAATAGTAAAAATTATAAAAGTAGACAGTGGAAGTATAATGTACCGAAGACGACCAGCAGCGCGAGGAAGTGCTCACCCAATACGAAAGAGAACTTGTTCTGTGTTCGTAGAGCTAGGAGAAAAAATAGAAAATAGAAAAAAGAAAATAGATATTAGAAAAGAAGAAGTTGGGGATAAAAAAGTCGCAAAAAAAATTAAAAAATCTAATATCTAATATCTAATTTAATACCATGACTCATACAGTTCACCCATATTCACATAGACTTGGAATCATAAGAGATTGGAAATCTCGATGGTTTGGAGTAAAAAATAAATACAAAGAATTTCTAAAGAGTGATGTTCTTTTGCGAGAATATCTAGAAAAGAAATTCAGAGGTTTTTATGTATCTAACGTTGAAATGGAAAGAGGTGAAAAGGTTCTTAGAATCATCATAGAAACATCTAGACCTGGTATGATTATCGGACGATCTGGAGAAGGTGCTGTTAAACTTAGAAACGATGTTTTGAAATTCATAGCTAAAAACAAACTTTCAACAGGAGGTGAAGTCAAAATAGATATCAAGGAAATAAAATCTCCAGAATCAAACGCTTCTATAGTCGCACAAATGGTTGCAGATGGACTTGAGAAGAGACTTCCTTTCCGAAGAGTTGTAAAACAAATGGTTGAGAAAGTAATGGCAAACAGAGATGTTAAAGGAGTTAGAGTTATCGTTTCAGGAATCCTAGGAGGAAACTCAATGGCAAGAACAGAAATGATAAAGAAAGGAAGAGTTCCTCTTCAAACTTTCCGAGCAGATATCGACTATGCACAAGCTACAGCTAGACTGACACTTGGTGCAACGGGAGTAAAGGTTTGGATATATAAAGGCGATATATTTAGCAAGAAGTAAAAAGTTAGTAAAGTTATAAAGTTCATAAAGTAGATTCCCGAATTCACTTTACAAACTTTAAAAACTTTATAAACTAATTCAAAACCATGTTACTACCAAAAAAAGTAAAATACAGAAAATGGCATACAATGAGAAAAAACCCAAGTAAGGTTGGGGTGGCTTCACGTGGTGCAAAAATAGATTTTGGGTCACACGCTTTAAAGGCAATGGACGGTGCAAGAATAATGTCCAACCAACTAGAAGCTGCTAGAAAAGCGCTTTCAAGAGCTTTAGGTAAGACAGGAAAAGTTTGGATTCGTGTTTTCCCAGATATGCCTCTTACTAAAAAGCCTGCTGAAGTAAAGCTTGGAAAAGGAAAGGGAGATCTTTTTGGATACTGTGCACCTGTTAAGCCAGGAAGAATTATTTTTGAAGTAGATGGTGTTACAGACGCTGTTGCAAGAGAGAGTCTTCGAAAAGCTGGAACAAAACTTCCTCTTAAGACAAAAATAATCGCTAAAGCGCATTAATTTGAAATTAATTTACATTACTTTTATGAAAATCAAAGAAATTGCAAAAAAGAATAAGGCAGATCTAATTAAAATGCTCGGAGAGAAACAAACAGCTCTAAGAGATTTTAGATTTTCTGTAAGTGGAAGTAATGTTAGAAATGTAAAAGAAGGAAAGTTTGCCAAGAAAGACATAGCAAGAATTCTAACGCTTTTAAATAAAACTGTAAATAAAAAAGCATAAAAAACCATGAAAGAAAACGAGAACAAAAAAAATAAAGGTGGAGAAATGACAGGAGTTGTTGTTTCTACAAAAATGAAAGACACTATAGTTGTAAAAGTGAAGAGATTTGTAAAACACCCTAAGTATGATAAATATATGTCTGTAGACAAAAAATTTAAGGCACACGATGCCGGAAACACAAAGCAAATGGGGGACAAGGTAACCATTGTAGAGTGTGCCCCTATCTCTAAAGACAAGAGGTTTAGAATAGTAAATTAAGTTCGTAAAGTTATAAAGTTCATAAAGTAGACTCAAAACCCACATTAAAAACTTTTAAACATTTAAACATTGTAACTTCATCATTATGATACAACCAAGATCAATAGTAAAAATAGCTGACAACTCTGGAGGTAAAATCGGACGAGTTTTCAAAGTGCTAGGAAGCTCAAAGAAAAGATACGCCAGAATAGGCGAGTTGGTTGTTATTTCTGTACAAAAAGCTGAACCAAGAAAAACCACTAAAAAGAAAGACGTTTTGTATGCACTAGTTGTTAGACAAAAAGCTCCTTTTAGAAGAAAAGACGGTTCCTATATTAGATTCGATGAGAATGCAGTAGTTATCGTAGTGAAAGATAAATTAGAGCCAGTTGCAGGAAGAATTTTTGGACCAATACCTAGAGAAATCGGTGAAGTGGGGTACCAAAAGATAATTTCCTTGGCTCCCGAGGTTGTATAGTTTCAAGTGTAACTTTAAATAAAATGAATATAAAAAAAGACGACAAAGTAATAATTTTAACAGGAAAGGACAAGGGCAAAACTGGTTCAGTTATTAAGGCTATGCCAAAAGACGGTAAAGTTGTTGTTTCTGGAGTGAATCTTTCTAAAAAACATCAAAAGGCTAGAAAGGCAGGACAGAAAGGACAGATACTGGAGAAAGCTATGCCTATTCACGTATCGAATGTGAAGAAGCAAGGTAAAAGTTCGTAAAGTTATAAAGTTCATAAAGTGGGATTCAAAATGTATTTACTTTAAAACTTTACAAACCTTAAAAACTTTATAAACTATTCAAAATCAATATGGAAACCATAAAACAAAAAACAGGAAAAGCTTTTGAAGCACTAAAGGGAGAATTTGGTTACAAAAACCCTATGCAAGCACCTAAGATAACGAAGGTTGTTATTTCTTGCGGTATTGGATCTGTAAAGGACAAAAAGAAAATCGAACTTATCGCAGACAGGCTCTCAAAAATTACAGGACAAAAGCCAGCTAGAAAAGGAGCTAAGATTTCTATTGCAGCTTTCAAAGTTCGAGAGGGGGACCCAGTAGGTATGCAGATTACTTTGAGAGGAGCGAGAATGTATGACTTTCTAGATAGACTAGTAAACATTGCTCTTCCAAGAACAAAAGACTTCCGAGGTATTTCAGGAAACGGTATAGACCAAATGGGTAACTACACTCTAGGAATAAAGGAAAATACTATTTTCCCAGAATCAGGAGATGAGGATTTGAAAGACGTTTTCGGTCTTGCGGTAACAGTTGTAACAAACGTTAAAGATCCAAAACAAACAAAAGCATTTCTAATCCATCTAGGATTTCCATTTAAAAAGACAGATACGAAAGAAGCTAAAGCTAAGCTTGACCCAAAGAAGGGAAGATTCGCAAAGAAATAAGAAAAAGGGCTCGAAAGAGCTCTTTTCTTTAATTGTTTGACTTTCTAAGGCTTAATTGTTAGTATTGACCTCGAGCTTTAAGAGCTTTTTTATTTAAGTATCCTTAGAACTTTCAAATTTGAGGCAAGGTCGCGGATAAATTGTGGGACTGAACAGGAGATGTACACAGAGTACATTGAGGATTCAGTTCTGCAATTTAGCCGATGAGATTGGCCAAATTTGGAAGTTATAACAAAATGGCAAAAACATCAGTACTAGCGCGAGCCGCAAAAAAACAAAAGTTTTCTACTCGGGCAACAAACCGATGTTTTAAATGTGGTCGCGGAAGAGCATTCATGCGAGATTTCGGTCTTTGCAGAATCTGTTTCCGAGAGCTAGCCAATGAGGGAAAAATTCCCGGTATTAAAAAGTCTAGTTGGTAAATCTATCGTCTTTTTGTTCGATTTCTGTGTTGCTAGTTTTGTTTGTTCCCGCATAGTACTAAATTTACACTTTGGTCACAAACAAAACGTCGCGCCTTGAACTCAAACAAAAATCCTGATAGATTAAACAAGTCGTTTAGACAAGTCTGACCCAACTATGGGGAAGATACTGTCAAAATATAATAAAAAATAACAAAATGGATCCAATCGCAGATATGATAGTTCGAATAAAGAACGCAACAGACTCTAAAAAAGAATCTGTAGTTTTTCCTTATTCAAAACTTAAACTAAGCATTCTAGACCTTTTGCAAAAAGAAGGATTTATCAAATCATTTGGAAAGAAAGGAAAGAAAGTAGTTAAATTTATTGAAGTAGTTCTTTCATACGAAGGCGATGGTAATAAAAAGGAATCTAGAATAAACGGAGTAGAGAGGGTTTCAAAAAGTTCAAAGAGAATCTATGTCGGATCAAAAGAAATCAAAAGAGTTAAAAATGGTTTGGGAAGTTTAATACTTTCTACTCCAAAAGGAATAATGACAGACAAAATGGCAAAAGAGGCAAAGGTCGGAGGGGAGGCATTGTTTGAAATCTGGTAATTTTTTTATGAACCTTATAACTTTCAAACTTTTAAACTAATACATATGTCAAGAATTGGTAAAAAAATAATAAGTATCCCCGCAGGTGTAGAAGTGACTTACAGTCAACCTGTTTTCACAGTAAAAGGAGCTGGTGGAACTCTTACTAAAAATTTGAATAAAGATATTGAGATCACAATCACTGCTACAGAGGTAACTCTTGTTCCAAAAGTTTCTACTCTAGCTAGCAGAGCTCTTTGGGGAACATACTCATCTCATATTCAAAATATGATTAAGGGCGTTGTTACTCCTTTCGCTAAGAAACTCATCTTAGAAGGTATTGGATATAAATCAGAAGTAAAAGCAGTAGGAACAGGAAGCAACTTAGTACTTGCTCTAGGATTCTCACACCAAGTTATCGTTCCAATTCCAGAAGGACTAAAAGTTACAGCGGAGAAAAATATTATAACTTCAACAGGAGCAGATAAGGAGTTGGTTGGAAGTTTTGCGGCAAAGGTGCGATCTCTAAAGAAACCAGAACCATACAAAGGAAAGGGTATGAGATACGAGGGAGAGGTTATCAAGCGAAAGCAAGGCAAGAAAACAGCCTAAAACTTACAAATATGACCAATCTCATCGTTAAAACTAAAAACATAATTCCGAACGTACTAATGTACGCCTCTAATTCTGTTTTCAGTTTCGCCTCGACATTGGCCAAATTTGGAAGTTTGTATAATGTGAATATAAAATAAAATGAAATCATTAAACCCAAAAATTGCAAATAGATTACGGAGACGAAGTAGAATTCGATCAAAGATTTCTGGTACTTCTGTTATGCCAAGACTTTCTGTTTTCAAATCAAACACTAGTATCTCAGCACAAATTATAGACGATAGCGCAGGATTAACACTAGCATCTGCGCACAGTAGAGAAGTAAAAGGAAAGGGATTACTAGCAAAAGCAGTACTTGTTGGAAAACTTGTAGCAGAAAAAGCAAAAGCTAAGAAAATCGAGAAAGTAGTTTTTGACAGAGGAGGATTCTCCTATGCTGGAAACGTTAGAGCTTTAGCAGAAGGAGCTCGAGAAGGAGGCTTGCAGTTTTAAATATCGTTTAATGAAATTTTAAAAAATATATGGAACCAGAAATAATTAACAATGAAGTAAAAGTAGAAGGTGTAACAGTAGAGTCTCTTCCGCAAGGGGGTTATTCAGAGCGATCTCCAAGAGAGTTTAGAAAAAACACCAGAAAACCTGGTCCAAGAAGAGAAGCCAGAGTTAAACCAGAGTTCGATCAGAAAATAATCGATATCCGAAGAGTGACTCGAGTTGTTACAGGAGGACGAAGATTTAGTTTCTCCGTTGCTGTTGTTATTGGAGACAGAAAAGGAAAAGTTGGTGTTGGTCTTGGAAAAGCAGGGGATACACCAGTTGCTATAGATAAAGCAGTAAGAGACGCTAGAAAAAACATGATTAAAATAAATCTTACGAAATACTCTTCTCCTCTACACGAAGTATCTGCAAAATTCTCTAGTTCAAGAGTTCTTATTATGAAAGCACCTGGAAAGGGAGTTCTAGCTGGTTCATCAGTACGTGTTGTTCTAGAACTTGCTGGTATCAAAGAAGTATCTGCTAAAATTTTCTCAAGAAGTAAAAACAAAGTTAACAATGCAAAAGCAGCTGTTAAAGCCCTTTCACAAATGAAACCTGTGAAAGGAAATAAACAGCCTATGATGCAAGTTTAAATAAAATAATATGGAAAAACACAATCTAAAAAGAAAAACACCTAATAAGAAGAACAGAATCGTTGGAAGAGGTGGAAAGCACGCAAAAACTTCTGGACGAGGCACAAAAGGACAGAATGCTAGAGCAGGTCATAAAAAACGACCTGAAATAAGAGACTTTATTAAAAGAATTCCAAAACTTCGAGGAAGAGGTAAAAATATCAACACAAGTATTCAAAGTAAATACCATGTTGTGAACATTGGTGAATTAAATAATCTATATAAAAATGGAGACACTATTTCTCCAGAAACTTTGGTAAAATACAATGTTTTAAAACTGGTAAAAGGAAGACTTCCAGAAGTTAAAATACTTGGAACAGGAAAACTAGATAAAGCCATTACTTTTAAGGGTTGCCTAGTTTCTGCTTCTGCGAAATTGCAAATAGAGAAGGCTGGGGGTACTATTAATTAAACTGAAGCTAAAATGAAAGAATTTTTTAACAAATTCACTCTAGTATTTCAAGACTCTGTTCTTAAAAAGAGAATACTTTTCATGTTGTTTGCATTAGTAATTTTTAGAGTTTTAGCGGCAATTCCTATTTCTGGTATTGATACAGGAAGGCTTGCACAGTTTTTTTCCGAAAACCAATTTCTAGGTTTGCTTAATATTTTTTCAGGAGGAGGTTTGTCACAGCTTTCTATAGTGATGCTTGGAGTTGGACCTTACATTACAGGTTCTATCATAATGCAACTACTTACCATAATGTCTCCAAAGCTCAAGGCTATGTATCAGGAGGACGGAGAGGCAGGAAGAAAAAGATTCACACAATACGGAAGAATCCTTACTATTCCTCTTGCATTACTGCAAGCTTACTCATTTATTAAAATTCTAGAAAATCAGCAAGTTATAGTCGGTCTTTCTGGTCTTGAACTCATAACAAATCTTATTGTTATTACGGCTGGATCAGTTCTTCTAATGTGGATTGGTGAGCTTGTTTCTGAATATGGAATCGGTAACGGTATAAGTCTTATTATATTTGCAGGTATAGTGGCTGCCCTTCCTACACAAATGGGTCAGCTTATATACGCTTTTGATCCTTCACAAATACCAGTTTATCTAGTTCTTCTTGTTGTTGCTGCACTGGTAATAGTAATGGTTGTTGTAATAACTGAGGCAGAAAGACCTATCCCAATTGTTCAAGCAAAACAAGTAAGAGGCAGTAGAGTTTTTGGAGGAGGTTCTTCGTACCTTCCTTTGCGAATTAACCAAGCTGGAGTAATTCCGATTATCTTTGCATTGTCTATTCTTTTGTTCCCACAAATGATTTTGAGATTCCTACAAGGAATAAATAATGTAACTTTACAAAGTATTTCAACTACAGCTCTTAATTTATTGGCAAACAGTTGGTTCTATGGAATTTCATATTTCTTGTTAGTATTTATTTTCACTTACTTCTACACAGCTGTTACTTTTGATCCCGACCAAATTTCTACAAACTTACAAAAGAACGGCTCATTTATTCCAGGAGTCCGACCAGGAAAATCTACCTCAGATCACATATCTAGAATATTAACTAGACTTACCCTAGTGGGCGCACTATTCTTGGGAGTAATTGCAGTTTTGCCACTAATCGCTTCACAGGCAACTGGAATAACAGCTATATCTGTTGGCGGAACATCACTTCTAATCGTAGTTTCAGTAGTTATCGATTTGATTAAGAAGGTAGACGCACAAGTATCTATCCGAGAATACTAAAAATTTCTCGTCTTTTTGTCCGATTTCTGGGTTGCTAGTTTTGTTTTCTCCCGCACAGTACTATTTGTACACTTTGGTCGCAAACAAAAACATCGCGCCTTGAAATCGAACAAAAATCCTAAGAAATTCACCTTGTGAAAGTTTTAAAAAAGGACCCATTTGGGGTCTTTTTTGTTTACTGATATAATGTTTTCATGATACCTCAAACTTTCATATTCATTGGTCGCTCTGGGTGTGGCAAGGGAACACAAGTTAAGCTACTCGACACACTAGTAAAAGAAAAGGATCCAGCTTCTGAAATTTTTTATCTTGAAACGGGTATGCGATTTCGTGAGTTTATTAAAAACGATACATATTCAAGTAATATCGCCAAAACAATATATGAGTCTGGGGATAGGCAGCCAGATTTTCTTGCAATCTGGATGTGGTCACATTTGTTAATCGAATCTTTTAAGGGTACAGAACATCTTATTGCTGACGGCACCCCCCGTTCACTTTCTGAAGCGATTGCTTTTGTCTCCGCCATGGAATTCTATAAACGCCAAAATATTCACATTGTATATATAAATGTTTCAAGAGGATGGGCCTCCGATAGGCTTAGAGAGCGTGGACGTTTCGATGATATAGATCAGGCAAAAGTAGAAAAAAGATTAAATTGGTTTGATAAAGATGTGTCACCAGCTATAGAATATTTCAAAAATAATTCAAATATAAAATTTCATGATATAGACGGGGAGAGACTAATTGAAGAAATTCACCACGACATTGTGTCGAAGCTAGGTTGGTAGTAATATCACATTTGTGATTAAAATAAAGAAATCAGAAGAAATAGAGATTATGAAAGTAGGTGGAAAACGTCACGCTTTTATATTATCTGAAATAGCCAAAATAGTGGAGGTTGGTATCTCAACTCAAATCTTAGAAGACAAAGCTCGTGAACTTATAGAGGAGGGTGGAGACAAAGCAGCTTTTCTAAACTATACTCCTAGAGGAGCAAAAAGACCTTATCCAGCTGCTTTGTGTGTTTCTGTAAATAACGAAATTGTTCATGGAATACCAAATGAAAATTCTCTTATTCTGCAAGAAGGAGATGTTGTTAGTCTAGACCTCGGACTTGTTCATAGAGGACTTATTACAGACAGTGCTATAACAATAGGTGTAGGTAAAATAAGTGATGAAAATAGAAAGTTGATTGAACACTGCAAAGAGTCTTTGTATTTAGGAATAAAACAAGCAAAGGGTGGAAATCACGTAGGTGATATTGGTTTTGCTATTGAGTCTTTCATCAAACCTTTAGGTTACGGCTTATCTGAAGGCCTTGCTGGGCACGGAGTAGGTTATAAAGTCCACGAAGAGCCTTTTGTTCCAAACGAAGGTCGTCCTGGTCAGGGAGAAAAACTTGTTCCTGGAATGGTCATAGCCATAGAACCAATGATTACTTTGGGAAGTAGTAAAATAACATTAGATAAAGATGGTTATACATATAAAACAAAAGATGGTTCCAATGCTGCACACTGTGAACATACCATAGTAATCACAGAAGGGGACCCAATAATTTTAACAAAGTAACAAAAATCCATGACAACAAACAATCATCCAAAAAAAGAAAGAACATTAGTTATCATCAAACCTGATGGAATACAGAGAACTCTAATAGGGGAGATAGTTAAAAGGTATGAGAGAGTCGGTTTAAAACTAGTTGGTGTAAAAATGCTTGTTCCTCTTGCAGAGCATATTGAAAAACACTATACACTCGACCCAGAATGGAGAAGGATAACTGGAGAAAAAACAATCGCAAGCTATATTAAAAAAGGTGAAACTCCGTGGACTACGGATCCACTAGAAGTTACAAAAGTCGTTTTACAAAATTTAATAAAATTTATGACATCTGGTCCTGTTGTCGCAATGGTATGGGAAGGGGCTCATGCAGTAGAAATAGGTAGAAAAGTTACTGGAGGCACTGAGCCGAGGTCATCAGATATGGGTACCATAAGAGGAGATTTTGTTTTGGATTCATATATGATTTCTGATACCGACAAAAGAGCTGTTAGAAATTTGGTGCATGCATCAGGTTCTCCTAAAGAGGCAGAAATGGAGATTGCTCACTGGTTTAGTTCAAATGAACTTATTAATTATAGACTTACACAAGATTTAATTCTATACGATGTTAACCTAGACGGTATCCTAGAATAATCAATAAATTAGCCCATCTTTTAGCCATGAAGGTTTTGAGTAATACTGTATATAGGTGTAATGATAGATATCGCTATGAAACCAACTAGTATTCCCATAACTATCATAAGCGCGGGCTCGACTAAACTAGAAAGATTTTTAGTAAAATCATCTACTTGTGACTCGTACAGTTCTGAGAGATAAATAAGTGAGTTAGAAAGATTTCCACTTCGCTCTCCAACGGAAATAATTTGTGATAAAACATCAGGAAATAGGTGGCGTCTTGTACCAAGGTAAAGAGAAATCTTATCTCCTCGGTTTATACTAGCTGAAAGGTTTTTAAATTCTTGTCTGTAAACTAGGTTGCTACTAGTTTTCTCTGCAATAGGTATGGCCTCGCTCACTGTAACTCCACCCTTGAGAAGTAGGCCTATAGTACGAGTAGAGTTTGCTAGGTTGTAATCTCTTATAATGCCTCCTATCAAAGGTATTTTTAAAATAAATTTGTCGAAATAAAAATGAAAAGTTTTGCTTTTCTTTAGAACAATCATAAATCCTATAACTATAGATATAATCCCAAAGAATATATAGATACCATTTAATCTAATAAAGTTACTGAGAAATATAATGATTCTTGTAGAGAGGGGAAGTTTAATATGTAGACTTTGGAAAACAGGCATTATTTTAGGGAAAAGGTAAACTATTAGAAATCCCGTGATTCCAAAAGTAGCAAGAGTAACAACTATGGGGTAAACAAAAGCTCCAATTATTTTTTTCTTTAGAACTTCTTTTTTTCTAAGTTCGTCTGCTAGGTAGTCTAGGTTTTCTGAAAGTATTCCGCTAGATTCTCCAAAACTTATTATGTTAATAGAAAAATCACTAAACATGTTTGGATATTTTGCCAAACTAGTAGATAATTTTTGTCCGTTTGAGACGTCTAAAATAACCGCATCTAGAATTCTGATGTAGACTCTTTTACGAGTTTGTTCTTTTATCATTTGCAAACTATCTAGTATGGGAACTCCAGCTTTTACAAGAAAAGAAAGTCTTTTTATAAAGAAAGTCTGGTCTTTGTTAGACATTCTTCCAAAAGATACATTTTGCATTCCATTAAAATAACTTTTTATTTTAACAATTGATTTTACTTCCAGTTCTTCTATTTTTATAGTTTTTTTAACTCTCATATACTTTTGTTATTCGTGTATAACACGCAGGATTTCTTCTAGCGTTGTTTCTCCTTTCAAAGCTTTCATAAAACCGTCTTCAAGCATTGTTGTCATTCCTCGCTTTATTGCTAGTTTTTTTATATCACTTGCAGAAGATTTTTTTAAAATTGCTTCTTTTATTATGTCGTCTGCTACCAGAACTTCGTTGATAGAAATTCTCCCGTTATAACCGCTCTTTCCACATTTTTTACAACCCCTTCCTTTATAAAATTCACTATCGTTTCTCATCAGTTTTCCAAATGGAGTTTCTTTTAGTCCATCTTTAAGTACTTGAGTCATCTCTATTTTTTCTTTGCAGTTTGTGCAAATTTTCCTTACAAGTCTTTGTCCTATAGCAATGCTAACAGTAGATGCGACAAGATATTCTTCGATACCCATATCTAAAAGACGGGGAAGTGTGGTCGCGGCATCATTTGTGTGAAGTGTTGATAGTAACAAGTGCCCAGTAAGAGCAGTGTTCACAGCAATAGAAGCTGTTTCTGCATCACGTATCTCTCCAACCATTATTATGTTTGGGTCTTGTCTTAGAATACTTCGTAGGCCATTAGCAAAAGTAAGTCCTGATTTAGGGTTTACTTGGATTTGCTCAATTTCATCAACAGCATATTCAATAGGATCCTCAATAGTAACAATAGAAACTTCAGGAGAGTTCAACATTTTTACAAGAGTATAAAGAGTTGTTGTTTTTCCAGAGCCTGTTGGTCCAGTAGAAAGAATCATACCGTTCGGTTTTTTTATTGCATTTGTAATTTTTTTTACATCACTTTCGCTAAAACCTAGGGATTCCAAGCTAAAAACTTCTGCTTTATCAGAAAGAAGTCGTAAAACAGCGTTCTCCCCGTGGTATGTGGGCACTATAGAGACACGTAGATCTACAAATTCATCTTTTTCTATGCCGTTTTCTTGAAAGGTGTACCTAAAACGCCCGTCCTGAGTTGCTTGATGTTCGTCTGTTCGTAGTTTAGATAGGACTTTTATTCTAGAAATTATCTCGTTATGTATCCTTTTAGGGAAATCGTAAGCTTCTTGTAAAACCCCATCTACTCTAAACCTCACTCTAACGTTATTTACTCCGGGATCTATATGTATGTCAGAAACCCTTGAATTATGGGCATTTTCTACAAGGCAATCTACGAGGTTAATAATAGAAACGTCCTTTTCTCTGTATATTTGCTCCTCTAGAAGCTCTATTTTTTCCTTGGTTGTAGTCATTTTAGGAGTTTGTCCTGTTTTATCTTCGGATTTATCTTTGGC
>Ga0163144_10010538_pt1 | contig 19695 bp, 13 predicted proteins | sample OliLak19BULKMAT1_FD_123175 | JGI IMG/M metagenome (GOLD analysis project Ga0163144, IMG submission 123175) | Freshwater microbial mat bacterial communities from Lake Vanda, McMurdo Dry Valleys, Antarctica - Oligotrophic Lake LV.19.BULKMAT1 | ecosystem: Environmental > Aquatic > Freshwater >... | reverse complement strand
TTTGCCACCGGCGATGGTCCGCCACACGTCGACCCAGAAGCGCTTGGGGTGGGTTCCGGAATTGAGCAGCCGGTGGTCCATGCCGATCAGCTCATCGCGCGAGTAGCCGCTGATGTTGCAGAAGCCCGTGTTGACGTCGGTGATGCGGCCGGCGCGATCGGCGACGGACAGGATCGAGTGCTCGTCGAGCGCCGCACGGAGGGCGGCCACTTCGCGCAGCGCCGCCTCTGCATCCTGCCGCGCGTGCACCAGCGCCAGCTCGGTGTTGCGCGCCTCCTGAATGTCCTGAATCGATCCGGCCAGCCGCAGCGGCCGTCCGCTGGCATCGCGCTGCGCCTTGCAGCGCAAGCGGAACCAGCGGTACGCCCCATCGAGCTGCTGCAGCCGCAGTTCGATATCGCAGAGGCGATCGGCCCTCAGCACGGCATCGAGCGCGTCCAGCGTGGGAGCACGGTCATCCGCGTGCACACGCGCCTGGAAATCCGGCACCGTGATCGGTGCTTGCGCACTGACATCCTCATACCCGAGCAGCGTCCAGAGGCGTGGCGAGAACCAGATATCGTTCGACGAGACATCCCAGTCCCACAGGCCATCGCTCGTACCGGCGACCGCCGCCTGATAGCGCTCCTGCGCGGAGCGCGCGAGTGCCGCGTGGTCCTTCGCCTCGGAGATGTCCACGTTCACGCCGAGAGCCCGGATCGGTTGCCCATCGGCATCGCGTTCGGTCACGCGCCCCACGCCGATCACCCACGCCCACGTGCCATCCTTCCGACGCAGGCGGTGCTCGCACCGATACTCTGGCGTCCGTCCCTCAAAGTGGCCTGCCACGAGCTGCGCCACGAGGGCGGCATCATCGGGATGGAGCAGGCGCTGCCACATGGCCGCCGACGGCTCGAACTCCGCGACGTCGTACCCGAGCATTCTGGCGCAGCCATCGCTGTACACCACACGCCCGGAAGGGATGTGCCAATCCCACGTCCCGATGCCGGCGCCGTGGACCACCAGATCCATGCGACGATCATGCTCGAGCTGGGCAGTGATGTCACCGAAGCTGGCCACCACCGACGTCATGTCACCATTCGGCCTGCGCAGGACTGCCGTGCTGACGGAGATCCAGCGGCGTGTTCCGTCGGGCAGCCGGATGCCGTGCACGAAGTCCCGCAGCGGCGTGCCGGCGTGGAGCGTGACCATCACCGGTGTTTCGTCCGGCGGCAACGGCGTGCCATCGGCGCGGATACTGCCCCAGCGCGGATCGATTGCAGCACGCCCGCGCAACTGGTCGTCGGACAACCCCAGGATGCGGGCTGCCGCCGGGTTCCACTGCAGCAGCGCCCCGTCGGTGCCAGCCAGCACGACCCCCTCGGAAAGCGTCTCAAAGATCGAGGACAGGCGCTCGCGCTGCTCCACCTGATCGGTGATGTCCGTCTCGATCGCGGTGAAGCCGGTGAGCGTGCCCGTGTCGCTGAAGATCGGCTGAATGTCGAGGTCGAGCCAGTACTCGCGACCCTGCTTGCTCCGGTTGACGATTTCGCCCCGGAACGGAAGCGCGGCATCGAGCGCGGCGCGTATCGCCCGTCGCGTTTCCGGGGCGGTGCGCTCGCACTGCAGGACGGCGCCCGGCGAGCGGCCGATGACCTCCTCCAGCGTGTAGCCAGTCACCCGTGCGAAGCCCTCATTCACCCATGTGATCCGACGGTTCGCATCGGTGAACACGACCGCATTGGAGGTCCGTTGCGCCGCCATCGACAGCGTGAGCAACTCCTCGCTGCGCGCCTCAGCCTGCGCGTGCTGCCTGGCGATCAGGCGCACCAGCGGCTCGACGACAACGACGCCGGCAATCGCAAACAACAGGAGCAGCACAGACATCAGGCCGTACGTCATCTTCACGCGGCGGTCACCGTGCATGCGTGACGCCTCCTGCAACGCCGCCACGGCGCGCTCGACGCGCGTGCGATACACGTCGGCGAACTGGAGCACCCCCGTCGCCTGTCGTGGCGCATCGGCCCGACCCGCCGCCAGTGCGGCAGCGGCGGCGAGCATCCTGGCCAGCGGCTCGGCACCCGCGTGCAGATTTTCCTGGACCGGCGCAAGACTCGGCCCCTCGACGAGCGCGATCGAGTCGACGAGGTGTCGCAGCTCGCGGGCTTCGCCCTCCAACTGGCGTGCGGCGCCACTGAGCCGCTCGGGATTGCGGTCCGTCGCGCCGGCGGTCGCCTCGCGGGCGATCACCTGACTGAGCATCTGCTGCCGCGCGGCAAGGTTCAGCACTCGCGTGTCTGCCGACCCGCGTCGCGCGGTCTGCGCCTGCGTCCACAACCCAACGCTGACCGTGACCGCCAACCCGGCCAGCATGCCGAGGATCACGCCACGCACCTTACGGTGCGGGCTGCCCCGCATCGGCGTGCGCGCTCCCATGATTGGCCTCATCACGACCGTGTCAGAACGAGCTCAGGAGGTCATCGGCACTCGAGGCATCATCGTCGAACGGGATCAGCGCGGCTGCACTGCTGTTGGACGACATGGTGCTCGCAACGCCAGGGCCGGCTTTGGCACGCGGCTTCTTCGCGCTGCGCGGGGCTGCCGAAGGCTGAGGGGGCCGTCCCGATCCCACGCTCACGCGCGACACCGGTTCAGGGCGGCGCGGCGGCGCCGCGGCCAGCATCGGCTCCTCGAACTCCGTCACCGTGAACTGTGATGCCAGCTCGTGCATCTCGCGCGCCTGCGCCGAGAGCTCGGCGGCCGCACTGGCCGACTCCTCGGCGTTGGCGGCCGAGCGCTGGGTCAGCTGTCCGATCTGGCTCATCGACTGCGTCACTTCGGCCAGTTCCCGCTCCTGCGACACTGCACCCTCGGCGATCTCATTCATGATCGCGGCGGCACCCTGGACGCCTGCGCGGATGTCCTCGAGCCGGCGCTTCACGCTCTCGTTCAGGGTGACGCCCGTCTCCGCCTTCGCCACCGATTCCTCGATCAGCGTGGCCGTGTTGCGCGAAGCTTCCGAGGCGCGAATGGCCAGGCTGCGGACCTCGTCGGCCACCACCGCAAAGCCTTTGCCCGCATCCCCGGCACGCGCCGCTTCCACCGCCGCGTTGAGCGCAAGCAGGTTCGTCTGGAACGCGATCTCATCGATCGTCTTCACGATCTTGGCCGTCGCGTCAGCCGACCGCTTGATCTCGGCCACCGCATCGGCCAGCGCCACCATCCGCTCCACGCCCTGCTCCGTGGACGTGTTGGCGCGCTCCATCGCGGCGCGCGCCTCGCGGGCATTGGCGGCATTCGCCTTGGTCCGCTCGTCGACGATACGGATGCGGTTCGTGACCTGGTCCACCGCCCCTGCCTGATCCGAGGCGCCGCTGGCCAGTTCCTGACTGCCGTCGCCGATCTCGCTGGCGGCCGAGTTCACCTGCTCGATGGCCATGGCGAGTGATGAGAATACCTGCGCGATGTTTTCCAGCGCCATGTTCAGCGACTCCTTGATCGCCCCGTGTTCACCGCGGTAGTTGCCCAGGACGCGGGCCGAGAGGTCACGATCCGCCACCCGCTGCAGCACGTCCCTGGCTTCGGTGAGTGGCTCCACCACCGCATCGAGCATGGCATTGGTGCCATTGATCAGCTCGAAGTACGCACCCTGGAACTGCGAGGCATTACCCCGCTTGGAGAGATCGCCGTGCTTCGCCGCTTCGATCACTGCATTGGCCTCGCCGACGATGCCACGCAGGGTTTCTGTCGCACGGTTGATGCTGCGCGAGAGCACGTCGTGCTCCGAGCGCACCTGCACCGTGGACGAAAGGTCGCCGGAGGCGAGACGGTCAGCCGCCTGCGAGATTACGCCGATGTATTCAACCAGGCCACGGAACGCCGTGCCGAGGGTGCCAATCTCGTCGCGGCTGGTGACCTCGATCTGTTGGCCGATGCGGCCGCTGGCGATCTCGGTGGCCGCCGTCGACAGCGACTGCACCGCACCGATGACGCTCCGCAGGGTCGCCGCCGCGATCACGCCGAGCGCGATCAGCGACAGCAGCAGCACCCCCGCCGTGACCTTCAGCATCGTCGTCTGCAATGCACTGGCCGACGCGAAGGCCGACGCGATGCCGGCCTGCTGGGCCTGCGTCTGTGTCGTCAGCTTCCTGGACAGATCGGCGTACTGGGTGCGCATGCCCTGCATGATGCCCATCAGGCCATCCGCCGAGCCGGTGATCATCCGGTTGCTGCCGTCGCGCGCCTGCGTGGCGTAGGTGGCGAGATCCGCCTTGATCACCTTCAGCGCCGCCGCATCGACCGCCGGATTCGTCAGCAGTGAATCGGCCAGCGCCGTGAAGCTGGCGATGAGCGTATCGGCCGCAATGACCGAGAGCGTATCGCTGGCGGCAACGGCATCACGAAGCGTCCGCTGGTAAGTCTCGAGTCGGGCCTCGAGGCGGCGGCTGGCATCGAGCGCCGGCGAGGCCTGCGTCTCGATGAGCGTCAGCTCGGCTTGCGCCCGTCGGCCCAGGACCGTGGACGTCGCCAGCGTGGCGACGATGCCCACCGTCGCAACGATCGGGAGCGCAAGAATCTTGGAGCGGAGCGTCAATGACTGGAACATGGGCGCGACTGTAGGTGGCCGGGGAGGACAGACGCGGACGTCGCGTCCACGGATGCTCAGGTCGTGGTATCGGCCAGGCAGTCGGTTGGCTGAAGTCAGGCAGTCCCTGACGTGCGCGACGCGCCGTGTCCCCCCACCAAACCGAGAGGCGGGCCTTCTGCGGTCGAGTTCGCCGGAGCGGTGACGCTGCTGCTCCGTGTACCACGCCACCACGCGGTCGCCCTGCGTGCAGTGCTGGTGTACTGTCGCCTGGACAGGGCGACGCACGGGCAGGCCATCTTTCCCGGCGCTGACACGGAGCACGCTGCTCGCGCACCGGGTCGCCACACCCGACTCTCACGGCACCACCATTCGCATGACGACACATCAGATCCGCCGCTCCGCGATCGCATTGGCCACGTTCCTGGTGACCACACTGACGCCGACGGCAGGGGCGCAGCCCGCGCGCCCCCGGCTGACGATCGAACGGATCACGACCGGGCGCTCGCTGATCGGCATTGCGCCAGTGTCGCCCGCCTGGTCTCCGACATCGCGGCAGCTCGCATTCCTGTGGAACGATGCGGGCCTGCCGCAGCGCTCCCTCTGGGTCGTGCACCGCGACAGTACCGCAGCGCGCCGGCTGCTCCCCACGTCGAATGCCGTCACGGTCAGCGATTTCGCCTGGCACCCCGATGGTTCGTCGATCGTCTTCACACAGGATGGCGATCTCTTTCGCGTGCCCGCCGAGGGTGGCGCGGTCGTCCGCCTGAGCCGTGACGGTGGCGACAAGTCCGATCTCTCCATCTCGCCCGATGGGACGCAGGTTGCCTACCTCTCCGACGGTGACCTGTACTCGCTGACGATCGGCGCCAGCGCCCCGACGCGGCTCACCTCCGTTGCCGTGCGCCCAATCGGCAGCGTGCCACTCGGCACCTACTACCGCCACGACGTGGAGATCGGCAGCGCCACGTGGGGCGGCGACGCGCCGTCGTATGCGTGGTCTCCCGACTCGCGACGCATCGCCGTGCACCATGTCGACCGCCGCGGCGTACCGACGATCAGCATTCCCTACTACCTGGGCACGACGCCGGTGATGAATGCGCTCCGGCGCAGCGCACCGGGCGACGCCAACGAGGTGCGCAAGGTCGGCCTGATCGACGTACAGGCGCCACAGCTGCGCTTCATCGAGCTGCCCGACTCGTCGAGCACGCGCGTGGTGAACTTTGCGTGGTCGGTGCGCGGCGCGCTGCTCATCGATCGCGCCACCGATGACGAGATCGATCGCACCATGCATGTCGTCGAGCCAGGCAGCGTCACGCCGCGCCGCGTCTGGCGCGACCATCGCGACATGCGCATCTACAACGACATCGCCAGCGCCTGGTCGGCGGACGGGAAGCAGATACTGATCAGCGGCGACCTCGACGATCGCTATCGGCTCTACCAGCTGAGCCCCGGCGATTCGACGCCACACGCACTGACACCAGCGACGTCGGATGTGAGCGGCGCCGCGCTACCCAACGCCGCCACGGGCCGGATCCTCTACATGAGCAACGATCCGCTGCCGTCGGAACGCCATGTCTGGTCGGTGCGTGCGGATGGTTCGCATCGGGAACGGCTCACCCAGCGCGCTGGCACACACACGCCCTTCCCGTCACCGGATGGTCGGATGCTGGCGTTGCTCTCCACCGACGACCTCACGCCACCCGAACTCTGGCTGCAGCCGCTGGCCGCCGGCGCCACCGCACGACGGCTGACGCAGTCGCAGGCGCCCGAATTCGCGAAGACTCCCTGGGTGACGCCCAGGTACGTGACCTTCCGCAGCCGTACCAGCACACCGCCGCTGCACGCACGCATCCTGTACCCACCGAATCTCGATCCGTCGCGCAAATATCCGGTGCTCTTCGGGCCCGTCTATTCCAACACCGTGCGCAACCGCTGGGCCGGGCTCTACGCCACGCTGCAGCAGTATCTCGCGATCGAGAAGGGGTACATCGTGGTGCAGGTGGACGTCCGCGGAAGCACGGGCTACGGCCGCAGCTTTCGCGAGGCGTTCCTGAACGACTGGGGGGGCCAGGATCTCGAGGACCTCGAGAGTGCCGTGGACTACATGAAGACGCTGCCATTCGTGGATGGCACCCGACTAGGAATCTGGGGCAGCAGCTACGGCGGCACGCTCACCGTGTACTCGCTGCTGAAGAAGCCCGGGCTCTTTCAGGCCGGCGTTGCCGGGGCCCCCGCCACTGATCCGCATTACTTCGGCAGTGACGACGTGGCCATCGCGCGCCGCCCGCAGACGCACCCGCAGACCTTTACGCGTGGGGCGCTCCAGTATGCGGGCAACTTGCGCGACCACCTGCTGATCATTCACGGCATGGAGGACGACGTGGTGCCCTTTTCCACGTCCATCGCGCTGGCCGAAGAGTTCATGCGCCTCGGCAAGGACTTCGATGTCGCCTTCGCGCCGGCCGCCACGCACGGATGGACGCAGCGTCCGTACTACGCGCGCTACCTGCTCACGCGGCTGGTCGATCACTTCGACCGGTACCTCGGCGCCGGCGCGCGCTGATCGCAACTTCGTCAGGCCGTTGCCGTTTCGGCCTTGCGAAAGTCTGAATGGCTGGGAATCCGCGCCAGCACGGCAGTGGTGAAGTCGGCGGTGCTGCACGCCGGCATGCCCGGCTCGACGCAATCGGCCGTGCGGAAGCCGGCGGTGATGACCTCCGACACGGCCGTTTCGACCGCCGCCGCTTCGTCCAGCAAGCCGAGCGAATGCCGCAGCAACAGTGCGGCACTGAGGATCGCCCCTGCCGGATTGGCAATGCCCTTGCCAGCGATGTCCGGCGCCGAGCCGTGGATCGGCTCGTAGAGCCCGCGACGCAGCCCATTCGTGCTGGCCTCGCCGAGTGACGCCGATGGCAGCACCCCGATCGATCCGGCGAGAACCGCTGCCTCGTCGGTGAGGATGTCACCGAAGAGGTTCTCGGTCACCACCACATCGAAGCGTGATGGCTGGGTGATCAGGTGCATCGCGAACGAGTCCACCAGCGCGTGCTCGAGCGTCACGTCCGGGAACTCGTCGCGCATCACGCGCGTCGTGACTTCACGCCAGAGTCGCGAGGTGGCCAGCACGTTCGCCTTGTCCACCGAGAGCAGCTGCCCACGCCGCTGGCGTGCGATGCCAGCCGCCATGCGCACCACCCGCTCCACCTCTTCCGCCGTGTACACGCACAGGTCGGATGCGCGCGTGGAGTGCCCCTCGGCATTGCGATCGTGCGTCCTGGCGCCGAAGTACAGTCCCCCCGTCAGTTCGCGGACGAACACGATGTCGACGTTTGCGAGCAGCGCGGCTTTCAGTGGCGCCGCCGCTGCCAGCGCCGGGTGCACCGCCACCGGCCGAATGTTGGCGTACACACCGAGCAGTGCGCGGAGGCCGAGCAGCCCCTGTTCCGGACGAACCGTGGCCGATGGATCGCTCCACTTCGGACCACCCACTGCGCCCAGGAACACGGCATCCGCATGCCTGACGACGTTGCGCGTGGCCACCGGAAGCGGTTCGCCGGTCTCGTCGATCGCGATACCGCCGACGAGCGCCTCACGGAACTCGAATTGGTGATCCTCCCTGCCCGCCACTGCCTTCAGCACCCGTATGGCCTGCGCGGTCACCTCAGGCCCGACTCCATCGCCAGGCAGTATTGCAATCACCGCGCGCATGTTGCCTCCCACGCCTGGATCGTCGGCAGTTCCGCCAGCAGCGACCCCAGTTCGTCGAGCCCATCGACCAGGCACCGCTTGCTGAATCCATCGATGGCAAACTGCACCGATGGGCCGCCCGGCAGCGTCACGAGCTGTGACGGCAGATCGACGGTGATGACTGCTGCGGGATCGCTCGCCAGCGCCTTCTGTGTGGCCGCCAGCGTCGCCTCGGGCAGTGCAATCGTCAGCAGGCCATTCTTGTGGGCATTCGAGCGGAAGATGTCGGCGAACGACGTCGCAATGACGGCACGAAAACCCCAGTCGGTGAGGGCCCACGGCGCATGCTCGCGACTCGAGCCGCAGCCGAAGTTCCGCCCGCCGACGAGGATTTGCGCGCCGGCCGATGCGGGCGCGTTGAGTGCGAACTCCGCTCTCGGCGCGCCGTTCTCCGCGTACCGCCAGTCCGCAAAGAGGTGGCTCCCGAGGCCGCTGCGGGTGGTGGTGGTGAGGAACCGCGCCGGAATGATCTGGTCGGTGTCGATATCATCGCGCGCCACCAGCACTGCGTGCGACGCGAGTGGTGGCCAAGGCTGATTCACAGCAGGCTCCGTGGATCCGCGACCATGCCGGCCACGGCCGATGCCGCAGCGGTCAGCGGGGACGCGAGCAGTGTTCGTGCCCCCTTCCCTTGCCTGCCTTCAAAATTACGATTGCTGGTGCTCACCGCGTACTCACCGCTCGCGACGGTATCGCCATTCATTGCGATGCACATCGAGCAGCCGCTCTCCCGCCATTCCGCACCGGCGGCGCGGAAGATGTCGGCCAGTCCCTCGCGCTCGGCGTCGCGCTTCACCCGTTGCGAACCCGGCACCACCAGCATCCGCGTATTCGCGGCCACGCGACGCCCCTTCATCACACCGGCGGCGGCACGGAGATCGTCGAGTCGACCATTCGTACAACTGCCGACAAAGACGACGTCCACCGGCTGGCCGAGCAGACTCTGGCCGGGTGTGAAGCCCATGTACGCACAGGCACGGTCATTCGACGTGTCGGCCACGTCAGCGGCGATCGGAAGGCGGCCATCCACAGGTATGGCCATACCAGGATTCGTACCCCAGGTGATCATCGGTGACATTGTCGAGGCATCGAAGACGACGCTCCGATCGAACGATGCACCGTCATCCGTCACGAGTTCATGCCACCGCCCCATCGCATCACGCCAGGCATCACCACTCGGCGCCTGATCGCGACCGGCCAGCCACGCATAGGTCGTCATGTCGGGGGCGATCATCCCTGCCCTCGCTCCCGCTTCGATGCTCATGTTGCACACCGTCATCCTGCCTTCCATGTCGAGGGCACGAATCGCTTCGCCACGATACTCGATCACGTGGCCGGTGCCGCCGCCAACGCCGATCTTCGCAATGATCGCCAGAATCATGTCCTTGGCCGAGACGCCCGGGCGCAGCGCACCATCCACCCGGACTTCCATCGTCTTCGGCTTCGATTGAAGCAGACATTGCGTAGCCAGCACGTGACCCACTTCACTGGTGCCGATGCCGAATGCCAATGCACCGAAGGCACCGTGTGTGCTGGTGTGGCTGTCGCCGCAGACGATGGTCATGCCGGGCTGTGTGCGCCCCAGCTCCGGGCCGATGACGTGCACGATTCCGCGCCGATCATCGCCCAGTCCATACAACGGGATGCCATGCTCGGCGCAACTGGCGGCCAGCGCATCGAGCTGCCTGCTGGCAGCGGGATCGAGCACGGTGATTCGTCCCCCGGTCGCCATCGTCGGCGTCGAGTGATCCATGGTGGCCATGGTGCGATCGGGGCGGCGCACCTTCAGCCCGCGCTCCCGCAGCATCGTGAACGCCTGCGGCGACGTGACCTCGTGGACGAGATGCAGATCGACGTAGAGCACCGACGGCGAATCACCCGTACCGTCGCGCACGACATGCGCATCCCACACCTTTTCGAAGAGCGTCCGCGGCGGCATCATGCGGCCACCTCGTTCACCATCCGACGTGCGCGAGTGCGGATCAGGCCATTCACCGCGGCCACATAGGCTTCGGCTGTCGCAACGATGATATCGGTATGCACGCCGAAGCCGCTGGCCGTCACTCTCGGTGAGTCATCGTGCGCGACAGGATCACCCTCGTCGCCCTGTGCCCCGCGTTCGCGCAGTCGGATCGACACACCGCCCACCGCGTTGATGCCTTCGGCCGCCGCGTCGACCGAGAACTCGATCAGTTCACCGATGTCGCCGACGCAGTCATTGATCGCACGGCACACGGCATCGACCGGCCCGTCTCCCTGTGCTGCGGCGACCAGCTCCCGATCGTCCGGGCCGCGAAGTTTCACCGTCGCCGTCGGAATGGCGTGAGTGCCGCAGGAGACCTGCACCAGTTCCAGCCGGTAAGTGGACGACCCGCGATGCGTTTCACCGGCGACGATCGCCTCGAGTTCGCGGTCATCCACCACCTTCTTGCGATCGGCGACTTCCTTGAACCGGGCGAAGACGGCGTCGCACTCGGCATCCTGCAGCACATGACCCAGCGTGGCCAGATGCGCGCGCAACGCCGCACGACCCGAGTGCTTCCCCAGCACCAGTCGGCCGCCCTCGAGCCCAACATGCTCGGCATGCATGATCTCGTAGGTGTCGCGATGCTTGAGCATGCCATCCTGATGGATGCCGGCTTCGTGGGCGAAGGCATTGGCGCCGACGATCGCCTTGTTCGGTGGCACACGCACACCGGTGCAGCGTGAGACGAGACGTGACGCCCGCCCGATCTCCTCGGTGCGGAGCGCAGTATCGATGCCATACCGTGCGCGACGGGTCCGCAGGGCCATCACCACTTCCTCGAGGGCCGCGTTGCCGGCACGTTCGCCGAGTCCATTGATCGTGCATTCGATCTGCCGCGCACCGGCCTGCACGCCGGCCAGCGAGTTCGCCACCGCGAGGCCGAGATCGTCGTGGCAATGCGTCGAGATCGTGAGGGGACGATCACCAACCACTGCGGTGCGGATGCCGCTGATGAGGGCGAAGTACTCGTCGGGCGTCGCATACCCGACCGTGTCCGGAATGTTGAGCGTGGTGGCGCCGGCCTCGATCGCCGCGCGCAGGACGTCGTGCAGAAAGGCGACGTCGCTGCGTGATGCGTCTTCCGGCGAAAACTCCACATCGTCGACGAATGAGGCAGCATAGGCCACCATCTCGCTCACCCGGGCGATCACCTGCTCGCGGCTCATCTGCAACTTGTACTTCAGGTGCACATCGGAGGTGGCGAGGAAGGTGTGGATCCGTCGTCGCGGCGCGACGGAAAGCGCCGTGGCGGCGGCTTCGATGTCCTTCCGCGTGGCACGGGCCAGTCCGCAGATGATCGGGGCTTCCGGCCAGTGCTGTGCATCCTCGGCGATCGCTCGTACCGCATCCCAGTCACCGGGCGAGGCAGCGGGAAACCCCGCCTCGATCACATCCACCCCCAACCGGGCCAGCTGACGCGCCACCTGGCGTTTTTCTTCCACCGTCATCGAGCAGCCAGGCGCCTGCTCTCCATCCCGCAGCGTGGTGTCGAAAATTCGTACGATGTCGTCGGTCATACCGATCCGGTGGCGTCGGCGGTGGCCGCGGCGGGCGTGCGATCCACCGCACCCACGTCAGGCCGGATCACCTTCGCGTGCAGGAATGGCATCAGTTCACGCAGCCGGACGCCAACCTGCTCGATCGGATGTTCCGTATCGGCGCGCCGAGCGGCGGTGAAGTTCGGGCGGCCGGCCTCGTTCTCCGCCACCCAGTTCCGCGCGAACGTCCCATCGCGGATCTCGTCGAGGATCTTCTTCATCTCGGCCTTCGTCTGCGCCGTCACGATGCGGGGGCCCGCGGTGTAGTCGCCATACTCGGCCGTGTCCGACACCGAGTAGCGCATGTAGTTCAGGCCACCCTGGTACATCAGGTCCACGATCAGCTTCAGTTCGTGGAGGCACTCGAAGTACGCCATCTCCGGCTGGTAGCCGGCTTCGGTGAGCGTTTCAAAGCCCGCCTTCACCAGTGCCGACACACCACCACAGAGCACCGCCTGCTCTCCGAACAGGTCCGTCTCGGTCTCCTCGGCGAACGACGTCTCGATCACGCCAGCGCGCGTGCAGCCAATGGCGCGTGCATAGGCCAGTGCGTCCTCGCGTGCACCACCCGTCGCGTCGACATGCACGGCAATCAATCCGGGCACGCCGCCGCCTTCCATGTAGAGCTCACGCACACGATGCCCCGGTGACTTCGGCGCGATCAGCGCCACGTCAGCGCCGGGCGGTGGATCGATCAGCTTGAAGTGGATGTTGAAGCCGTGGGCGAACAGCAGCGACTTGCCCGCCGTCATCGAGGGCGCGATGTCACGTTCGTAGATCGACTTCTGTTCCGTATCGGGGGCGAGGATCATGATCAGCTGCGCTTCGGCGGCCGCGTCGGCCACGGGAAGCACCCTGAGCCCTGCCGCTTCTGCTGCCGCCCAGCTCTTCGACCCGGGCCGCAGGCCGACACGCACGTCGCACCCACTCTCCTTCAGATTCAGCGCGTGGGCATGGCCCTGACTGCCGTAGCCGACAATGGCAATCGGTCGGCCTTGCAGCCGCCCCATGTCGGCATCACGATCATAGAAGACGCGCGTCATGCCGCCACCTCTTCATCCGCCGGCGCACCATCGGCCTGCGCGCGGTAGTGCGCCGGTGCCTCGAGCTTCTTCGGCGTTCGGCCGCGCATCATCGCCAGGCGACCGGTACGCATCAGCTCGGCCAGCCCTTCGGGCCGGATCATGGTGATGAACTCCTCCACCCGTTCCGGCGTGTCGGTGATCTGCACGATCAGTTCCTCCTCGGTCAGGTCGAGCACGCGTGCGCCGTACTCGGTGACGACGTCGACCAGCTCCGCCAGCCGCGTCGGCGACGAGACGATCTTGGCCAGCGCCGTCTCGCGCTGCACGGCCTTCTCGTTCGTCACGTCCGTCACGCCGATGACCTCCACCAGCCGATCCAGCTGCATCACGACCTGGCTGGCGTCGGTCGCATCGACCACCAGCGTCATGCGGCTGATGCCGGGCACTTCGCTGCGGCCGACGGCGAGCGATGCGATGTTGAAGCCGCGACGACGCAGCAGGGTGACGGTGCGATGCAGAACGCCAGCGCGGTCCTGCAACAGAGCGATCAGAGTGTGCTGTGCCATCGGGGTCAGACCTTGGTGGAGGATGAAGGAGGAACAACGGGTGCCGCGGGCGCGGACATCATCATGTCGCCGATCGCACGACCGGCTGGGACAATCGGGAATACATTCGCTTCGCGTTCGACGCGGAAATCGATCACGACACAACCGGTGTGTTTCCACGCGGTGGTGATTGCTGCATCGGCATCATCGGCGTGCTCGACCCGCATGCCGCGCAGCCCGTGCGCCTCCGCCAGCAGGGCGAAATCGGGGCCGGTGAGCGGCGTGCCGCTGTACCGCTGGCCTTCAAACAACTGCTGCCACTGTCGCACCATGCCCAGGTAGCCGTTGTTGACCACCGCGACCTTCAGGTTGGTGAGTCCTTCCTGCGCAATCGTGGCCAGTTCGCAATTCGTCATCTGAAAACCGCCATCGCCGACCACCACCCAGACCGTCTTTTCCGGATCGGCGATCGCGGCTCCCATCGCAGCGGGGAGCGAGAAACCCATCGTTCCCGCGCCACCGCTGGTGATGTGTGTGCGCGGCCGGCTCCAATCGAGAAGCTGGGCGGCCCACATCTGGTGCTGGCCGACATCGGTGACCACGCGCCAATCGCTGCGGTCTCGGAACGCGCGGTTCATGGCATCGAAGACATCGTGCGGCATCAACGGCGCCGTCCGCTCGCGGCGCGTGTAGCCTTGCCGGGGCAGATGTTCATCGCGCATCGCAATGATCTCGTGCATCCACGCCTGTCGCGCCACGCTGCTGCCCTGCGCCATCGCCACCGTGAGGGAACGCAGCGCCGGCTTGCAGTCGGCGACGATCGCGACATCGGTCCGCACCAGCTTGCCGATCTCCGCCGGGTCGATGTCGATGTGGATGATCTTCGCATGGGGTGCGAAGGTGCTCGCCTTGCCGGTCACGCGATCATCGAAGCGGCTGCCGACGTTGAGCAACACGTCGCAGGCCTGAATGGCGCGGTTCACGTGCACCCAGCCGTGCATGCCCGGCATGCCGAGCGCCAGCGGATGATCATGCGGCATCGCGCCAAGACCATGCAGCGTGGTGATGACGGGGATGCCCGCCTGTTCGGCCAGCGCGCGCAACTCACGCGTCGCACCAGACTGAATCACCCCGTTGCCGGCCAGGATCACTGGTCGGGATGCGGACCGCAGCAGTTCTGCGGCGGCACGAATGGCGCGTTGATCGACGTCCTGGCGTGCCGACATCGGCAGGTAGCCCGGCAGATCCATCGGCGTGTCCCACTCGGGAACGATCCGCGCCAGCTGGGCATCCTTGGTGATGTCGATCAGCACCGGCCCGGGACGTCCGGTGCGGGCGATGTGGAACGCCTCGCGAAAGACCCGCGGCAGGTCGCGGGCGTCGGTCACGAGATAGTTGTGCTTCGTGATCGGGACCGTGATGCCGGTGATGTCCGTTTCCTGGAACGCATCGGTGCCCAGCAACGCACTCGGCACCTGACCCGTGATGGCGACCAGCGGCGTACCATCCATCCAGGCATCGGCGATCGGTGTGACGAGATTCGTTGCCCCGGGCCCGCTGGTGCCGATGCACACGCCGACCTGCCCGGTGGCGCGGGAATACCCCTCCGCGGCGTGTCCGGCACCCTGCTCGTGTCGGCAGAGCACGTGACGCAGCCGCACCCGGTACTCCCACATGGCGTGATAGAACGGCATGATGCAGCCGCCCGGAATGCCGAACATCGTCGAGACATTCTCGCGAATCAGCGCCTCGCACATCACCTGCGCACCGGTGCGGGATGTGGTCTGGACATCACGCGTCGGCGGATCGGAGGCTGGAGACTGGCGGGCTGTGGTGCTGCTCTGGCTGGGTGGCATGGGGACTCGGAAAACGAGAAGGCCCCCTCCGCTTGCGGAGGGAGCCTTGTGTGATCCTGCCCAAGGTCGCCCCTCCGATGATCTCGGGAGGGGCGTCGGTTCGCAGTTACATCGCGACCCTCGAGCCCTGCTCCCGTCCGCTAAGAAGTACGCGTACGACGAGAATCGCCGCGAGCGAAAGGCTCGCAACGAGGCTCATGAGGCTGAGGAGGCGGGACTGCAGCGGTGAAGCGGACATTACTGGGGAGAAATTGGCCAGCCGTTCGGGTCCGAGCGGACGCTCGACCCTCCTGCAGACAAAACCGCCGACGTCGTGCGGCAGAGTGCGTTCGACTCAAGCATCGGCGTAACAGTGCGTTTCCGCAAGCCCCCCCGGGTGCACGACCGCGCCGTACCGCGCCTGACTGACCGTCTGTGCATAGCGCCAGATGGCGCCGGACTGGAAGTCGTGTTGCCGCGGAACCCAGGCGGCCCGTCGCTGGTCGAGTTCGCTGTCCGTGAGGCGCACCGCCAGCGTTCCGGCGTCAGCGTTGATGTCGATGATGTCGCCGGTCTGCAGCAGGCCGATCGGCCCACCAACCGCGGCTTCGGGGCCGACGTGACCGACGCAGAGGCCACGCGTTGCGCCACTGAACCGCCCATCGGTGATCAAGGCGACCTCGTCACCCATGCCCTGCCCGTAGATCGCCGACGTGGTCGACAACATCTCGCGCATGCCCGGTCCACCACGCGGTCCTTCGTATCGAATCACGATCACGTCGCCAGCGGCGTATCGCCTCGCCATCACGGCCGCCATCGCCTCCTCTTCCGACTCGAACACCAGCGCCGGCCCGCTGAAGACGCGCGTGTGCAGGCCCGCGACCTTCACCACCGCGCCGTCGGGGGCGAGGTTGCCGCGCATCCCGACCAGTCCCCCCGTCGGCGAGATCGCCCTGTTCACGGGGAACACGACGTCCTGGTTGTCGGGCACAACCACGCCCGCCAGATCTTCCGCCAGCGTCCTGCCGGTGACGGTGATGCAGTCGCCGTGCAGAAAGCCACCATCGAGCAGTGCCTTGAGCACGACCGACGCGCCGCCGATGTCATGCACATCCTTCGCCAGATACTTCCCGCCGGGCTTGAGGTCGGCGATCAATGGCGTGCGTGCGAAGACTGCCGCAACGTCGAACAGATCGAAGACGATCCCGGCTTCATGCGCCATCGCGGGCAGATGCAGGGTGGCGTTGGTGGATCCACCCGTTGCGGCGACAACCGCTGCCGCGTTCTCGAGTGCCTTGCGCGTCACGATGTCGCGCGGACGGGGACCATGCTGCATCAGTCGCATCACGGCCGCACCAGCGGCTTCGGCGTAACTGTCGCGCGATTCCCAGGCCGCCGGTGGGCTGGCCGATCCAGGCAGCGCCAGACCGATGGCCTCCGACACATACGCCATGCTGTTCGCGGTGTACTGCCCGCCGCAGGAGCCGGCGCCTGGGCAGGCCACCTTTTCGAGCGCGGTCAGCTCTTCCAGTGACATCGTCCCGGCCGCATGCTTGCCCACACCTTCGAACACATCGAGCACCGTCACATCGCGATCGAGATACCGACCGGGCAGAATCGAGCCGCCGTAGAGAAACACCGACGGCACGTTGAGGCGCAACATCGCCATCATCAGTCCCGGCAACGTCTTGTCGCAGCCGGCAATCCCGACCAGTCCATCGTAGCAGTGACCGCGCACGGTGAGCTCGACGGAGTCCGCGATCGTCTCACGACTGACCAGCGATGCCTTCATCCCGGCGTGCCCCATCGCGATGCCGTCAGTGACGGTGATCGTCGTGAACTCGCGCGGCGTGCCTCCGGCGGCCGACACACCGCGCTTGGCTGCCTCGGCCTGCCGCTTGAGCGCGATGTTGCACGGCGCCGCCTCATTCCAGCTCGACACGACCCCGACGATCGGCTGCTGAATCTCTTCCGCCGTCAGGCCCATGGCGTAGTAGAAGGCCCGGTGCGGTGCCCGCTCGGGGCCGACGGTGGCGTGGCGGCTGGGGAGTTTCGACTTGTCCATGGCGATCTGTGTTCGAGGAAGCGAATTCTCTCCCCGTCATCCTCGCTGCATCGCGCCCGCCGCGCAAGCGGCAGCGCGGGAACGCGGCCTGTGCGTGTGACGCATAGATGACTGAGTGGGGCATCTTCAACTGCTCAACGCAAAGGGGCAAAGGCGCGAAGGCGCAAAGAAACTGCCGATTCGTAGTGACTCATCGGAGGGTGTGGACGTGGACGAGAATCAGATCAGCAAGATCATCGTCGACGCGGCGATCGAAGTGCACCGAACCCTCGGTGGGCCTGGGTTGCTGGAGTCGATATACGAGGAGGCGTTGGCGTTGGAACTGGTGTCGCGTGGCGTTCGCATTGAACGGCAGATCAGCGTTCCTGTATTCTACAAAGGCGTTCGGTTAGCCCTGAAGTTCAGAATCGATATGCTTGCGAACGAAATCGTAGTTATCGAGTGCAAGGCAACTCCGAAGTACGACAAGGTGTTCGAATCGCAGGCATTGACCTACCTGCGAATCCGGAACTTACGCTTGGCGATGGTCATCAATTTCGGAGAGCGCCGAGTAACGACAGGGATTCATCGCGTCGTGAGCGGACTCCCAGACGTTTGAATGGAGTCGCGCGGCTCACCCCCGTCCAACTGTTCTTTGCGCCTTGGCGTCTTTGCCCCTTTGCGTTAACGCAGTTCAAAACGTTGAGCGCTTCGGACAGCCGAGCACGACGCAAGCGATACCTGTGGGTGCCAACCGCCGCATACCCGCACTGTCCGGAAGACAAGCCAGTGCATCCAACGAATCACGCTACACGAACACTTCCGCAGCCGGCCAATCACGAATGACTTTCAGACTCGCGGAGCCAGACCCCATGTCGAACCGTCGCCGAATCATCAGCCTGCTCGCGGTGCTCGCATCGACGACCGGCTGCGCCTCGTGGAGCAGTTTCCACAGCCAAACGTCGATTGATGCCGGTCAGGCGTTCCTGCTGGGTGGTGCCCTGGGCGGACGGTTCAGTGCGACGGTGAAGAACACCGGCTCAGTACTGGTGGCGGTGTTCGTCGAGTCTGGCGGTGTCAGGCGCCCTGTCGTCGTCCTGGCGCCGGACGCCGCCATCGAAGCCGAATTTCAGGCGCGCGAAATGGCCGTCTTCGCCAACACGTCGCAGGCACGCGCTGTGCTCAGGGTCGACATTCGCGGCGGCGACTCGCGCAATGTTGGCATGCGCTACGACACTACAGCACGCGCGCGCTGACGTCAGCGCGACTGAGCGGACTCTCGCCCCAGGGCGCTGCCACCCGGAGAGGCGCCGAGCGGCTGCACGCGCAGTACGCGTGTGCGAGAGTGTCAGAATCCGATGACCGGGAATTGCGCTTCCCCGCGCTTCAGCGGAGGTTCCGCCATGCACATCTCCTCGGGAATTCCGCGTCGCGCCCTGTGCGCATTTGGCGCCATGCTCATCGCCGGCGCTCGGATCGTGGCACAGGCCCCCGCACCGCCGACCGGCTGGGTCGTCCGTGTCGACGGCGGGGGCAACGCCTCGGAGGTGAAAGCCGAGGCCATGAAGCCCGGATTTCACGTCACCACGGGGCCGGCCGCCATCCTGTTCGACAGCTCCATGCGCGGTACCGGCGACTGGCGACTGGAAGCGACGATCCATCTGTTCGACCCGGGCGCGCGGGCCGAAGGCTTTGGCGTGTTCTTCGGGGGGCGCGACCTGAACTCCGCCGCCCCCACCTACGGCTATGCGTTGCTTCGCCGCGACGGCAAGGCGATCCTGAAGGCGCGCAACGGCGCTGCGGTGCGCACCGTTCGCGACTGGACGGCGAGCGCGGCGATTCCCGTCTTCAAGGCCGGGCCGATCGGGACCAGCGTGAAGTATCAGCTGGTCGTCGAGGCGAAGGGGGATCGCGTTGCCCTGTGGGTCGGTCCGACACGGGTACTGGACGCCCCGCGCAGCGAGCTGCCGGCCGATGGCATCGTCGGCCTGCGGATCAACCATGCGCTCAGCGTGCACGTGGAGCGACTGACCGTTTCACCGATCGCGCGGCGCTAGGGCGGTGTCGCCGAAGTGCCGTGGCTGAAGGCGGGTGATGTGTGGCGCGTGCCAAGGCGCCACCCGGACAGAGACCAGCGGTTTCGCGAGGCGTTGCAACGCCGACGCGCGTCGAAAGACGCGCTCGACTGCCACGAGACGGCGGCGACACGACACTGGCTCCGCGTGGCGCGATTGCATCCAGCGATGCCTGCCTCCGCGGCGGCGACACGACCCCAACGGCGGAACGGCAACGGCGGAACGGCAACGGCGGAACGGCAACGGCGGAACGGCAACGGCGTACGGTGAACGGCGTACGGTGAACGGTGGAA
>Ga0163144_10010537_pt1 | contig 19696 bp, 17 predicted proteins | sample OliLak19BULKMAT1_FD_123175 | JGI IMG/M metagenome (GOLD analysis project Ga0163144, IMG submission 123175) | Freshwater microbial mat bacterial communities from Lake Vanda, McMurdo Dry Valleys, Antarctica - Oligotrophic Lake LV.19.BULKMAT1 | ecosystem: Environmental > Aquatic > Freshwater >... | reverse complement strand
TTTCAACGCGACCGAAAATGTCGTCCTCCCGCAGCTGATCAAGAACAAAATTCGGGCCGAGGCGGATGCCCGCGCCGCCGCCTTGCTAACGACGCTTGGCCTTGGTGAGCGCTTGTCGCACCGCCCAAGCCAATTGTCGGGCGGCGAGCAGCAGCGTGTGGCGGTCGCGCGGGCGCTCGCCAATCAGCCCGCGCTGGTGCTGGCAGATGAGCCGACCGGCAACCTGGATGAGGCAACCGCCGATATCGTGCTCGCAGAATTGCTCCGGCTGGTGCGCGAGGAAGGTTCCTCAGCACTGATCGCTACGCATAATGAACGGCTTGCGGCCAAGCTCGACCGGGTCGTGAGGTTGCACGAGGGTCGGCTGGTGTGACCACATGGACTGACCAGCCCACGCTCACCGGGCAGCACGTCAAACTGCGCCCGCTGGCGGCTGACGATCGCGATGCGCTTGTCGCGGCGGCGGCCGATGGTGACCTGACCCGATTGTTCTTCAGCAGCATTATCCGGCTCGCTGATCCTGACGCCTTTGTTGCCAGCGCGCTTGCCGATCGTGATGCCGGGCGCGCAATGCCCTTCGTCGTCGAAACGCCAACCGGGCAGGTGGTCGGCATGACATGCTATATGCGGATGAACGCCGCGCATCGCCGATTGGAGATTGGCGGCACCTTCTATGCGCAATCGGTGCAGCGGACGGGCATCAATACCGAGGCAAAGCTGATGCTCCTCACGCATGCGTTTGAGGTGATGGGTTGCAATGTCGTTGAAATCAGGACGGACTGGTTGAACAAGCGTTCCCAAACCGCGATTGAACGCCTCGGGGCCAAGCGCGACGGCGTCTTGCGCAGCCATCAGATTATGACCGACGGACGGGTGCGTGATATCGTCGTGTATTCGATCATCGTGAGCGAATGGGCGGGCGTGCGGCAAAATATCCGCTATTTACTGGCGCGCTAAAAGGAGATTTCAGATGAGCAGCATCACCGAAATGCAAGTGCGCGGCGCAGACGGCCAGCCGGTCGATCTGTCGGCCTATGCCGGTCGCGTCCTGCTGATTGTGAATACCGCCAGCAAATGTGGCTTCACGCCGCAATATAAGGGGCTGGAGGAACTCCACCGCAAATTCGCCGATCGCGGGTTTGAGGTGCTGGGCTTCCCCTGCAATCAGTTTGGCGCGCAGGAACCCGGTGATGCAGCGGAGATCGCTGAATTTTGCACGGTCAATTATGACGTTACCTTCCCTATGTTTGCCAAGATTGACGTCAATGGCTCTGCGGCGTCGCCCCTCTTCGAGCAGCTGAAAAAGGACGCGCCAGGCTTAATGGGGACGCGCACGATCAAGTGGAATTTCACCAAATTCCTTGTCGGTCGGGATGGCAAGACGATCCGGCGCTACGGCCCGCAAACAACGCCTGGCATGATCGAAAGCGACATTGCAGCCATTTTGTAACACTTCCCGAATCGGATCGCGCCGCGCATAGTCGTGGGATGGCGCATTCCGGCTTTGTCCCCCTTCGCATCTTTTCCAGTTTTACGATGCTTGATGGTGCCATCGAGCCACAGGCGATTGCGAAGCGCGCGCAGGAGCTTGGCTTTCCCGCCGCCGCGCTGACTGATCGTAACGGGCTATATGCGGCGATGCCGTTTGCCGATGCCGCCTTTGCCGCGGGCGTCCAGCCGATCATTGGCGCGATGCTGGGGGTCGCCCGGCCCGACCTGCCAGAGGGTGTGGCAACTGTGCTCGATTGGATCGCGCTTTATGCCAAGGATGAAAATGGTTACGCCAATCTGTGCACGCTTGTCTCACAAGCGCATCTGGAACGACCCCTGGAACTTGCCCCGCATGTATCGTTTGCGGCGTTGGCGGGGCGGACTGAGGGGCTGATTGCGCTGACGACGGGTCGCGAAGGTGCGCTTGCGCGGCTGTTTGCCGAGGATCAGCCCGATCAGGCGCGCAGCTATGCCGATCATCTTCAGGCGCTGTTTCCCGACCGGCTGTATATTGAATTGACGCGGCGGCTTGATGAGATTGAGGGCAAGGCTGAACCCTTTCTGCTTGATCTGGCCTATGATCGCGAATTGCCGATTGTGGCCACCAACCCGTGCTGCTTTGCGCAGCAGGACTTTGGCGAGGCGCACGACGCGCTGCTGTGCATCGCCAATTCAACCTATATCGAGACCGAAGACCGACCGCGCAGCTCGCCCGATGCCTGGATGAAACCGGCCAAGGATATGCGGCTGCTGTTTGATGATTTGCCTGAGGCGATCAGCAATACGCTCGTCGTCGCAGCACGCTGTGCCGTCATCGCGCCCAAGCGTAAGCCGATTCTGCCCAGCCTTGCCGGCAATCGTGATGCTGAGGCAACCAAATTGCGTGAAGATGCGCGCGCGGGCCTCGACATCCGGCTGGCCAAAATTAAAGGCACAGGCGATGATTGGCAGACGGTTTATCGCGAGCGGCTCGAATTTGAGCTCGATGTCATCATCCAGATGGGTTTTCCCGGCTATTTCCTGATCGTTGCCGATTTCATCAAATGGGCAAAGGACAATGACATTCCGGTTGGCCCGGGCCGTGGCTCTGGCGCGGGGTCGGTGGTCGCCTGGTCGCTGACGATTACCGATATCGATCCGATGAAGCTTGGTTTGCTGTTTGAGCGCTTCCTCAATCCCGAACGCGTATCGATGCCCGATTTCGACATCGATTTCTGCGAAACCCGGCGCGAGGAGGTGATCCGCTACGTCCAGCAGAAATATGGCAGCGATCATGTCGCGCAGATCATCACCTTTGGACGGTTCAAGGCACGCGCCGCGCTGAAGGATACCGGTCGCGTCCTGCAAATGAGCTATGGTCAGGTTGATCGGCTCGCCAAACTGATCCCCAACCATCCGACCGACACGTGGACGCTGGAGCGCGCGCTGAACGGCGTCAGTGAACTTGCGGCTGAATATCGTGGCGATCCCCGCGTGAAGCATCTGCTTGATCTCGCGATGAAGTTGGAAGGCCTGCCGCGCCATGCCTCAACGCATGCAGCAGGTGTCGTGATTGGGGATCGCCCGCTGGCAGCACTGGTCCCGCTTTACTGCGATCCACGATCGGACATGCCCGTGACGCAGTTCGATATGAAATATGCCGAGGCGGCGGGGCTGGTGAAGTTTGATTTTCTCGGGCTGAAGACGCTGTCGGTGCTCAAAAAAGCGCTTCAGATGCTCGCGCTGCGTGGGATCATTGTCGATCTTGATGTGCTCGAATGGAATGATGAGGCAACCTATCGGCTGCTTCAGAGCGGCAACACGGTGGGCGTGTTTCAGGTGGAGTCAGAAGGCATGCGGCGCACGCTTTCTGCCGTAAAGCCAACGGTTTTTGAAGATATTATTGCGCTCGGTGCGCTGTATCGGCCAGGGCCAATGGATAACATCCCGATGTTTGGCCGACGCAAAAATGGCCATGAGCCAATCGAATATCCGCACCACTTGCTCGAAGCTATCCTGCGCGAAACTTACGGGATTTTCGTTTATCAGGAACAGGTGATGCAGGCGGCGCAGGTGCTTGCCGGCTACAGTCTTGGCGGCGCAGACATGCTCCGCCGCGCGATGGGCAAGAAAATCCGGGCGGAGATGGACGCGCAGCGCGCGGGCTTTGTTGAAGGCTGCGAACGGATTAATGGCATCCCCGCTGCCAAGGCCGATGAACTGTTCGATCTGATCGACAAATTTGCTGGTTATGGCTTTAACAAGTCGCACGCCGCGGCCTATGCGCTGCTCACCTATCAGACGGCATGGATGAAGGCGCATTATCCGCATGAATTTTTCGCCGCCTCAATGTGCTTTGATATGACTGTCACCGACAAGCTGGGGATTTTTGTCGATGATATGCGGCGCATGAATGTTGCTTGCCTTCCGCCCTGTATCAACGCCAGCCACGCGGAGTTTGCCGTGGAGGAAGGCCCGGACGGATTTGCCGTTCGCTATGCGTTGGCCGCGCTGAAAAGCGTGGGCGAGGGCGCGATGGAGCGGCTGGTCGCGGAAAGGGAGGCGCGCGGGCCGTTCGTTTCGCTTGATGATCTTGCCAACCGTGTCGATCCCCGCCTTTTAAACAAACGTCAGTTGGAAACGCTTGCGGCGGCGGGCGCGTTTGACACCATCGACCCCAATCGCGCGGGCATCTTTGCGACCGCTGAGACAATGCTGGCGGTGTCGGCACGGCTGCATGACCAACGCGAAAGCGGGCAGGGCGGGTTGTTTGGAGAGGTGGAACCCGCCGCCGGCGTCTCCATCCGCGCGCCACTATCCGCGCATTGGACGCTGGCCAACCGGATGGAACAGGAGAAAGAAGCGTTCGGCTTTTACTTCTCCGCGCATCCCGTTGATCGCCACGGCCATCTCGCGCGGATGCATGGTGCGCGGCGCTATATGGCGCTGGGGGAGCTAAATATCCCCAGCGACGGTAGTCGCCGCGGCGCGATGATGGCGGTGCTGGTCGAGGATGCGCGCTGGCGGACATCAGCCAAGGGACGGCGCTATCTGATGGCCACATTGTCTGACCCGTCGGGCCAGTTCATCGCCACCTGTTTTGACGATTGCGTCGCTGCCAACCTTGAAGAGGCGGCGCGGTTGGGCGAATGCGGCATGATCACTGTGGAACTTGATCGTCGCGCTGGTGAAGAAACGCCCCGCGTCAATGTGACGCGATTGCAGCATTTTGCAGCGTTGGCCAGCTCGGCGCGGATGGTGGTCGAGGTTTCGGTAACGGACCCTGTCGCGATCACGCAATTGGGTTCGATGCTGGCTGAGGCGCGCGGCGCGCGAGGTGAAGTCTGGGTACGGGCATCGTTGCCGGGGGGCGGGCAGGCCAGATTGCTGCTTGGCCGCGATTTTCTGCTCGATGGAGAACTTGCGGGCAAGATCGAGTCGATGCAGGGGGTGGAGGACGTCACGCTAAAGATCGCTGAGCCACAGCGACTGGCGTTGGTAATTTAGTCTTGGGAGAGATGACGATGTTCGGCGGAATGCAGAATTTCGAATTGCGTGTGCCCCGGTTGATCGATCACGCCGCGCGTGAGTTTGCCAGCCGTGAAATTGTTACACGCTGGGGCGATGGCACCGAGACCCGAACCAACTGGGGCAACATCGCACGCGATGCAAAAAAACTTGCCCAAGCTCTTGAAAAAATGGGCATCAGATCGGGTGAGCGCATTGCCACGCTGGGGATGAACCATAGTCATCATCTTGTCGCCTGGTATGGCGCGATCGGGATGGGCGGCGTCATCCACACCATCAACCCGCGCCTGTTCGACGAGCAACTCGTCTACATCGCCAACCATGCCGAAGACCGGGTGCTATTTTACGACAAGATGTTTCAGCCGATTGTCGACCGCCTGAAGTCTGAATGGACGACGATTGAGCATTATGTCGTTTTCGACGGCGACGGCCCCGACAGTTTTCCGGCGCTGATCGCGGCGCAGGATGGCAAGTATGTCTGGCATGAAGGTGGTGAGCGCGATCCGTGCATGCTTTGCTATACCAGCGGAACAACGGGCAATCCCAAGGGCGTGCTGTATGAGCATCGCTCCACTGTGATCCACGCGATGGCAGGCGTTGCGCCGTGGTTGCTCAACCTGTCGAGCCGCGCAGTGGTTTTGCCCGTCGTGCCGATGTTCCATGCCGCCGCCTGGGGTCTGCCCTTTGCCGGGGCGTTGTCGGGCGCGAAGTTTGTTTATTCCTGCGTCAATGATGCGGGCGTTCTGTGTCGCTTGATGAACCAGGAAAAGGTGACGCACTCGGCCGGGGTGCCGACCGTTTGGCTGGCGATGTTCCAGCACATGGATGCAACCGGGGAGATGCCGCAATTTCTTGAACAGGTCACGATCGGTGGATCAGCGGCACCGCGCGCGATGATTGAGCGGATCATGAAAATGGGCGCGCGCGTGGCGCATCTGTGGGGCATGACGGAGACGTCGCCGATTGGGACAGCAGGCGCACCGCCACCGCATTGGGAGGAGCTATCGTTCGACGAACAGGTCGATATGGTCTGCAAGCAAGGCCAAATTCCGTTCGGCGTCGAATTACGCGTCGTCAATGACGATGGAGTCATTCAGCCGCGCGACGGAGTGAGCTCAGGCAAGCTCCAGATCAGGGGCCCGTGGGTCATCAAGCGCTATTTCAAGGCAGATGCTGATGCCATCGACGCTGACGGCTGGTTCGATACTGGCGATGTTGCGGTCATCCACGCCGATGGCACGATGCAAATCACGGATCGCGCAAAGGATGTCATCAAATCGGGTGGCGAATGGATTAGTTCTGTCGATCTTGAAAATGCGGCCGTCGGGTGTCCCGGTGTCGCAGAGGCTGCCGCGATCGGCGTCTATCACCCGAAATGGGATGAGCGACCCCTGCTGCTCGTGGTCCGCAAGCCTGGCAGTACGGTCTCACCCGAGCAGATTGCCGCGCACCTCGTCAATCATGTCGCCAAATGGTGGTTGCCCGACGAAATTCTGTTTGTCGATGATCTGCCGCACACCGCCACCGGTAAGCTGCTCAAGACGGCGCTGCGCACCCAATATAAGGACTACCGGCTGGTCGCTGCATGATCGATCGCGTGGCGATTGATGCGGTCATGATCGGCGAATCGAAGCTCTTCGCGCGCGGAGAATTTAGCAGCTTCGACAAGCGGCCCGTTGATGATCCGGTCACCGTCGGCATCGAGGGGCTTGTCGGCGACACCCAGACCGACCGCCGCTATCATGGCGGACCTGACAAGGCGGTGCATTTTTATCCGGCGGATCATTATGCGTTTTGGGCGGACCTGATCCCCGATCTTGCACCGCGCTTTGTTGCGGGCGGGTTTGGCGAAAATTTATCGGCCAGCGGATTGACCGAGGATCAGGTGTTTGGCGGCGATCATTGGCAGATGGGCAGCGTTATCTTTGAGGTCGCACAAGGTCGTCAGCCCTGTTGGAAGGTTGATGCCCGCTTCAACCGCGATGGTGTGGTGCGGCAAGTCGTCAAAACCGGCCGCTCGGGCTGGTATTTCCGCGTCATCCAGCCAGGGGTGATCGTTGCGGGCGAAAACATGCAGTTGGTGGTGCGCCCGCAGCAAACATGGTCAGTCGCCAGGGTAACGGCGGCGATTCTGCTCAAACGAGCAACGCCTGCGGAGTTCGCCGATCTGGCACGGTTGCCGGCATTGGCGCAGGGGTGGCGGGAGCGGGCAGAACGCAACGCTGCCTAAATTATGACGTTCAAAAAAACGCAGACATATTGAGCGACAGATAACGCGTATCGCCCGTCACATTCCGATTGGGGGCAGTCGCCAGAAAGCGCCCCTTTGCCAGCCAGATGAAATCGCCCTCAAATTGCAGCCTCCCCGGCACCAGCCACCAGCGCAGCCGCGAATCGATTTCCCATCCTGCGTCCGCGCCGGATCGTCCGGTCGGATCAATCACGCCGGTTGCAGCAAACGCATCTGTGGCTGAGGCCAGCCAAATCTTTCGGATTGAAACAAAGCCGTCCAGACGGCGGGATGGTGCCATGTCCAGCCTTCCGCCGAGCGATACCATGTTGGTCCGCGCAATCGAACTGAGCAGGCCCGAGGGTGAAAAATCACGACGCCGCTGGCCAAACAGCGTGTCGAAGCGTGTAAAATTGCCGGGCGTGTTTGCGTCGTTGCCGCTGCCATAATCAAATTCGACGGCAAGACGCGGTCGCCAGCGCTGGTGGAAGCTAAAGCCGCTTTCGGCGTGCAGGAACCACGCGGACACGGGCAGTTGCGGCGCATCGACCGCCAGACTGGTGCGCGTCGTGCCTGTTTGGTGGAGCAATTCGACATCAAGGTCGACAGAACTCATCTGCGGCGCGGCAAACAGCCTGCCGCCAAATGTCGTCAGTTCCCGATCACGCGTCGCACGATCTGGCCGGTCGCGCTCCTCAAGGCGAAGTGCTGTCAGATCTAGGCTGACGGGGCCGATCAAATTCTCCCTTTTGACGAACCCGCCCCATAAACGCGTGTCGAAACCAACATGATCGACCACAACTCTGCCGGTGCGTAACCCCTCAAAATCGTCGGGTAGCGCCTGGTTCGGCAGGACATAGATCAGCGTCGCGCTCCAGGCGTCGGGGCCGTGAAGCTCAGCGCGCAATCCCGTGAAGGTGCGGGTCGTGTTGCGATAATCGTCATTGGCGACCAGTCGTGCCGAGTTGATGTCCAGCACCATGCGACCAGCGGTGATCTTTGCGTTGACCGGCGCGGTTTCCGCATCACCAATCTGATAAGCGATATAGGCCTGAACAGGTTCTATGCCGTTGATTTCGTTCGTACTGATGCTGCTTGTGCGGTCTGCTGCAAGCACCCGGCTGTCCCATAGGTCGAGACCCAGGGTGAGCGGGCCATGATGATAGCTGGTCTGAATAATCGTCCGGAGATTGATGAGCTGCTCATCTGCGGGACGCCCAACGCGTGCCTGACCCGCGATCGTTTCATACCGCAAACGCACAGAAGCAGCGATGTCGAAAGTCGGGTGATCCTCTGCCAAAGCAGGTCTGGCAACCAGCATCGCGGCAATGGCAAGGAGGCAAAACTTGGTCATATATGCCTTGCGAACGCGGAAGGTGGCTCGCCCGCCCTACGGACGCGGGGCATCCGGCTCAAACAGTTTTTTGGCTAGGCCGGCGCTGTTTTTCTTTGTCGTCCATTACCGGCTTGGTTCAGCCAAACAGGTCACCCTGCGGCCCCGGCGGCGGACGGAACAGGTCGTTCCGCAGCGCGATCCGCTCCCGGTTCAAACCGTTCTTTCGGCAGGCGATCTCAAAGCGCGTCCGCAACAAATCTGCCCAGGCCCCACTGCCGCGCATCCGCGTGTGGAACGCGGGGTCATTGTCGCGCCCGTCGCGTAGCGACCGGATGATGCTCATGACTTTGCCTGCTCGCTCGGGGTAATGCGTCTCAAGCCACGCCTTGAAGAGCGGGGCCACCTCCCACGGCAGTCGCACGGGTAGGAAAAACGCCGCGCGCGCACCTGCGGTCGCTGCTGCTTCCAGAATATGCTCCAACTCGTGATCGGTAATCGCAGGAATGACCGGGGATGCCGACACATAGGTCGGGATGCCTGCGAGCGATAACTGCCGCACTGCCTCCAGCCGCTTGCGGGGGTGCGGTGCGCGCGGTTCCAGCGTCATCGCAATTTTGGGATCGAGCGAGGTGATCGAGACCGCCACTGCCACCAGCCCCTTTGCCGCCATGGGGGCCAGCAGATCAATGTCGCGCGTCACCCGATCCGATTTGGTGGTGATCGTCAGCGGATGGTCGCATGCCGCCAGCACCTCAAGGCAGTCGCGCATGATCCGCCAGTCGCGCTCGATGGGCTGATAGGCATCGGTGTTGGTGCCAAAGGCGATCGGGGCAGGGGCATAACCCCGCTTGCTGATCTCCGCGCGCAGCAGCGCTGCCGCGTCGGGCTTGGCAAACAGCTTGGTCTCAAAATCGATGCCCGGCGACAGATCGTGAAAGGCGTGGCTTGGGCGGGCAAAGCAATAGATGCAGCCATGCTCACAGCCGCGATAGGGGTTGACCGATCGATCAAACGGGATGTCGGGCGACGCGTTTCGGGAGATGATTGTGCGCGGGTGTTCGACCATTACCGTGGTGCGGATCGGTGATGGCGCGCCGTCTATGGTCTCGCGGTCGTCAAGCCAATCGCCATCGGCTTCGCGTTGCTCCACTGCAAAACGAATGCTTTGCGAATTGATCGTCGCACCGCGGGCAGGGCGTTTGGTTGACTTCATCCCCCGGGCATAGCCGCGCAACTCGAACAAAAACAGAACATTAATTCCATTCTAATTTTTGGAAATGAGCATGATTGAAAATGTGAGGCGAAAATGATGGTGATTGTGGATACATGATTCAATCCGATCCAAACCTTAAACCAGGAGGAAATGAGATGTCTCGACTATTGAAGCCACTCCTGGCGGCATTGTTGTCTGCGGTCGCTGTTCCCGCATTGGCAGATGACCGGATCGTCGACGTCAGCAACGTAAGGTCGGTCGCTGCCTTGCTGCAGGAGGCGGGATACAGAGCGGTAATAAAAAGCAACGATGACAAAAAATTTTACATCGAAAGCGCGGCAAATGGGGGCAATTTCAGCGTAAATTTTTATGGCTGCAAAGAGGATGCAAATTGCGATTCATTTGAATTTCACGCCTGGTACAAGAAGCAACCTCAATACACTGCGGCACTGGCCAATGACTGGAATGAGAGCAAACGTTTCTTGAAACTGTCCATCGACAAGGACGGTGATCTGAACGAGTATCTTTATGTTTCGGCAGTCGGAAAAATGACTTACGCAAACTTCGTCGATTACGTTGAATGGTTCACCTTCATGGATGGCGAACTCAGCAAGTTTCTGTCCGAACGGGCTGCGCTGACGAACAAGTAAGCTTACAGCAGGGGCCTGTGCATGCAGTCATCGCTCCATCAGGCGCGGCATGAGCTCAACAAAATTGCAGGGGCGGTGTCGGCTGTCGAGCTGGTCGCGCAAGATGCCGTCCCAGCCATCCTTCACCGCACCCGTTGAGCCGGGCAGTGCGAAGATATAGGTGCCTCGCGTCACGCAGGCGCAGGCGCGCGACTGGATGGTAGATGTGCCGATCGTCTGAAAACTCAGCCAGCGGAAAAGCTCGCCAAAGCCCGGTATCGGCTTGTCCTGTACTCGCTCGATAGCTTCAGGCGTAACGTCGCGGCCTGTGACCCCTGTGCCGCCTGTGGTGATAATGCAATCAACCGTCGGTTCGGTGATCCATCGCTCCAGCATCGCTACAATCGTATCGACGTCGTCCTTGACGATCGCGCGATCCACCAGATTATGGCCTGCCTCAATCAAACGATCGACGAGCGTATCGCCCGATCGGTCATCGGCAGGCTCACGCGTGTCGGAAACGGTCAGCACGGCAATGTTGATGGGGGTAAAGACGCCGCCTGCGTCAATTGGCACTGGCGGTTACCTGCGGCGCAGACCGGGCCGCAATTCGCACAGCGGTCGCGCCGGTTAGTCCGGGAAAACGCGGCCACAGCCCTTGCGCGAGCGCCGCCCGGCTCGGCGAACCCGCCTTGCCCATTTCAGTTTCATAGACCCAGTAATTACGCATTACGGTCACGACATAGCCGCGCGTTTCCCAATAGGGGATCGATTCGATGTAAAGCAGCGGATCGCCGCCATCGCGGATTTGGGTGTTCCAACCCTCAACGGGCATTGGCCCCGCATTATAAGCCGCGATTACCTTGGGCAATAACCCGCCTGTCGCTGGCCGGTCGCGTAACAATTCAAGATAGCTTTGCCCGATTTCGATATTGGTTGAAGGCCGCGACAGCGCGCTGCGATCAAACGAGATACCGCGCTGGCGGGCAATGTCTGTGGCCGCCGCTGGACGAATTTGCATCAGGCCATAAGCACCGGCCGGGCTGACGACATCGGTCCGAAAGCCTGATTCCTGCAATGTGTGCGCATAGACCAGCGCCTTGTCGACGCGCCAACCGCCATCGGGCTTCCAATTGGGTGCCGGGAAACGTGACGCGACCGTCGCAGCCGCCCCGACCGGCGCATTATGCGCGAGCCAGATTTGCGTGGAGGGCAGATCAAGTGCGCCTGCGATCCGGACCAGCGCCGGAAATTCATTCGTGTCGCCAATCCGCGCCTGTCGCTTCAAAAGGTCTTCGGCGAGCGCCGTCTCGCCAATTTCAACGAGCGCCGCTGCGGTCCTGACGTTAGCGCGCTTGCCGATCCCCTCCCAGTCACTCGCAAAGCGCTGTTCAACGCCGCTCTCGGCGACCGGTTTGAGGCCAAGGCTTTGTCGCGCCAATAAGCCGTAAAATGTCTCACCATATTGCGCGGCGCTTTTGAGGAGCGGCGTCACCTGATCGGGCTTGCCAGCGGCCATTGTCGCGCGACTGCCCCAGAAAAACGCAGCGGATCGCAATTCCACATCGGCGGTCCGGCTGGCGACGGTCGCAAAGTAAGTGGCCGATCCCGCAAAATCCTGCTGCCGCCATGCCGCAAGCCCGGCGATCCAGTCCGCGCTGACGGACCAATCCCCGGTGCCGGCCGATGCCTTGGCGGCCATGCTGCGGGCATTGCTGTCGTCGCCTGTCAGGAAATACATCCAGGCCACTTTTTGCTGCCATTCCGTCAGTGCGTCTGGCGAAAGGCCGGGTGTGGCCTCCAGCAACAGCTGCGCCTCGACCGCGCGGTCTTGCTTGACCAGAGGGTGCATGCTGACCGCCAGGTCAGCCGCGATCCGATCGCTCTTGCTGCTTTTTGCCCGGACGCGGGCGGGCGCCCCCGGCGTCCAACTGAGCGCGCGGGTATAAGGAAGCGTAGGCATTTCAGTAGCACCACGCGCCTTAGCGAGACGAGCAAGCATTTCGGCCTGTGGCAATTCAGGCGCTTCGGCGAGCAACTTGGTGATGTCTTCCATCGCGGCCTTGGGTGAGCCTTTGCTGGTCAGGACCAGCGCCATCGCGACCGAATGCAGCGGGCCAGCTTTGCTCGTCGCCAATTGCAGCCGTGCATCGAGCCATTTCTGGCTGCGGATCGCAGCGAAGATTGATTGATAGGCGGCGCGCTGCGCATCATCGAGTTGGGCAGGAATGATCGTGGCCGTCACGCGTTGTTCCAGCGGCCTTCCTTCTGCTGCCAATACCGGTTGAGCCGGGATCAGTGCCACGGTCAACGCCAGGCCCCACATCTTGTTCACGCGTTAATCCCCTGAATCAGCAATTGCAGGTCTTTCCAGGCCTCTGGCTTGGCGGCGGGACGTTCCAGCAGGAAGCGCGGATGGAAGCTGGTTGCCACGTGTAGTTCAATACCATCATGGTTAATTGACCGTAAACTTCCCCGTGACGGCCCCACATCCGCCCCGATGACCGCACGGCTCGCCGCGTTGCCAAGGATGAGGACGCGTTTTGGCGCGACAAGCTGCAACTGGCGCCTGAGCATCGCGGCAAGAACGGGTTCGGCCTCGGGCGGCATCCGGCCGGTGCTCGGGCGCTTGACACACATCGGCACGAGCAAGACGGAGGCACGGTCGAAACCAATTGCGGCCAGCATCTTGTCAAACAACAGCCCCGCAGTGCCGCTGATCAGATTACCCGTGGCCGAATCATCGCGTTCGGGCGCATCGACGACGATCACCAGCGTTGCTGCGGTTGATCCTTGTGCACCGATAGCGCGCCCGATCCAGCCCGCGTCGGGTGCCGCATCGCTCATGCGCCACGCCATAAAACTTGCCAGCTCTGCGGGAAATACAATTGGGGCGGGGGCAACAGGCTCAACTGCCCGACGTTCCGTCGCTGTGGCGGCGATTGCCGACGCTACGGCTTGCGGCTTTTCGGTCAGCCAGTTGCGGGGCGCTTCGTCGATGACGACATCGACACCGGCTTCCTGCCACCATTCCAGAGTGCTGGCGGCATGACTTGCCCAATCAAAATTTTGCTCCGCCCCCATAATTTCTACTTAGACTGGCTGTTGACGCGGCGGTCAATTCGCGGGCACGCGTGATTGGACAAGCCGTTGCCATAGCGCGACGACAGACCCGAAGTGTGAATGGGTTGGAGACGATGATGAGTGACCGTGAGTCGATGCCCTATGATGTCGTGATTGTCGGCGGCGGCCCTGCCGGGCTGGCAGCGGCGATCCGGCTCAAACAATTGGCGGCCGGGACAGGCAGCGAGCTTTCGGTTTGCGTGGTCGAAAAGGGTTCCGAAATTGGCGCGCACATTCTCTCGGGTGCGGTGGTCGACCCCAAGTCGCTAGACGAGCTGCTACCCGAATGGCGGACGATGGGCTGCGCGATGGCGGAGACGCCCGTGACGGAAAATCATCACTGGATTTTGACCAAGAAAAGGCACTTCTCGGTTCCGCATTTCATCCTGCCGCCTTTCCTGAATAATCACGGCACCTATACCGGCAGCCTGGGCAATTTGTGTCGCTGGCTGGCCGAGCAGGCCGAAGCGCTGGGCGTGGAGATTTTCCCCGGTTTTGCCGCTGCTGAAATCCTGTTCAACGATGACGGCTCGGTAAAGGGCGTCGCAACTGGCGACATGGGTGTTGCCCGCGATGGGACGCACAAATCCGATTATACGCCGGGGCTTGAACTGCACGCCAAATACACTTTCTTTGCAGAAGGCGTGCGAGGACATCTCTCCAAGCAACTGATCCGCCAGTTTGATCTGGCGCGCGATTCAGAACCGCAGGTTTACGGCATCGGTATCAAGGAATTGTGGGACGTAACGCCGGAAAATCAAGCGCCCGGCCGCGTCATCCACACCCAGGGCTGGCCGCTCGACCATAATGCGAATGGCGGCGCGTTTCTCTATCATCAGGCCGATGGTCAGGTCGCGCTTGGGCTGGTGACGTGGCTTAGCTATGAAAACCCGCATCTGTCGCCGTTCCATGAGATGCAGCGATGGAAGACGCACCCGTCAATCGCGGCGATCCTCGCGGGCGGTAAGCGCGTTTCTTACGGCGCCCGCGCAATCAACGATGGTGGGCTCCAGTCGATCCCCAAGCTGGTGTTCCCGGGCGGGGCGCTGATCGGTTGTTCGGCAGGTTTTTTGAACGTGCCGCGCATCAAGGGCAGCCATACCGCGATGAAATCGGGCATGATGGCAGCCGAGGCCGCGTTTGCCGCTGTCACGGCTGGCCGCCAAAGCGACGAATTGTCCGCTTATCCCGCCGCGTTTGAGGCAAGCTGGGTGCACAAGGAATTGTCGGTCGTCCGCAACGCGCTGCCGCTGATCGAAAAATTCGGGATGATTGTCGGTGCAGGGCTTGGGGTGGCAACGATGTGGCTGGAAAATTGGGGCATCAAATTGCCCTTCACGATGAAGCATCACGCCAACCACGACTCGCTGTGGCGCAAGGATCTTGTCCCCAAAATCGACTATCCAAAGCCTGATGGTGTCTTGACGTTTGATCGGCTCTCGTCAGTGTTCATCTCCAACACCAATCACGCAGAAGATCAGCCCGTCCACCTAACGTTGAAGGACGCCACCGTCCCGATTGCCTATAATCTGCCGATGTATGACGAACCCGCGCAGCGTTATTGCCCGGCCGGCGTCTATGAGGTGATTGGTGAGGAAACCGGCGATCCGCGCTTCGTCATCAACGCGCAAAACTGCGTCCACTGCAAGGCGTGCGACATCAAGGACCCGACCCAGAACATAAACTGGGTCGTGCCCGAAGGGGGCGGAGGACCCAATTATCCCAATATGTAAGCACATCATTTTGGGCGCGGCTGGTCTGGTCGCGACAAGCTGTTTCATCGGGCCAGCGCTGGCTGCGTCGAGCCCGACCGATCTGGTCGCCTATGTGCGTGCCCGGGCAGCTGACGCGGATGGTAATGCTGCAGGTGCGGCCTCCGGCTATGCCCGTGCGCTTGCCGCCGAGCCTGATAACGCGGTCATCGCCGTCCGCAGCTATCGGGCTGCGCTTGCGGCGGGCGATATGGCCCTGGTAACGCGTTCTCGGCTGATCCTTGAAGCGGCCAGGGTCGCGCCCGCAGATGCCGCAGTTCTCGCGCTGGCCGAGGCTGTGCGCACGGGAGACCAAAACGCCGTCGGTCGGGCAATATCCCGGATCGCAGCGGGGCCGCTTGATTTTCTCGCCCCGTCGCTCGCCGCGTGGAGCGGGCTAAGGACGTCATCGACAGCAATCGATGCGCTGAATGAAACCGTCGGCACGAGTGCGATCGGTAAGCATTACAGTATTGAAAACAGGGCGTTGCTAACGATTGCTAAGGGTCGGGTTGAGGATGGGCTGGCGATGGTGCGGCTCGCGCTGGGTCTGGACCGGGGCGGTGTCGACCTGCGGATTGCCGCTGCGCAACTATTGGCTGGTCAGTCGCGGCAGGATTTGGCGCTTGATCTGCTCGCAGGCGATGACCGGACCCTGGCCGGCTTTGGTCAGGCATTGGGCAAAGGGGTGCAGCCCAGCCCTGGCTTTGGGGTCACGCGCGTCTTGCTGCGGCTCGCGGCTGATCTGGGGGAGGACGACACCGCGCCGCTGACGATTTCGCTCGCCCGTGCGGCACTTGGCATCGAGCCGGATAATGACCGGGCACGCCTGCTTCTGGCTGGCGCGCTTGCGCAGCAAAACAGCTTTGCGCAGGCGCTGAAGATGTTGGCTGAGGTGAACGCTAATAGCCCTTATGCCACGATGGCGGCTACCCAGCGCGTGGGGATTTTGGAAAAAGCGGGCAAGGCCGAACAAGCGTTGGCAGCGGCGATTGCGCTGACGCTCGATGAAACCGCAGTAGCCGCTGATTTTCAGATGCTCGGCGATCAGCTTATTTTGGCAGAACGGTTTAGTGAGGCGGTGCGGGCGTATCAGCAGGCGCTTGATCGGGCCGGCGTGGGTGCGCCTTGGGTGCTGTATTTGCAATTGGGCGCGGCGCTTGAACAGGATGGCCAATGGGCAGCAGCCTTGCCGCTGCTTGAAAAGGCGGTTGCGCTTGCCCCTGATCAGCCTGTCGCGCTCAACTATCTTGGCTATGCCCAGATTGAACATGGCGGGGATATTGCTGCTGCGGTGCGTATGCTGACGCGCGCCAGTGCGATGAAGCCCGACGATCTTTCGATCCTCGATTCGCTTGCCTGGGGGTATTTTCGGCAAGGAGACGTCGCCCGCGCCTTGCCCCTGCTCGAACGCGCTGCCGAAGGCGAGCCTGCCAATGCGACGATCAACGATCATCTCGGCGATGTTTATTGGGCCAATGGCCGCCTTTATGAGGCGCGCTATGCGTGGCAAGCGGCAATAGTCACCGCCAACAAGGCCGATTCCGATCGCATTGCGGCCAAGATCGCCAGCGACCCAGCCCGCAATTGAGACCCGAATGATTGTTGAACTTGCCCCTGCCAAGATCAATCTGGCGCTCCACGTCCGCGCGCGTCGCGCCGATGGGTATCACGAGCTTGAGACGCTTTTTGCATTTCTTACCCATGGTGACACGATCACGCTTGCTCATGCCCCGGCACCGGTATTTGCCGTGACAGGGCCATTTGGCGAGGCTCTGCGCCGCGAAGGGGACAATCTCGTGCTGCGCGCATCGGCACGCTTTGCCGATCGTTTCGGGACGTCGCAAAACCTGTCGATCACGCTCGACAAGCATTTGCCGATTGCGTCGGGCATTGGCGGTGGCTCAGCCGATGCGGCGGCCACGTTGCGCGCCTTGGCGACGCTGCACTGCATCGCGCCCGATCATCCTGCACTTTTCGAGATCGCAGAACAGCTTGGCGCAGATGTGCCAGCCTGCCTGCTCGGCAAAAGTGCGGTCGGCACGGGCAGGGGGGAACATCTGGTGCCGATCGACGGACTGACAGGCACGCCCGTGCTGCTGGTCAATCCCGGTGTTGCAGTGTCAACCGGGCCAGTGTTTCGCGGTTGGGACAAGATTGACCGGGGTGCCATCCCGGCCGGGACATTGCTTGAACGGGCCTTGAGCGGGCGCAATGATCTGGAGCCTGCGGCGCGGGTAATCGCACCCGTGATTGGTGAGGTTGTGGCCTTGTTGGCCGCCCAACCCGGCGTTCTGCTCGCCCGCATGTCTGGGTCAGGCGCAACCTGTTTTGCCCTGTTTGAAACACCCGCGATGCGGGCGGCGGCGGCAGCACAGATCAGGTCGGCTCAACCGGTTTGGTGGTGTCTCGAATCGGCACTTGCGTGACGGTTTTCTGTGCCATTTTGGGACGGAAATTACGCGCGGCGAGCACAAATGGCGCAATTGTGGGACTGGCGCGGACCTTGCTCTCCAGAATGATGAGCGGGTCTCTTGTCACTAGGCGAGGCGTCCGTCGATGATCTCCGTTCCCCTCGGGCGTCATCACGGTCGAGAGGCGGCGGCATCGCTACCGCCTCTCGTCGATCGCCCGATCGGGCAAACACTTCAGCCTGAATTTATCATCGGCAGCGGACCAATTTTGCTGTTGGCCGATCATGCCTCCAATCATGTGCCCGGTGACATTGATCTTGGGATCAACCCCGGTTTGCTTGATCGCCACATCGCCATCGACATCGGGACTGCCGATCTGGCGCGGGCGCTGGCCGTTATGCTGAACGCCCCTGCGATTTTGGCAACCGTTTCGCGGCTCGTGATTGATCTCCACCGTCAGGTCGATCATCCCGGGCTGGTGCCAGACATAAGTGACGGCCATCCAATCCCCGGCAATGTCGGCGTTGACCGGCTTGCACGCGTGGCGCGATTTCATGGGCCTTATCATGCCGCGATTGCCGATGCGATCAAGCGGCACCGGCCAAGCCTGATCGCCTCGATCCACAGCTTTACCCCCGCACTGGAGACGGGATCAGCACCGCGACCCTGGGAGGTCGGCATCCTCTACAACCGCGATACCCGCGCGGCGACCGACGCCATGACCCTGCTCCGCGCGGCAAACATCGTCACCGGTGATAACGAACCCTATTCCGGACGGGTGCTGAATGCCACGCTAAACCGGCACGGCGAAGGTAATGGAATCGCGAGCTTTGCCATCGAAGTGCGCAATGATCTGATCACAACGCCCGCCGGGGTCAGTCATTGGTGTGCAGTTTTGGCACCAATTGTGTCCGCCATTGCCGGTCAACACGTGCTAGGCCAAACTGCCGCCATACGCGTATAAGCGCGGGGTGTTTCGATAGAGAAGGTCTAAAACCGTGATCATTCGTGCTTTCCTGCCGCTTGCAACTTTTGCGGCATTGCTCACCGGGTGCACTGATGCGGCACCCGACAATCGCAATCTCGCAATTGCCGAGGCAGCGCAACGTGCTGCCGCCCAGGACGGCGGCAACGTCGTCTGCGCTAGAAAAGGGTCGAACGACTTTGCCCGGATATGTCTGTTAGAGCGGGCAACGTCCGATGCCGGTCTCGTGCTGACGGCAAGACATCCCGATGGCGCTTTCCACCGTTTACTCGTGACGACCGACGGGCGCGGTGTCATCGCCGCCGACGGGGCCGAAAAAGCGACCGTCACAGTGATCGATGCTAATCAAATCGAGATCGAACTTGGCGGAGACCGCTACCGCTTGCCCGCAACGGTCCGAAGCCCCGCCAAACCGCCATCATGACCTCGCTTGACGGGTTGCCGGTGTTGACGGCGACCCAGATGAAGGCGGCAGAAGCGCTCGCGTTGGCGCAAGGGGCGACAGAATCGGATTTGATGGAAGGCGCAGGCTTGGGTGTGGCGGATTGGGTTTTGCGGCTTTGTTCGGGTCACGATGTGTTGATCCTGTGCGGACCGGGCAAAGCGGTATTTGAGGGTGGAGTTAAAACGGGCGGGTGTCGGTTATAAGGAACTAGCCGAACGCCTGACAGCAATGGGCTTGCCAGAATCGGAAGGGTCAATCACGGTGAAAATCAACCGGGGGGCGTTTCCAGCATGGTTTTTAATCGCGGCGATGGAATCTATCGGAGCATCATCGCTGCGCTTGCAGGACTAATCCTAATAGGGGCTGGTGGTAAGCCAACCCCAAACGCCGACACCCAAAAGCATCAAGCTGCACAGTCCGTAGCCAGCGTAGCCGACAAATCCAATTTTGCTATCCCAAAACCGGACCGACCCGAAAGCCCAGACAAGGGATGCGAGCCAGGGCATGACAATCGCAAGTCCGACCTTTGCGCTCAGTGGAAAGCCGCCGACGCTGCTACCGATGCAGCGCGT
>Ga0163144_10010533_pt1 | contig 19699 bp, 20 predicted proteins | sample OliLak19BULKMAT1_FD_123175 | JGI IMG/M metagenome (GOLD analysis project Ga0163144, IMG submission 123175) | Freshwater microbial mat bacterial communities from Lake Vanda, McMurdo Dry Valleys, Antarctica - Oligotrophic Lake LV.19.BULKMAT1 | ecosystem: Environmental > Aquatic > Freshwater >... | reverse complement strand
CCCGCAGGTCGGTCTTCGCGAGGTCGGGCCTCGTTCACGGTCAATGTTCGTCCGTCAAGGACGCTGTTGTGCTTGTCTGCGATTGCGGCATCGAGCTGGTCGGCGTCGATGTCGATGAATCCAAATCCTCGACCTTCGATGATTCGCGCGTTGCTGGATCCGTATGAGGAGAAATGAGCCGCCAAAGACGTCTCGTTGATGCTGTACGGCAGGTTGCCGACATATAGAGTTTTATTAGCCATGTGAATGCCTCGAGGCAGTTTCGTAACGGTTCTTAGTGCAGAGAGTTCGGAGTGAGAGAACCGGCCGGTTGGCAGAAACTATCGAGCGAATTCAGAGACGGGGAAGCGTGACATCAGTATTATACGCCACTTCTCGTAGGTTCGCTAGGTCATACTTGGCACATGGCAACCCGATACTTCGTTCTGGACGTTGAAAAGTCATTGCTGTTTTACTGCGGCCTTCTCGGCTTTGAGGTCTTGGAGCAATGGGGGCCCGCGTTCGCAATCGTCGCCAAAGATGACCAAAAACTGTGGTTGAGCGGGCCCGGAACATCTGCCGCACAGCCAATGCCGGACGGTTCCAAGCCAGTGCCTGGAGGCTGGAACAGGATAGTGGTCGAAGTCGAGGACATCGAAACCCTTGTTGCTCGACTCCGTGAAACGAAGACTGTGTTTCGCGGCGAAACAATTACTGGACCGGGGGGTCAACAGGTGCTGATCGAAGATCCAGACGGCAACCCGGTCGAGCTCTTCGAGAGCCGTTGAACTCAACGTTTATCTTGGTGCCTCTCGATCTCTTTGAGTACGACATCCGGTGCGACCGGCTCGCACAGTTGATCGATTTCGGCGTCATAAGCGTCTTCGATGCCCATTTTTTCCGCCATTTTGTCGACGAGTCTCAGCATCCTTGTGATCTCGTACTCGGCGAGTAAGTCGATCTGGAGGTCGAGAGAGTCTCGATGGTCGTCGTTCACAGACTGCCTGTTCTGGGAAATCAGGACAAAAGTTGATAGAAAGATCGCTTCAAGCGAGACAACCATCGTCAAGAGTCCAAAGGGAAAGGGATCGAACGCCTTTATCCCTGCGAAGAATCCGAGGTTGATCAGCACCCAAACGCCGAACCAGACAACGTGTAAATAGAAAAAGACCATGCTGCCGGAAAATGCCGTGATCGCATCGGCGAATTTGTCTTGCGGCGACCTGGCGTCGTTAGCCTTCCTGCGCAAAAGATCGACGACCTCGATGTTGCTTTCGATCACATCAGCCAGCTTTGGATTCTTGTTGGATGTCAATTCCTTGTGAAGTTGGTCAGCACGAACCTGATCGATCAGTTTTCTCCGTCTCATGGACATAGTGACGTTGGAGCGACCGATGAATTCACGATGGCCCCATTTTTATCAGCAGAATTTATTGTTTATAGACGAAGGTCATAATAAGCGATCATGAAAAGAACAGTGTTCACTTTGATTCTGACAAGCATTTTCGGAGCCACCCAGGCTCAATTGACTCCACCATTGCCTGCGGAAATGAAGGCTCTTGATGGCTTGCTCGGGGAATGGTCCGGAACAATGAAGATGACAATGCCTGGCGCGACAGAACCGATGGACGTCCCGACGACAGTCAGTTGCAAGACTTATGGTCTTTTCCAAGACACGACGTACACAATGGATATGGGGGCAATGGGCAAGTTCAGCGGGCACATGTTCCTGACCTGGAGCGGAGCCGACAAGTGTTACAAATCTTGGGGTTTTGACAGCAATATCAACGAGCCTCGGACTGAGAAAGGCACATGGGACGGCAAGAAGCTTGTCCTGGTCAGCGACCCACAGGGCGGGATGATTACTCGGATCACCTTTCAGCCGAAATCAACGAACGAAGTGTTCTTTTTGCTTGAAATGAAGAACGGCGATAAGTTTGACAAAATGGGCGAGGTTGTCTACAAACGAAAGTGACAATTGATGTAAACTCTTTGTTCCGCATTAATGCTAGCTCTTTAGGAAAATTCGACAGTTGTCACTTATTCAGTTTTACATTCTCACCCATTTCAAATTCTTCTCTCAATAGCGAAAACACATCAATGTTGACCGCTTTTCCTCGCGAGATAAACGCCATTCTTGCGGTTCCTTCAAGAGTAAACCCGCACTTCTCGGCGACCCGTTGCGATGAAAGGTTGTCGGGTTCGATTTGAAGTTGAATTCTGTTGATTGGTTTCCAATCAAAAATATACTTGATGAAGAGTCTCAGTGCCTCAGGGACAACGCCCTTTCCTCGATCTTGGGTATTGAAGAGAATGTATCCGATTTCAACGCTGTCGTGGTAGAACATCGGCTTGAAGAAAACCATGACTCCGAGGATGAGGTCAGTTTGTTTGTCCACGATCAGCATCGTTCCGGCATCGTCAGACCAAAACCCGTCCTTCTCAAACCGTGATGTGACTGACGACTCAGTTGCCAAATTCAACGGAAAGTATTGCCCGCGAGACTCAATGTCCGAGTGCAATTCGAGGTAGTGCTCGAGATCCTTGCGCTTCACCGTTCTCAGGTTGATCTGTGTTCCTTTCAGCATCTTGCAGTCATACTATCACAGATCAGAAGAGTCATGGTACCGCTTGGGTCATGAAAGACAAACGGCCCGATCACATCGGGGTACGGAACGAACCTCCAATTTTGCGGCCTGTAGTTGACGCCTACTGTCAGAAGTCCAATCATGGCCGACTGGTGGGTTTTCGGAGAAAAAACAATGATGTTCAAAAAACTTTTGGCGGTGGTCTTTGTGGCTGCTGCGTGTATGACAATCAGCTTTGCACAGTCCACCAAGATGCAAAGTAGTGACAAGATGCAGACAAAAATGGCTAGCAAGTCCATGACAAAGTCGATGAAAGGCACCAAAATGTATGCTTGCGAGCACTGTGAAATGGCAAGCATGAAGGCAGGCAAATGCCCAATGTGCAAAATGGAAATGAAGGCCATGAACGGCAAGATGGTCTACAAGTGCGAGCACTGTAAGACAACCTCAATGAAGGCTGGCAAGTGTACAAAATGCGGCATGGCGATGACCAAAGGCATGGAAACCTATGCTTGCGACCACTGTAAGACTTCATCCGCGAAGGCAGGAAAGTGCAAGAAGTGCGGAATGGCGATGAAGAAAACGCACATGGAAATGTCCACGAAGATGTAGGCAGCAGTATCCTTTCGCCCTCCCCACGAAACCTGTGGGGAGGGTTTGGAAACAGAACTTGCGGACAATGGATCGACTATTTCATGACAAATCGTGTTGCTTGGTAACGCGGGCTAAAGATCACTTGTGCGTTCCATCTATCTTCGCATTGACCTCTCAAGGACAGGGATGGATTGGGCCAGCGTTTAAACAAGGGTTGCGAGCAGTTCTGATGTCTCGGCGACTGCGTCGTCAAAGGTGGCAACAGCCCACTCGGCTTGTTCCTTCGTGATGATGAGTGGTGGTTCGATTCGTATAACCCTTGGGTTGTTCAACGTATACGCAGCAACCATTCCGCGCTTCACCAGTTGGGCCATGACGAGCTCACCGACGTCGTCGATTGCAAACTCGACACCAATCAGTAGCCCCTTTCCCCGAACTTCCTTGATGAGATCGTGCTTGGGTGCTAGACTTTCGAGCGCGGACATTAAGAATGTTCCTGTTTCCGCGGCGCGTTGAACAAGGCTTTCGTCTTCAATAACCTGAATCGCGGCTAGGCCAGCCGCACAAGCGAGTGGGTTACCGCCAAAAGTGCTCGTGTGGATGAGCGGATTCACCCCAAAGACCTTGTCCCAAACCGCTTCGGTGCCCATCGTCGCGCCTATCGGCATGACTCCCCCGCCGAGGGCTTTCGCAAGTGTGAGGATGTCTGGCGAGATGCCGTCATGCTCACAGCCAAACATCCTGCCTGTTCGTCCCATGCCAGTTTGAACCTCGTCAACGATCAGCAAAACCCCGGTTTTGTCACACCTTTCGCGAATAGCCGAGAGGTAACCAGGTGGTGCAACATGGACGCCACCCTCCCCCTGGATGACCTCGATAATCATGCATGCGGTAGTGGTGTCGATCGCTGCCAAGGCTTGTTCTGTGTTACCAAAAGGAACAAATTCGACCCCGGGCATGAGTGGCTCGAACGGTTTTCGGTACTTCTCACGGCCAGTGGTGGCGAGCGCACCCAGAGTTTTGCCGTGATAGCTCCCCTCGGTGCTGACGATCTTCGCCCGACCAGTCGCCATCTTGGCGAACTTTAGAGCGGCCTCAACTGCCTCGGCACCGCTGTTGCTGAAGAATGTGAACTGAAGACCACCCGGCGAGATTTGTGCAAGTTTTTCGGCTAAAGCTCCCTGTTTCGCGTTGAAAAACGTTTTGCCGCTGAGCGGCATTTGGTCAAGTTGCGCCTTGACCGCTTCCACAATTTTGGGATGTCGGTGCCCGAGCGCAAATACCCCGTATCCGCCGAGACAGTCGAGATACTTCTTGCCGTCTTGGTCGAACATATAGCACCCTTCGGCCCGAATTTCGACTCCAAAGCCAGCGAAATTCATGAGCCGAGCGAGGCCTGGATTGATATGCTCTGCGTACTGGTTGACAACTTTCGCGTGAAGGGCGTCTGGATCCATATCCGCATTCTAGTTCTGCGAGAAAGTAGCCCGTGGGCTATTTGACGGAAAGTGGCAACGCCTTGGGATGCTTGTACTTTCGAGCGGAGCTGGCCGACAACTTGGTAAAACTGTCTGACTTCGATTGACGCTGTGCGAAAGGAACTGGAGCGACCCTGCCACCGCTGATCGAGCAAGGAAGCATTTCTGTCCGAACGAGCTTTCGGCCCGTAAATGTTAGGCGGAATACTGCGGTTGATCCCGGTCGCGGCGACACCAAATTCCCGAGCGAATAGAACAGTGGCTTTCCTGCGTAGTTCTCCGCACCTTGGAGAACATGAGGGTGAGCACCGAGCACGCAGTCCGCACCAGCTTCGATAAACCCTCTCCCGAGCTTAACTTGGAAGAAGTCTGGAATCGATTTTTTCTCCGTGCCCCAGTGGAGCCATACGACGACAACGTCAGCTTGCTTTCTCGCCTCGCCTACGATGGCCTTTTGACGGCGACTGAGGACGTCGCCTCCATTGGCGACTTGGACTCCAGCGAGAGTCGCGACTCCGGGAGATTTTTCCGTCGCGGGAGTACATTTCCATAGACCGTAGTCGGTCCGAAAAGCATGAATCGACACGAAAGCGATCTTGAGCCCGTTCTTGATCCTTAAGATGCGTGGAGCCGTTGCTTCTTCGGCGTTCTTCCCTGCCCCGCACCATTCGATCCCGTTCTTGTCCAGGAGTTTCTGCATCCCTTGCAGGCCGTTCCAACCGTAATCCATTGAGTGGTTGTTGCCAAGGCCGACGACGTCAAACCCCGCATCGGCGAGCCACTTGACATGACCGGGATCAGCTTTCAGAATGTATTGAGTCCTGGCCCTCAACTCAGAAGGAGTCTTCCTGACAGTCGCAGTGCGAGAGTTGGTCAGCGGTATCTCAAGGTTGGCGGTGGCAATGTCGGCCTTTGTCGTCCAAGCTTTGATGCCAGCAAAGGTCTTCCCGCTCGGCTTGACGCCGTTGAGCATGATTTCACCCCCAACGACCATTGTCCAGGTCTGAGTAGTCAATGCGAGGGCTAGGAGCATTCCATCTGAAAGGACGTTCCGTATGAACGTTCCGATTCAAGCGACTCGCGGCACAGAAGTACCCGCTAAGCTGCAAGAAATTGCTCGTCCCTTCTTGCCCGATCGACTGCATCCACATAGATCCGCTCTGGCACGCCCGTTAGCACTTGATCGGCTGCGTTCCAGTCCCCACGTTCAACCGCAAGAACGTGCCGGAGCGCGATCGAACAGGTCGATTCAGGGGCTTTGCCCAGGAGAGAGGCCGTGATGTCTGGTGAAAGGGGGAGCTCCGCCAGTAGATCGACCATAGAAACGTTAGTAATGGCCTCGATAACTGAGAGAAGTCCGACCAAGTAGTGCTTTTCTGGAGACGGATACCCAAGACTTCTTGCCAACGACTCGCAATAGTTCGCCCGGATTATCGCCAACGAATACAATTCCGGTGACTTACCTGGAATCGCTGTAGTGACCGCCATAGAGGCGAGTGTCCTGATCTTGTCGATCCCGAGGTACTTGATAGCTTGTCCCACGGAGTCGATCTTTTGAGGCAAGCATATGTCCACGCTGTTCACGAGCCTCAAAATCTTGTGGCAAAGCACGACGTTTCCAGACAGTAGCTTATCGATCTCTTCAAATTTGGCATGTGGATCGTTCAGTTTTGCAATCAGCGCCATGGAAAGGGCGAGGTTGCCTCGGATCCCCGTTCCTTTTATGACGGTGGGTTCCGCGATAAAGTACCCTTGGAAATGGTCGAACCCAAGCGACCGACAGAACTCAACAGAGTTCTTCGTCTCAACCTTTTCGGCGAGAAAGACTTTTCCCTGCCGATTCATACCAAGCATCTTTTCCTGCAGCTTGTTCGGGGCAATTCCTAGCACGTCTACCTTGACGATATCTACATGATCTAGGAATGGAGCATGTTCTGCGCCAAATGTATAGTCGTCGAGCGCGAGTTTGTACCCCAGCCCTTTTAGCTCAGTGAGGTTTCGCTCCACTTCCCTAGTCCACCGAGTGTCTTCAAGCACCTCTAGAACGACACGATGTATAGGGAGCAACCGCAGTGCGCTACACCCCAAAAGGGACGCTGGCACATTCACATAGGCTGTTGCCTGTGCAGCGAGCCGATCCAAGCCGACCTCCACCAGGACGTTGGCCAAAGCAGCCAGCTCGTCTTCGTGCGAAATTGCAGAAGCGCGGGCCGTTCCGCTTCGACGGTGCAGCAATTCGTACCCAACCAGTCGCATATCGCGATCGAAGATTGGCTGACGTGCCATAAAGAACGAGCACTCTGTAGAGACAACACTTGGCCCCTTGAATCCCCAGAGGCTCTGCATAGTCTGGATTGTCGGTCGAATGAGCCTGATTCGACACGACTTTTGTAGTGCGGGCGCCCTCGCCCGCATGTCTCGGGCTTCGCTTAAATGCGTCGCTGCAAGGCATTGGCGCAGAAGGAACCGGGATGTGGTTCCAGGCAGAACACCGGGATTGCGGGCGAGAGCGACCGCGCTACAAGAGGAGTCGTGTCTCAGTCGAGACTGCAAGGAGAACGGGCCAAGACTTTGTAGCGCGGGCACCGTCGCCCGCAGTTTTACGGTGTTGCCGGTGAAGGTGATAATGGATTGCCTTCCCATAACGGAGCGCGGACTTTAGTCCGCATCTGGTCCCCGGACTTTAGTCCGGACTATGTGGCAAGGCGCGTGGCCGGGGCGATGTATCGTGGCAGCCTGGTTCGAAGAACACAGGGATCGGGGTTAAAAAGGCAAGCAATGTTCCGCTGGAACCGGGGTGCAAGAGACATACTATGCCTCAGCCCTCGCAGGGTTGAGGCGACTCCAACCCCATTTGTAGACGCGAGCAAGCAGGGCACCCACCGGGCAGGAGAACTACGGTTCTGATACACTTCAACAGAAGAGAAGTACAAGACGGCGGAAGAAGATTTCGATGAAGACGAAAAGTTGGACTTCTATTGTTGAGCCACTCGAAGTGGAAGTCTGGCCGCGATTCATGGAGATAGCGTATTGGCCTATGATGCTTCTCCTCGGAGGGTTTGCGGTCGCAACGGCGGTGTATTTCGTGCTCGCAAAGAGCCCTTTGATTGCACTGGTTGCGTTATGCCCGCTGTTGCCTGCATGGGCAGGACACAAAGAGCGAATCAACAAGAAGGGGAGGTCGCTAAGGCTTGATGAGATTGGAGTAACGAGCTTGAGGGAAGGTCGCATGGAATGGAGCGTGGCTTGGCCGGATTATTGCGGAACCATTCAGGTCTCTGGATTTGACCCCCCATTGCCTTGTCATCACAAAATCAGGAGTGAGATTCAAGCTTTACCTCCCTTCAGCTTTGAAAACAGAGTATCAGCTTGTTCAAATGATCCTGGATGACCGCGCCGATCCCACCACCAGGAAAATCAAACCTCCCAAACCACCACCCTTGCGGCCAAGGTCAGTCTGCACGTTCGTGACCAGCACAGCAACCAGCCTAGTTTCTCTTGTTGGCTTTCGTCTATCACTGGACTACTACCAGAGGGAGATCGAACACGATCCTGTTTCCTCCGGAACTGCATGGTGGCCCTTGGCACTCTGCCTTCTGGTCAGCCTTTTCGCTAGCTATTGGGCCGTCAAGTCGGGTTATTGGCTGTACCTTCTCCTGCATCCAGAGCTCTTGGATCCTGAACGCGAACGACCGTCCGTTTCCGAAGCCGAAGCTCACCGACTCGTCCACAAAGGCAGACCTCCCGTTGTTGAATTGGTGGACGGGGAATCCTATCGTTATATGCCACTGGATCTAGGGAAAGGAATGTATTGGTTTCTCCTGCTAGGTGGCAGTACCTGCGGGGGATTCCTCTTTTGGGGCACTTTTGCATACTTTCTGCCCTGGGTTGGCCCGATTGGCATCGCACACCATGGCACCGCCTTAGTGGTAGGAAGCGTGGTCTTCTCGATTCTTGCACTCGGAATGGGTACGACCTTCCTCCTTGGTGCGACTTATGGGGCGGTGGCACTCTGGTTGTTCGAGGATCAGATTCAGCTCCAAGGGGATCAAATTGTCTTGTCTAGACGAGGCAAGACCTTCCGAGTTGACAACATCGTGACCAAGCGCATCTCGCTGAAAGTCAGTGGCGGGAGCTGCTTCGGTGAGTTGGAGTGGTTCGGGAATCCGGGCAACCGGATTGTCGTTGACCGGCGGTATCTCGTGCCCGAAGAGCTACCCTAGTGTCGCAGCCTTGTATGTTGTGCTTCGTCCTTAGAGATGCGCCACATGTGAGAGCCTTCCCGTCCAACAGAGCACCCTTGCTGCCTTGGGACTTTAAGATCCCGGCCTGTAGAAAGTGTTGGGCGGGGTGGCCCTCCTACCTCGGACAGTATCTTGGGGGGCCCTAGTTCCGGCATGCCGGAGACGCTCAGGGTCACCCCGCATTGACAAGGTTGAGGCGAGGAGGAACCGTGGACATTATATGCGGTTGCGACGTTTCTAGCAAGTGGGCCGACGTCGCTCCGACCCCGGGCTTCACGAACCGGGGAGCACTACGCTTGGGAGAAGAACTATGAGTATGAACGTAACACAAAAACTGATCCAGTCGCATCTGGTGTACGGCGAGATGAAGCCCGGCGAGGAGATCGGGATCCGCATCGACCAGACGCTCAACCAGGACGCCACCGGCACGCTGGTGATGCTCGAGCTGGGGGCGATGGGCTTGGATCGGGTGAAGACCGAGCTTAGCGTCCAGTATGTCGACCTCAACATCATCCCGACCCAGCAAACCCAGGCTGCCGCCCGCAATCACGGTGCCCCAGGGCGCTTTGGCGGCCGTCCAAGCCCGGAACCGGAAGCTCGTCGAGCAGATCAAGGCGGCACAACAACTACACCCAGGCCATCGGCGAGAGCCTCGGAATCGTTGGCGCGAGCGAGGCGGCGCTGGACGTCCCGATCAGCGAGACTGTCAGCGCAACAATGCCAAGATAGTGAGTTATGGAGATGGAGGATGGATTCCGGGCCGCCCGCCGAAAGAGGGCGTTTCAACCTGCAAAGGGCACACAAAGGCGGAATGGAGGCGGTGATCGGGTTTGAATCCTGAGACCCCAAACCTGAGAGTTCTGATCGTGGACGGCCACCAGATGGTGGCTGAAGGGCTGCAATGCCTGCTGGAACGGTGGGGGGGGGGGGTAGCGTCGTCATCGCGCACTCCCTCTCGGAGGCCAAGCAGATGAGCAAGCAAATCCGGCCGGATCTGATCCTGCTCGCATTCCGCCTCCCGGACTCGCAGGACGCGGACACCCTGCCCGCCATTCGCGACGCCTTTCCATTGTCCAAGGTCGTGATGGTGACGGGCTTGAACAATGCTTTCCTCCAATGGGCGCGCGAGCAGGGGGCGGACGCGGTGGTCAGCAAGGCCGAGCCATTCGACAGCCTCGTGTCCGCAATCTCTGACCTGTTTGGACACCGAGCGCCGAACCCAAGCGCCTGGGCCAGCCTGTCCGAGCGGGAGCGCGAGGTGGCCCGCCTCGCCGCGAGCGGCCTCACGAATCGGCAAATCGCGGCCGCTATTTCTCGTAGTCCGAACACGGTGAAGACGCACCTGAAGAGCGCGATGCAGAAGTTGGGCGTCAGAAGCCGGGTCAGCCTTGCCTCCATCAGGGAGAATCACCAGGTTTTGGGCGAAGCACCGCAAAATCACCCGAAGGGGTGAGGCTTTTGCAATAGACTTCATTATATTATGTGCTAGGCAAGGGGAGCGATGTTCAAAACACTCAGCTTTCCTTCCGCGAATGAGACCGACCCAGCCGTCAAAATGGCGGCTGAGAGAAGAGGATATCTTATGAACATGAATAGACTACGGATCGCTCTGATCCCACTTTTGACCCTCGGGGTTCTCGCGTTTAGCGCGAAACCCGCGCTTGCCCAGCAGGCAAGCATTACCCTGAGGAACAGCAGCGCAGAGCTGTGCCACCAGAACAATACGGAGTGGACGCTCAGCAAGACCCTCACGTCCAATGTGGAGACTGAGGGTGTCCATCACCTCATCTGGGGGGTTACTGCCACCAGAGGCCTCACCACCGACAACTTCATCACGGTGAACGGCGTCGTCACCGTTACGAACACCGGCTCTGCCAACGCGACTATCGGCAACATCGTCATCAACCTGCAAAAGCCCAATAGCCCCAAGCAGGGCAGCAATGCTTCGCACGTCTCGGTCTCTGCCAACGTCGCCAATGCCGTCTCGGGCGACGCGGCGACCTCTGCCAACATCGTTGCCGCTGGCTCGCAAGAGAACGCGGCCACGAACGCGGCATGGGGAACCAACAACTACACCGTCTCCGGTGCGCGAGGCACGTTCATCGAGAACGCCGGTTCCGGCGAGCTGGAGTTCACCGATGCCTCCAACAATACGGTCTGGGCGATCACGCCTCAGCAGGTCCTCACGCCGGGCCAATCCGTCACGCTCCTATACACCGCCACATTCAACAACACCGTCCTGGGCTTGGCCGCCGGCCAGCCCATAAAAGTGGAGGCGTTGGTAACTTTTGGCAACTCGGGCGCTCGCGGCGGTAGCGGCGCAAGCGCAGCCAACATTGATATCAGCGGCGATGGCGTCATTGATAACACACTTGTCCTGCAACCGGGTGAGCAAGGCGCTAACGACGCAGACGAGGCGAGGATCCGCACCGTCCCAAGCCGCGTGACCAGAACCGTCCCGGCGCTCGAGTGGTGCAACAACGAAGTCACCCTGCATGATACGTCACATGACATCGATATCCTAATCACGGGCGGCGACGGAAGCCTCACCCTCTCGAACTTCTTGACCGACATCGGCGGCGGGATCGGCATTGAAGTCGTATCCGCCTCCGCTTCAAGAACGGTGGAAGTGGATGTGACGTGCGTCCCGCCCGTCAGCGGCATCGTCACCAACTACGCCTATCTGGACGGCGCGAGCTCGTCCGTCTGGGTACAGGGCCCGCAGATCGGAATTGATCCGATTACGGGATTGCCCATCTACCAGTACTTCGACTTCCCGTGTTGCGTGGGAGTTGACCTGTCCGCCTCCGCCTTTGCGGTAGTGGCCTGTGAAGTAGTGCCGCCGGTAGTATTTGTTGACGGCGACTATTGCACGTACAGCCAGGGTGGCTTCGGCGGCAACGGCGCTCCGTATGATCTCCTTGTCGCGAACTTCCCCGTTGGCGGAATCGAGGTCGGCATCCCCGGCCCGGGCGGCCGCTCAATGAAGTTCACGGTTGCGGATGCAATCGGGGGAAAGACTAAATCTCCTTTCCTTCCCAACTATCTTCCTGAGAACGGCGCTGCAGGCGCGCTAACTGCGGACGTAACAAATCCGACAAGCACAAGTTCCGGGAAATTCGGTAGTCAGCTGCTTGCGCTGAAGATCAACTTGATGCTCAGTGATCTAGTTGCCACGCCAGCCGGCTTCGGCGACCTGTACTACTGCAATCCGGGCGATTCGCTCAACAATACGACGGTGCGCAACATAGTCGCTCTCATGGAGATCGCCATTGGCGGTGGAGGGTTGCCTTCTTGGCAGACCTTCGACTCTCTTCATGCCCTTGCCGAAAAGCTCAATGCACATTCGTTCCACGAGTGCATTGTCGGGACGTGGGCTACAACCTACCTGAGCCGGACGCCCTGTCCATAACTCATTCGCTCTAAGCGAAAAACCTGGCCGGCCTCCCTTCGGGGAGGCCGGCCTTTCTCGCGCCCTCCTTCGGCGGCGGAGAAGGGCAAGTTCGAGGAGTATGTGGAAGGGGTGTACGCGCTGGAAGGCAAGCCGCGCCTGGACGCGCTGGTCAATATCGCCGTTGAAGCGGGCTTCGACCGGGCGACCGCCAAGCGGCGGCTCGCCGACCCTAAGGATCCTTATTGCTGCCTTGTATGTTGTGCTTCGTCCTTAGAGATGCGCCACAGTCGAGTGTCTTCCCTGCCCTTCAAAGCACAACATACAAGGCAGCAACCCGATGGCAGGTTCGTCGTTGGGGTCGTGGGAGATGGGATTAGGCTTCCGATTTTGCGGGCTCGTGTGCGTGGAAGACGAGGAGTCCGTTTTCCACATCAACCACAACAGTTTGCCCTTCGCGAATCTCACCGGAGAGGAGCTTCATCGCCATTGGGTTCATGACCTCCTTCTGGATGGCTCGCTTCAGCGGTCTTGCACCATAAGTTGGGTCGAATCCTGCTGTTGCCAGGTTCGAGAGTGCCTCTTCGCTGAGTTCCAATGTGATGTTCCGCTCTCCTAAGCGATCCGCCAGCCGGGCTACCTGGATTCTAGCGGCCGTCTACACACTTGATACGTCCACGCAACCGGAAGCGGATCGATGCCCTACATTCTTCAATAGAGTGATGCTTGCCAAACTTGAGGCGGAAGACTGGAGCTTTGCCGGACGTTCAGAAACCAGCCGACGAACTCCGACCGCTTCGATTTTACGATCAGGATATCTCAAACTACAGGCTGGAACTCTGTACCATGAGCCACTACTTCCTCGACTAGATGAGCTAACCTAGTGCCTACTCCAACGGTTAATTCAACTATTGAAGCGCAGACGCACGTGCTGCAACGGATTCCCAGCAGGTAGGTATTCTTTCCGTCATGGCCACATTCCAAGGTCCGCGAGATTGGGGACGACTCTTGACCGCCATGCTGACGCCTTTCAAGGCTGACGGTAACGTCAACTACGACGAGGTCGCGAAGGTTGCGACTTGGTTGGTCGATGTCCAAAAGAACGACGGGATCGTCGTGAGCGGGACGACAGGCGAATCGCCGACCCTGACCGCGGACGAAAAACTCCAAATCCTTCGGGTCACGCTCGACGCTGTCGGAAACCGGGCGGCCATAGTCTTCGGTGCGGGCACCTATAACACGGCAGAGTCAGTCCATCTGACCCGAGAAGCCGAAAAACTTGGCGCCCACGGCATCATGATCGTGAACCCCTACTACAATCGACCAGGGCAAGAAGGGTTGTACGCCCACTTCTCTACGATCGCCAAAGAGACCAGCTTGCCGGTCTTGCTCTACAACATTCAACCCCGTTCAGCGATCAATCTTGAAACTCCGACCTTGTTGAAACTGATCGAGGACGTGCCCAACATTGTCGCGGTCAAGGAAGCTAGCGGTGTTCTTCCGCAGATTGCCGAAGTCTGTGCGATGGCTCCACACGGGTTCCGCGTCTATAGCGGCGATGATGCACTCATCTTGCCAGTGATGAGCGTTGGAGGTCACGGACTAGTCAGCGTCGGGGCCCACGTGATCGGCGCAGAACTTAAAGCCCTGATCGAAGCCTTTCCAACCGACCCAGCAAAGGCCACCAAAATTGGCAAGAGCCTCCAACCAGCGATCAAAGCGATCTTTTCCGCACCAAGTCCAGTACCGATCAAATGGGCACTTTCGATGCGTGGTTTCGACTGCGAAAGCGTCCGTTTGCCGCTTGTCAAGATGAGCGATTCCCAAAAATCAGCCATCGAAAGTGTGCTGAAACCCGTTGAGAGAGCGGTCGCATCGTTTGCATGAGACAGTCTTTGGACACTGTGAGTTGAATCGTCTTGCTCCGCCGTTCGTCCAAATTTTCGGAGATACATCATGATGTTTACTACTTTGGCTCTTAGTACGATTCTTCACGCCAGTCTTCCCTCGAACACGGAACTGACTGTTTACAACCAGGGCTTTGCCCTCGTCAAGGAGCAGCGCTCGCTTGACCTCAAGAAAGGCGTCCAACAGGTGGCGGTGGAGGACGTCGCCCAAATGATCGAGGCAAACTCGGTCGGCATACGCAGCATTTCGGAACCAGGCTCGTTCACCGTCCTCGAACAAAACTACCAATACGACCTAATCAGCGTCCAAGCGATCTTGAACAAGGCAGTCGGGCAGGAAATCAAATTCAACCGTGTCTTGCCCGATGGCAAGAAGGAGCAGATCGTCGGCAAACTTCTGACCGCGCCCACCAACATCGTCAGTGATGCGAATGGCAGCCAGAACATGATCTGGAGCGGAATGGTCATACGGACGAACGACGGAAGGATTTTGCTCAACCCCACCGGAGAGTTAGAAGTCTCTTCGATCCCCGACGGACTAATTTCGAAGCCGACTCTGATGTGGGAAGTCGATGCAAACAAGAGTGGGACAAACCAAATTGAACTGAGCTACCTGACTCAAGGCATGAGTTGGAAGTGCGACTATGTCCTGGCTCTTGATGGTACAGGAAAGGTCGGTGACTTCAAAGGTTGGGTGACAATGACCAACAACAGCGGAGCCTCTTTCAGCGGGGCGAAGCTGAAGCTACTCGCAGGTGAAGTCTATCGTGCGCAACAACCTGGGCGAATGGGTGGGAGTGGGGGTGCAGAAATGGCGATGGACCGTCTTAAAGCTGGCAACTTCCAAGAAGAGCAGTTTGCCGACTACCACCTCTACACCATGCAAAGGCCGGCGACGGTACGCAACAACGAGATCAAGCAACTTTCGTTGCTCGAAGCAGTCAACATTCCTGTCAGGAAGAAACTGGTCATCGACGCCATGCGGGGTTGGGGTTCGACCTACCCAGGAGACGGTGAAGTCGGTACCGGCCCGATCAAACCCCTTGTTCTGATCGAGTTCACGAACGACGAAGCGAGCCATCTAGGAATGCCATTGCCCATGGGAACAGTCAAGGTGTTCCAACGAGACAAGTCCAACGCGCTCCAGATGCTAGGTGAGGCTTCGATCCAACACACACCGAAGAACGAGAAGCTCTCGTTGCCTGTCGGTCGCGCCTTCGATTTAGTCGCTGAGCGCAAGAGAATGTCCTTCAAATGGCTTGGCAACTCCAATCGCGGTTGCGTCGAGACGTTTGAGATCGAGTTGCGAAACCGAAAAGAAACACCAGAAACAGTGCACGTCTATGAGCGACATTGGGGTGAATGGAAAGTGACCGACCACAACTTGCCGTTTGTAAAGCTTGACTCTGAGACAATCGACTTCGTCGTCGAACTCAAGCCGAATGAAGTCAAAAAAGTGACCTATACAGTCGAAACCCGCTGGTGAATCGAAAACTGGTCTCCGCGCCTGCCCGTTGTTTTCTTGGGCAGGCGCTTCTCAACTCTGCTCGTTTTCACTTTCCCACAGAGTTGGAATTTGTAGTAGGCCCGTAACTCCCGTCCTTCCAAATTTAGCGTATAGAAGCTTACAGAGGGACTTTTGTTTGCCGCATTTCGACAACTCAATGCGCTTCGCACGCGCTTACCTCTTTGGAGTTATCTATGCTTACACGCACGAAAGTCTCAAATCTTGTCGAAGTCGTTTCTCAGAGTCGTGTTCAGAAATTAGAGAAGGTTGCGATCATTGCAAATCACGCACCACGGCAGTGTGGAATTGCAAGTTTCACGTCGGATCTTGCTGATGGTGTTGAAGCCAACGGCCACGAGCTAGGAGTTTTTGCTGTGAGCGACAAACCCGGGCTCTACGACTACCCAGATCGGGTTGCCTTCGAGATCAACGAAGATGACCCGTTCAGTTACTTGAAAGCTGCTCGTAAGGTTAACAGCGACGGGTACGACGTAGTGTGCGTTCAGCATGAATACGGCATCTTTGGAGGAGATGCAGGATCATATTTGCTCGTGTTGCTTCGGGAACTTTCTGTTCCCATAGTCACAACCTTGCACACCGTGCTCGATAAACCATCGAGCGAGCAATTTCGTGTCATGGAAGAAATCGTGCAACGATCAAAGGAGGTCATCGTGATGTCATCTCGCGGAAAACAAATTTTAGAAAAAGTCCATCCGTCGAGCCTTAGGAAGATAAAAATCATACCACATGGTGTTCCTGACGGATCAAAAGTGAATCGCAAGGAAGCCCGGAAAAACCTTGGCCTGTCACATCGAAAAGTCGTTTTGACCTTTGGCTTGCTATCACGCGACAAGGGCATTGAGCAAATGATTATGGCAATGGATTCTGTTCGCAACAGTTTTCCGGATGCGCTTTATGTAGTTGTTGGTGCCACTCATCCCCAAGTCATATCGCAAGACGGAGAGTCCTATAGACAATTCCTTTTCGATAACGTCGAGAACTTAGATTTGGCGGGTCATGTAATGTTCGTGAACGAATTCGTTTCCCAAGAAAATCTCGTCCAGTGGATCGTGTCTTCTGACGTTTATGTGTGTCCATATCTTAAGACAGAACAGGTAACTTCTGGCACATTGAGTTACGCATATGGACTCGGAAAACCAGTGGTATCGACGCCAAATTGGCATGCACAAGAGTTACTTCAGACCGGAGGTGGAGTTCTAGTTCCACCGTCTGATCCCATGGCCCTCAGTGAGGCAGTCATCTCAGTCCTGGAAAGTAAACGTGAACCAGGAATCAGTCCTACTCAGGACAGTAAATTGTCTGAGATGCAATGGGTAGAAGTTGCCCGAAAATACTCTATGACGTTCAAGCAAGTAGTGCCGACTATTCCAAGTTTGCAGATTGAGTTCTTGAAGCCTGCAGTTGTCATTCCCTTAAAGGTCAATTTATCCCATCTTTACTCTATGTCGGACGATGTTGGAGTAATGCAACACGGAATGTACAACATGCCAAGAAGATCGGACGGATATTGCACCGACGATAACGCTAGGGCACTGATCTTGGTGTTGAACCTTTCAGAAGATTCTCCATCGTGCAACCTGTCCGCGCTTGAAAAGACCTACTTGTCCTTTATCGCTCACGCCTTTGAATCAGAACACCAAACTTTCCATAATTTCATGGGATTCGATCGCCGATGGCTTGATGAAGTAGGATCGAACGATTGCCAGGGCAGGGCGGTCTGGGCGTTGGGACACGTCGCCGCAAAAACTAGGAACAGTGTTTACAAAGAGTTTGCTTCTACATGGCTCAATGAGAATGCTGACCTTTGTGTTCGCCTAGACAGCCTTCGATCAATTGCATATTGCATTCTCGGACTAGATGTGTCTTTGCGATCTGTCCAGAGTAGCACTGTACCATTTGCCCTTGAGGAAATTGCAAGCAGGCTGGTTAGAGAGTTTCGACAAGTCAGAACATCGGATTGGCCGTGGTTCGAGAGTGTTTTGGCTTATGACAATGCTAGATTGCCTCAGGCTTTGCTCATCGCAGCACGAGTTCTTGGCGACGACATCGCCAAGTCTGAGGCTCTCGAATCACTGGAATGGCTTTGCAGAATCCAGACAGGAGCAAACGGATGCTTCGTCCCTATAGGGAGCAACGGATTCTTTTCCAAGAGTGGAGAGAGGGCAGTGTTCGATCAGCAACCAATCGAGGCTTCGGCGACCGTCGAAGCATGCCTTGACGCATTTGGCGAAACAGGGAACCAATCTTGGTTGAATGAGGCCGAACGCGCTTGGAATTGGTTTGATGGAAACAATTTGCTCGGCATTCCGCTGACGACAATTGGTGGAGGGTGCTACGATGGACTCATGGTAAATGGTGTCAACCAAAATCAAGGTGCAGAATCGACGATCTGTTATTTGTCAGCACTTAGAGCTATGAGGCTATCGCGTTCAGACTATGCGCGCCCTTCAGGAACGGTAGCGGTTATCTGATGGCCAAAAATGTCGATTCTCCGACTGAACTTTTTGTCCGGCATCCAAAAAACCCAATCCTAACCTCGGATCAGTGGCCGTATCCAGTTCACACGGTGTTCAACCCCGCCGCTGTTCGGACTGAGAGCGGCGAAACGGTTTTACTCTGCAGGTGTGAAGATTTTAGAGGTATTTCGCATCTGACAGTAGCAAGATCTAAGGACGGTGCCTCAAAGTGGAAAATTGACCCACAGCCTGCGATCAAGCCTGAGCCAGAACTCTACCCCGAAGAGGAATGGGGAATGGAAGACGCACGAATCACCTTCATTCCGGATCAGAAACTCTACGCAATAGCCTATACGGCCTTCAGCAGGAACGGTCCCGGTGTCGCACTTGCGACTACGACGGACTTCGTCACATTCACCAGGCTTGGACAGGTTCTTCAACCTGAAGACAAAGATGCTGCGATGTTTCCATGCCGATTCGGGGGAGAATATGTGATGATCCATAGACCCGTATCCGGCACAAGGGCCGATATGTGGATCAGCTATTCGCAGGATTTGCTGAGTTGGGGTAAGCCTAAACTCCTGTTGGAAGCTAGGCGAGGCGCTTGGTGGGACGCCAACAAAATAGGACTGGCCTGTCCTCCGATCGAAACCAAAGCAGGCTGGCTGATGCTCTATCATGGCGTCCGAAAGCATGCTTCTGGAAGCCTGTACAGGGTGGGAGTAGCATTGCTGGACTTAAAGTCTCCCGAAAAGGTGCTGTTGCGCTCTGAACCATGGTGTTTCGCGCCAAAGGCTCCTTACGAGCGGACTGGCGACGTTCCTAACGTCATATTCCCCACCGGGTTCACAGTTGGTGACGACGGTGACACCCTTCACATCTACTATGGTTGCGCTGACACCTCGATTGGACTAGCGACTGCCAGTATAAAGGACGTAATGGAATGGCTTGTGAGAAACGGACGGAGTTCTTAAAGCAATCTTTCAATTTAGGTTCAGGTAGTGTTCAGATTGACACCCGAAACTGTCCCTGTGCCGCAAGGAAACCCTGCGGAGACAGAGGACTCATATGCAGACCACAAAACTAAAATGGGCAGCCATCGCGCTGGTCGCTGTTGCAATACCGACGGCGATCATAAGCAAAGCGATCGCGAGCGACCATGCAGACACTCCTGAAATTGCAGGCAGACCGGGATCCGATCTGACCGACGTATTCGTCTTTCCTAGCCCGAACAACCCGAACAATGTTGTTCTTGCAATGACAGTTCACCCTCTCATAACGCCAGCCACCGTCGTTGGCACGAGCTTCGATCCCGACGTGCTCTATGAATTCAAGATCGACAACACTGGTGACACCGTCGAAGACATCGTGATTCAGGCCCGATTTACAGGAACTGGTCCAACACAAAAATGCCTGATAAGTGGCCCTGTCGCACCCGCGATGACAGGAACGAACAGCACACCAATGCCTGCGTCAAGCGTGGTAGGCACGATCAACAAGTCGTTCACTCCATCAAATGGCGTAACCGCATTCT
>Ga0163144_10010532_pt1 | contig 19700 bp, 15 predicted proteins | sample OliLak19BULKMAT1_FD_123175 | JGI IMG/M metagenome (GOLD analysis project Ga0163144, IMG submission 123175) | Freshwater microbial mat bacterial communities from Lake Vanda, McMurdo Dry Valleys, Antarctica - Oligotrophic Lake LV.19.BULKMAT1 | ecosystem: Environmental > Aquatic > Freshwater >... | reverse complement strand
TACTTTATACTTCCACGTAATGTGTGGCTAATTTATGAATGCTTAAACTCTTATAAGGTCTCAATTCAGAGCAACATTATGAAATGAGTTAATGGAAATCTACATGTCAAATTATTTGCTCTTGTTGTTGAGGTTTGTTTATTATAAGACCTACCATCATTATGATTGCGGTAAGCAAAATAACTTGAATAATAAGTGATTTATTTATAAGAGGAATGGCATTTGATGGTTCTATAGATATAAAAAGTAAGATGGTGATAAGTCCTCTTGGGGCTACAAACAATAAGGGTAGCAAAGGAAGTTTAGAAACTTTGAGTTGTATGGCACGAAAGAAAAAAATGAAAAGAACAATCCCCACTGCCCAGAAAAGAGTATCTACATTCAAAACTTCACTTGTTTCTATTAAGAATCCAAACATCAAAAAGAACAATGCTCTTACCAAAAATGCACCCTCACCTGTCAGCTCCCGAAACTTCTTGACCTCTTTATCGAGTATATCAGGTTTAAATTTTTCAAGCCACTTAAATCGTTTTAACTCATCAAGATTACCAATGGATAAACCAAAAAGCAATATAAAAATCAGTCCAGGTAAATGATATATTTTTGAAACAGCATAAATTAATATTACCAACAAAATAATTGGAATAAACTTGATATGATGTTCGATTTTGCTTAAGAGAATTGAGAGACCAATAGTTGCAACAAATGAAACGACTATGATTATAATTAGTTGTAAGAAAAAATGAGCAAACGATAGGGTCTCAATCGTTTCATTAATTATAAGAAAGTTAAAGATCACAACACCAATAATATCTGACAAGCTGCTTTCATATATCACAAACTCTTTATGACGAGATGTCAAATTTCTAACACTTGGAATAGCAATGGCACTGCTTATGACACAAAGAGGAATGGCATTTATTAAACTATCTTTTAGGCTGTAATGTCCGAAATAATTAAGTGCAAATGCGAGCAGAAACCCAAGAGAAAGAATAGAAAATAAAGCACCTATAAATGATTGTCTGATGAGTTTGAATTTAGATTTATTAAGCTCAAGTTCAAGTGAACCTTCCAGTACAATCAAAATAAGCCCGATGGTTCCTAAAACAGGTAAAATAGATGAAAATTCAGGAAGTTGGATTTCAAAAAAATTAGTCAACTGTCGCACACACCATCCTAAAATCAATAAGAGAATAACTGAAGGAACTCTTGTTTTGGAAGAGGTTAAATCGAATACATAAGCAATAAGAAGAAGGACGCAAACTGTGATGATGATAGCTGTTGACATTGGAGGTAATTAAATTCTTGTTGTTCTTAGTGGGTTTGTGATTCGATAAATGGCCTATTTCTTCTCAAAACTGCAATTTACATCTCAAACTCCAAAAACAAAACACCCGAAAACAATTTTAATTATTTTCGGGTGCCGACAAAAAAACAATCAAACAATTTTACTCAACGATTTTAAAAGTGACAGAGTACACATTGGCACTGCCCTGCGGTACATTAGGCATTTTCGGGCCTCTGGTTCCAGCACTTTTGTATGATTCTGAAAACAAGGCCGAAAATGGATTATTATCCTTGTCTCCTCTTTTATCTTCTCCACGTGTTGAAATGATTGTAGATAGATCTAACGGAGATTCGGTTGCAATTATTTTAAAGACTTCATTGCCCACAGGTGGGTAAAATTCAATGATATCATCATCCCCTAATTCCTTGGTTTCTCCAGGTTTAATTTGATAATCAACTGCTGAACGGCCTGTTTCGGCGTTTGGTACGATAAGATTTATTTTATTATCCGGTTGAATATCAATGATGGTGAAATAAAGAATTTTAGTTCCATTGTTGGTCACCTTAATTTTATAAGCATCGCCAGATTTAAAGGTCATCACACCGGTTTCATCTGTTTTAGATGCAATGTCTCCTCTTGATTTTTCTTTTGTTTTACTTCCCTCTACCACCGTTGTAATTGGAATAAATTCAAATTTCACATCCATTTTCGCATCAGAAATATCCAAGCCTCTTATATAACTTGCCTGACTATAGGTTTTAATTCTTTCTACAACTATTGTACTGGTTTTAGTAATATTTGAAGCGTTTACTTCTTCATCAAGCAACAACATATCAGAAGAAGATGTGAGCATAACCTTGCTCCCACGGCTGTATTTATTGCCTTCATCAATAATAATATCTGCTCCATCTTTTACGGTAATAATGAATGGGTACTTGGCAATTTCTTCCTTTATACTCTTATTTAGGGCTTCATTATTTACATCAATCTTTACCTTGACTTCAATATTTCCAAAGTTCTTTTCAGTCACAAAAATCCAGGATCCAAGTGCTGCTGTTTTTTCGAGAGGTTTATCCAGAGTTACTTCTGCACTTATCAATGTTGAGGAAGTTATTATGCCTGTGGCTTTGGCTTTGGCTTTCGAAATATCTTTGGTATCAATATCATAAAATGCTACCTTGGTTTTAACAAATAGTCCAAGTAGTTCACCTCCATTGATGGTAACACTGTTTTCGCTATTCCATTTATCTACCTTGTAATATTCCTGCTTCCCCGATATATTTCCACCAAGTATAACATAATCAAGCTGTCCTTCGGCTTGTGGTGTTTGATTGGGGGCAAACCCGCTCATCTCCACTTTTATTTTATCAAAAATACCGCGATAGGTTGATGTTTTGCTTGCATTGGAGAAGACCCTACTGAAAGCATAACTCAAAGATCCAACACCCTGGCCCTTTTCATCTTCGGTTTCGTAATTAAGTTGATGAGGGCTTGCACCAAAAAAACATACCATGGGGGCCATTTTGTCTGAGCCTGCTGCATCAGCAACAATTTCGTTGTTATCGGCTTTCTTATCTTTCAAGTTATCACCATACCCTGGTGTTTCAAATGGTTTATCGGTACCTCTCGATTTTTTAATTTTATCTCCACGGGTTCCAGTTCCTGAGTGGCATGCATCCAAAATCACCAATACATTTCCTTTGGGGCCAACCTTCAATCGAAGTTGATCCATATTGCTACCTAATTCTTCATCCCTAATATGGTTTTGGCCTGTGTAAACACCTGGCTGATAGCGCATTTTTGCATTAAACGATACGAGTGCTTCATCATAGCCATCCACTTCGTCACCATTGTCATCCATAATTTGTTGGCCATGACCAGAATAGTGAAATACTGCAATGCCATCCTTTGTTGATTTTGCAATGAGATGAGTTTTTATTGCATTCAAAATTCCCTCTTTGTTAGCCTGTGCATCGCTTAAAACAAGAATATCCTTTTCAGCAAATCCCTGTTTTATAAGGGCATTTTTTATAAGAGGTACATCGTTTTGTGAACTGATGTTTCCCCATCCGCTGTTGTTTTCGTATTGTCCAATAGCAACAATCAAAGCTATTTTACTTTGGGCGTTTACAAAGTTTAGAGAGAAAAAAGCAGCTATTAATATGAGATATTTTTTCATTTTTCTTTTTGTTTAAATTGTTTGATACCAGTTAGCTGATTGAAAGTTTTCTTACAACAATTATCAATCTGCCAACCGTTATTAAATTTGATTCCGTTTTAGTAATAAATGGTAGACTTAATAACTGTATTTATACCTGAAAGATACTGACGGTATAATGTTGCTTCTGCTGAAGGATTTGCAACATCTGTAATGTAATAATCAAAAACACCGCTCAATGAACTTAATTTGATTGCGGCACCTAATTGACTTAGGGTTAAAATCTTCCACATATTTGGACTGCTTTCTTTATAAATCCCACCACACACTACAAAATAACTTTTGCCTTTGTAATCTCCTCTTTGGTTAAGGAATTTCTTCTCTTTTTGTTGGTATTGACTGCTGCCATCGGTATAATCAAAGGCAACTTGTCCATAAGATGTATTTAATGTAACACCAGGAATTTGGGTTAAAACATAGGTTGCAATGGTTTCTAACTCAAATTTCTTTAAATCACCGGCAGTAAAACTCACATTTTCGGCAGTGCCAGAAGGAGATTTAATCACAAGATTTACTTTTCCGTTTGGAGCAATTTTCTCAAATTCCCCTAAAACCTCTTCTACATTTCTCACTTCTACACCATTTACTTTTGTAACAAAATAGCCGATTTTACCACTCATTGCACCTGCTGCATTGCTTCCTGGAATGACACCATAAATTTTTGCTGCTTCGTCTTTTAGGTAATAATTCTCACCCTCTACAGTATAGGCTTGCGCTACTTCAAGGCCTAAATAGGCACGTTTTACACGACCATTGTTATTTAATACTTCATTTATCAAACGCTCAGTTAATTTAGGTTCTAAAGAAAAGTTAATCTGTTGTTGTAAGATTTGAGATCCATCAGGGGCAGTTGCAAAGGCAATTTGAGAATTTACTCCAACTACTTCACCTTTTTCATTGATAAGTGGTCCACCGCTATTTCCCCAAATAAGGGTTGCAGTGTGCTGTAAAAAACCAAATTTACCTGTAAGACCACCTCTTGCACGGTTCTTTGCACTGATAATACCATCAGTGACAGAGTAAGGATAAGTTCCAAGTGGATTTCCAATGGCATAAACCTTATCTCCAACCAATGGTTCTGATTTACAGAAATCAACCACATCAATTTCAGAGCCTGGAGGCGTCACAAATTCTAAGACAGCAAGGTCATAAAAGGAATCTCCGCCAAGAACTTTCACTTCATACTTGGTTTGATTAATGGTAAAAACATAAATACTTCCTGTTTCAGTGGATGCAGATTCTACCACGTGCGCATTGGTAATGACGTAGTATTTGCCATTTTTCTTAATGATAAAGCCTGAACCACTTCCTTTGGCATTGGTTAGGTCAAGGGCTTTTTTGTAAGCGTCCTCAGAAAATTCACCTCGCATACCAAGAGTCATTTTTCCATAAGGTTCAGTTTGATAAACGGCTACAGTTACTACTGCTCCGAGACATTTGTCTAATACTGCGGCTGCTGATTGGGCCATTGAAGTTACTACTAATAATAATAGTGCTGATAATGTTAAGATTGATCGTTTCATATTTTCGTTTTTGTTTGTTTTGTGTCATCTAATATCCTGAGTTGTGTTTTGGTAAACGGTAGTTAAAATAATCTGAATCGGATTGGCAGGTTAAAATAGACTGGCACTGAAATTCCGTTTTGCATTCCCGGCGCCCAGCGCGGCATGTGTGAAACAACAGTGTACGCAGCTTTTTCACAGCCATAACCAAGAAGATCACTCATAATATCAATATCTTTGATAGAACCATCTTTGTCAACAGTAAACCGAACAAATACTTTTCCTTCAATTTCAGCTATTCTTGCTTCCTCAGGATAATCGAGATTCTCGGATACAAATTTCATCATCCTTGATTCCCAGCTCATCGCTGGATCTCCTGAAATAAATTGTGGCATAACTTCATTGGATTGGGATTTTGTATATCCATAAGCAATTAATTGCCCTGAGTCTAAGAGAATCGTATTTTTTTGTAGAGAATCATTTACATAAATACCAGCATACACCACTTTATTATTTTCAAAATAACTTACAGGGCCTTGTTTTTTATCATCCACATAAACAATAGTTTTATACAAGTTGCCATCTTTGAAAACAGAATCTGTTCCTTGTGCCTTCCCTGAAATAAAATGAGAAACTAAGTCAATTTTTCCACTTTTGTCATAAGAGAAAACACGCCCATATTTTTTTGAATTCACCTGTATTCCTTGTTCAGAAAGCAATCCATCGCTGTAATAATTTTTATAGAAACCATTCACAAACCCCCTTTCTATGTACTTTTCATTTCTCAGTGTGCCTTTGACGTTAAATTGCTGCATAATTCCTTTTTCAATATCATTTTCAAAAGTTTTTGTTCTAGCAACAAGGCCCCAATCGCTGTAGTATTTCCAAACGCCATGTTTTCTTTTTGTTTGAAAGGCCCCCTCTGAAATAGGCATTCCCGATGAATAGTACTCAATTTGATAAATAAAATCTGGGGTGGCTTTATGAAATTTGTGTAAAACAAGTTTAATTCCGCTTTTCTTAGAAAGCATCGTGCGATAAATGGTATCATAATACTCTCTTTCTTCAAGATCATAATACTTCTTCTCACGTTTCGATTTCCCATTGCTTTCCAAGAATGTATTCATGGTTTGAGCTTTCCCATACAAGGAAGCAAACAGTAAAAGCATGGCGAAATATTTTTTCAAGGTTTCATTTAAATTTTCACTCGCGAAAATATTGAAAAAGAATCAAAATCCATGTGGCATTCTAATTTAATTCTACTGATATACATCATAGTCAAAACATTAATCATAAGGCTATCCTAAAATTCGACTTTTGATTTTGTTCCGATAAATTTAATTTTTGTACTTTTGACCATTTATTCATTAAATAAAAAACAATATTTTGTTCTTTGCATTGCTCCTATTCCTTTCATTTACAGGATTTTCTCAGCCTAGAGCACCAAGCTTAAATTTCCCTTCAAACAATTTGACCATTGTAAAGGTCAAATTTGCAATTAGTTGGTATTTTGTTTCAGGAGCTACCAAGTATCATTATCAAGTGGATACTACAAATACATTTGATTCAAAGTATCTCCTTCAAGATACAGTTACTCAGCTAAAAGATACTATTGCTTATCTTGAAACCTACAAATAATACTTCTGGCGCGTTCGTTCTTTAAATGCAACACAGGCTGGCAGCTGGTCATCTATCTGCGCTTTTACAACTAATCTGATGTATGTTGCTCCTTCTAAAAAGCCTCAATTTGTTTCAGGTAAACTCGACATAAATGGACTGGGTGCCGATATGCGATTACAACTGGATACCTCACCAAATTTTAATTCAAAATACTTTTATAAAAGCATTCTGAATGATGATGGTAATAGTACCCTTTTTCCAAAAACACCTGTTTTGTTATTTAACCAGAAATATTATGGAAGATTAAGAATTGAAGAAGGAATTTATATTTCTGACTGGGGTTATTTAAATTCGTTCACAACGTTAGGCAATCCTATTAAAGGCACTTCACCAGTAAATATAATATTGAATACTAATTTTGAACTCAGAATTACGGTGACTCAATTGTTTGAAAATCCCAAAATGGATACCATTTATTATGAATTTGAAATTGACACAAGTTCCAAATTTAATTCTCCCATTCTTCATAAAATTTATAATGACAATTATTCTTTTTAAGCGAACAGTGATTTTCTATTGCAAAATAAAAAATACTATTGGCGTTTTAAAGTAATTTCAGGCATTGACACGCTTGATTGGAGCAGCATATATAGTTTTAACACGCTTGAAAGAGCAACTTTACTTTATCCAAATGTTTCAACTACAAATAATAATATTGATAGCCATGGCAGTGTAAGCTTTCAAATGAGCAGTGAAGTAACCTATCTGAAATTTGAATATGATTCCCTTTCGTATTACTAAAAAAGAATAATTTCCATGGAACTTATAGCGGAAGCATTGCCAGAAATTGCGTATATCTATAAAACTTAACTATGCATGGCTGGATTACCCTATTTTGGCCAGAGGATATGGAATATGTCACGCCCACGACGCGCAACGACGGCGAGCATAGTTTGCAGTACCGCTGTTAGCGAGACTGCTGATACTTATTTTCTAAACTGAACGAAATTGAATTCTGATTGGAATGAATCTAAAGTCTATTTCTCCTGTTTTGATTATAAAACTTGTCCATTCATAAAGCTACTTTATCATTTGAATTTTAAATTTCAATTTTCTCAAGGGCTTGTATCGTATAATATTTCTGGTAGATTCCGTTTTCAAGTCCCATCAATTCTTGATGTGTTCCCTGTTCGGCGATGTAACCTTTATCAAGTACAACAATTAAATCTGCATTTTTTATAGTACTCAAACGATGGGCAATCACAATAGATGTTCTGTTTTGAAGTAAATTTTCGAGAGCCTCTTGAACCAATTGTTCACTGCCACTATCAAGACTGCTTGTGGCTTCATCAAGAATAAGAATTTCTGGATTTTTAAGAACGGCACGTGCAATGGCGATGCGCTGTCTCTGACCACCCGAAAGCTTAACACCTCTGTCGCCAACCATGGTTTCATATCCTTCAGAAAACCCTGAAATAAAAATATGGGCATTGGCTGTTTTGGCTGCATCTATTATTTCAGCATCCCTTGCATCCGGTTTGCCATAAGCAATATTTTCACGAATACTTCCTCCAAACAATAATATTTCCTGAGGAACAAACGCGAACAATTTGCGGTATGCGGTGGTGTCAAAATCAAGAATATTTTTTCCATCCAAGGTTATTGTTCCACCAGAAGGTTTATAAAAACGAAGCAGCAAACTTGCTAATGTCGATTTACCCATACCGCTTGGACCAACGATGGCAATTTGTTTCCCCTTTGGAATGGTTAAATTTAATTCATGAATAATGGTTTGATCTGGTCGTGATGGATAAAAAAAACTTGTGTTGTTGAATGAAATGGCATCTGAAAACGCAGGCTTTGATTCGTTGGTATTAGAAATAATGACTTCTGACGTTTCCTTTAAAATTTCTTTTACCCTTTGAGTTGCTCCAATTGATTTTTGAAGTTGGGTGTAGTTTTCGGCAAATCCTGCCAAAGAACCAGCTATAAACATGCTAAAAAACACGAATTTATTAAGGGTTCCTATTTCCATCAAGCCCTGCTGCACTTTGGTTAAACCAACCCACAATACCAAGGTAATTGCAGAAAACATTAAAAACATAACGGTTCCTGCAAAAGCACCCCTAAATCCAGCATTGCGAATGGCAAGGTTAACTACCTCCTTTAAACCATTGGAATACCTTTTAATCTCAAACGGCTCGTTGGTAAATGACTTAACACTGCTTATTCCTTGCAATGATTCCTCAAGAATGATAGAAGTTTCTGCCAATTTTTCTTGGGTTTGTCGGGCATTGTTTTTAATTATTTTTCCGAAATAAAATGCAAAAACGATAATGAGCGGAACAACGCTCAAAAACCAAAGCGCCAAATCAGGAAACATAATGAGTACATACGTTACCCCACCGGTTAATATGATGGTTTGGCGAATTACATTGGATAAAATGGTACTAATGGTATCCTGAATCTGAGAAAGATCATTGGAAATTCGACTTATCAACTCCCCTACCCTGTTTTGATAGAAGAAATCAACGGGAAGAGTTATTATTTTTTGGTACAACTTAGTTCTCATATCGGCTACCGACTTTTCTCCAACTTCGGCAAACCATTTAATTCGGAACAAGGCCAGAACAGAAATAATAACGATTAAACCTGCAAGGGCGGTGAATACCGATTTTAAACTTGAGCCAAAATATTTTGATGGCTTGTTGTGAACTGCAATATTTATTAAGTCACCCAAAATGGTCGGAAAAAGCAGCGACGCACCACTGGTTAGTGCTAAAAAGATGAGTCCAATAATAAATTTGGTTCTATAAGGTTTTACGAATGAGAAGATGAAAAAGGATTCTTTTATATTTTCCTTAGAGAATTTGGCTTTTGGAAGGTCTTCTTCCATTTTGCCTGCTGAGTTAAATCGTGACATTTATTGTTATTTGGTTATAATAAATTGATTGATTATCCGCTTCAAAGGTACTTCATCAATACTTACAAATTTCCACAGATACGCATTAAACTTAAAAATCATTTACTTTTGAGAGCAATAATTAATAGTATCAAAATGAAAGTATCTTTATTTATCGGATTAATTTTAATAAGCATCACATCTTGCACCGTTTCTAAATATTCAAATAAAATTAAGGATGATGAAACGGCCATGAAAATAGCTGAAGATGAGGCCTATTTAGCTTCAATCGACAATAGTCAACCCCTTGCCAGAGGAGTAAAAAGCCGTGGTATCATTACGATTAGTATGTTGGCAAAATTTGCAAGCGTAGGGGCAAAAGCTGTTAAAAATTTTATAGATAATGAAAAGAAAAAGTATACCGCTGAATATACAGATGGCTTATCTAGCTTGTATTTTTACAGCCATATAAGTGAAAAAGACGCTTGGGATCCTGAAGGTATTCAGTTTAAAGATTTTACTTTTATAAGAACCTTCAAAAACAAAAAAGGAAAATTGGATACAGCCGTAAAGATCACCTTTATGCTTGATACCAGTAAAGCTTTTGAAATTTACAACAATGCTATTTTTAAATTGAAGGTAAAAGAAATTGAAATTAATTACGCCAAAGCCAAACTGCCAACAAGACATTGGTATTTTCCATGGACCTATTTACAAAAAGAGAAGAATGATAAATTAGACATGGATATTGAAATTGCATTTTCAACCACATACAATTCTCAGCAAGGTGTTATTTATCACAATCAGGAAATTGGTAAGTTTTATTTATTAGTGCGAGATGCGCCATTAAACAAAAAAGACAGTACCTATACTTCTTACTACAAAGATTTATGTGGCGAAACACTGGATGGCTATAGTTTTATTGTACCACGTTCATTTGGCCACTACTATAATGGCAGAGAGTACTTACCATGTTATAGTCAGGGTAATTATAATATTACCATTAAAATTAGAGAATCGGGGCAAGATAAATTCGTTGATAAACTGATTATGGACAATTCAGGTGTTGCAGTGGATGTGATTGCAAATCAGGTAAAGAAGATGAAGTGAGTTTGAAAGTATTTAAGAAATTTTATAGGATAATTTTTCAAACGCAGAGACGGATTTTTATCCGTCTGATATTGCGTTCAAAAACTATGCATTATCTGTCTTATGTTTCGTAGGATAGAGACGGATTATTATCTGTCTGATTTTCTGTCAAAAAGACGGATAACAATCCGTCTCTACAACAAACAAGGACTTTCGAACTACTTCCAAAATCTTCATTTGTTAATCCTTGTACTTCATTCAGAAACAGTTATTTCCTCAATAATTAATAACAATTATTCATTCTCCCTTTAATTTCTAATCTTTGCGCTTCTTCAAAATACATGTACAACTTCGAACGCATCACCAAAGAAAGACTATCTCACTTAGTAATATTGTACAAAGCAGCTTTCAATAAAAAAATTTCTATAGATTTTTTAGCCAAAAAATTTGATACAGAAAGACTTGGAACAGGTTATCTTGGATTTCTGGCATACGATGAAAACAACGAACCTGCGGCCTATTATGGTGTATTTCCATACTTGGTACGAAATGGAAATATGAATATTGTTACAGCCCAGTCAGGTGATACAATGACACATCCCAAACATCAAGGTAAAGGACTTTTTACCACCCTTGCCAAAATGACTTATGAGCTAGCCAAAAATGAGGGAATTGATTTGGTTTGGGGTTTTCCAAATAAAAACTCATACCCGGGTTTTATAAAAAAACTGAATTGGATGGATAATGAGGTTTTAATTAAAAGTAAAATTAAAATTAGAACATTACCTGTTGCCAAGGCTCTAAATAAATTAAAGATTCAATGGTTTGACGCACTTTATGCATCTATTTGTAGCTTAGTCCTTCAACCGAAATTAAAAGAGTTTATAAAAAAAGAGAATTGTGGCATTCCATTTATTGCGAAAGATGAAGTATTTTTTAGATATAAAAACTATATAAAAAATAGAATCGTAATTGGTGATGGGAAAAAAAACCTTTGGGCTAAAGTTGAAAGTTCCTTGTTGATTGGTGATATTAGTTGCGAGAACTTAGAAGATTTTAACACCCTGATTGATGGTATAAAATCAAAATGTGCAATCCTTGGTATTACCGAGATTATCTTTATTTGCAATGCCATAAATCCCGATTTAAAATTCTTTAAACAACGCCAAGATGTGATTTATGAAGATAGCTTATCCTACTGCCATTTAGCAGATTGGGATGATAATTTGGCTAAATCTATGTCTATTTGCTTTGGTGATTTTGATACATTTTAAGGTATTTCAAAATTTTGAGAAGCTGTAAAAAATATTTATTCTCATTCAAAAAAAATCTTTAACATGATTGAAAACCGCCTAAAAGCTTCCTTCGACAAGTATTTTAATGCTCCAATTGAAGTCTGGCAGGCCTTTGAAATCCTTTGCGAACCCATGCAATTCAAAAAAAATGAAATTTTGAAACATGCCAATGAATCAGAAAAGTACGGCTATTTTATAGTGAAAGGAAGTTGCGGTGTTTTTATTTGGAAAGAAAACAATTATGTGTGTTTGGATCTGATGTTTGAAGACTCATTTTTTGCAGACTATATGTCATTGATAACCAACGAAGTATCACCTTTAGAAACCATTGCATTGGAGGATTGTGAGCTGCTTAGAATTTCAAAAGTCAACATTCAAAAATTAAAAGAAACGCCTTATGGCATGTTACTTTTTTTAATATCTGCCGAATCTACTTTTGTAGAGAAACAACAACAACAGATTGATCTGATGCTAAAAACAGCCGAACAACGTTATCTCGATTTGCTTGAAAAGCACCCGAATATTATTCTAAGAACGCCTCAAAAACACTTAGCCTCCTACTTGGGAATTACGACCCAAAGTTTGAGTAGAATACGCCGAAAAATAACATCGGTTTGATTTGTTACCTTATGATAACTTTTTTGTAAATAATGCGACTCAACTTTGCGCCATGTTTATGAGAAATACCGCCGTTAGAATTGTTTTTTGTTTTTTCATCACTTTTGCAGGATCACAAATATCTTGCATGGCTCAAAGTGACTCCCTTAATAAGTCAGGAAGAAAAGGATTTATATTCGGAATGTCAGTCGGAATTTCTTATCTAAATCTTGATTACCAAACCAATTCTACGCAAAAACAGTGGTCAGCCACTTTACCTAATTTCAAAATCGGTGCCGTATTAAATAAGAAAACAACTCTTCTCCTATATTTGCCCGGAAGTATTTACATCTCTAAAGACTATGGCAGAGTTAGAGATAGGGGCTTCGAAGGCATCGTTCCTTCTATTCAGTATTGGGCTTGTGACAAGGTTTGGCTTATAGCTGGTGCTGGATTAGGTATGGATGCACCAGCGTTTTATGATATACAATCTGAGGGTGAAAGAAAATTTTATTTTGGTAAAACGTTTCTTACAGGAGTAGGCTATGAATTTTGGCAAAAGAAAAAAGTTGTATTCGATGTGCAAGGAAGAATTCAGTATGGAGAAGCTAATATGCCTGATGGCAAAAGAAAAGGTTATTCAATTAATTTTTTAATTGGAATGAATTGGAAATAAAATTATCGATATAAAATATGAAACTGAATTTACTCCTTGGACTAATCTGTATTTTTTCGCTAACCATCCTGTTTCATTTATTGGTATTAATAAAAGTGATTCCCTATAAGATGGTTTGGGGAGGCAGGCTAAATTCGGACAGTGAAATGTTTAAATTCGAGTTTATTTCACTTTTCATTAATTTATTCTTTATTGGTATCATTTTGGTAAAAGCAAAAATTATTGAATTGAGTGTGCCGGATATTATTTTAAAGTCTATGCTTTGGATCATGTTTGGCTTGTTTTGTTTAAACACAGTTGGCAATCTGCTCTCAAAAAACAAACTAGAAAAGCTAATTTTTACACCTCTAACCATTCTATTGGCCATTCTGTTGTTGATTATTCTACTTTAACCCAAATTAATCAATAGTAGGTTTTAAAAACCGAACGGGTTGAGTATGTTGAGCATAATCCCGGTTTAGATTTTTTTTTAATTTTGTATAAAATTGCATTACAATATATTAATCGAATCCAAATTCTCTAATGAGGATTTTGGATTTATAAAAGTAAGAATCTTGAAAAAACTTTAGCCAGAAAGAGTTTAAAGTATAAATTCTTTAATCGAAAATCTTTTTTGTTAGACATAAAAAACTATACCTCTGGTTATTAGACTAATACATTAAAACACAGCAAATACACTGGAAACATTTTTCATACCAATTGTTTCCTGTGAAATTAATATTAATTTTGTGCCCGAAATGTTAGGAAAGATTCTTGAAGGGTGTGAAGAGCTATTCCGAAAATACGGAATTAAGAGCTTAAGTATGGATGACATTGCTCGTGAGTTGGGGATGAGTAAGAAAACAATTTATCAATATGTAACCGATAAAAATGATTTAGTAACTAAAACATTCTCCCACATATTACTTACTAAAAAGGAAAGGTGCACATGCATCAGACTCGAAACGACTAATCCAGTTGAAGAAATAAAATTAATTACAAGAGAAATGTCGCAGCAGATGAAAGGTACCAATCCTTCCATCTTTTTTGACTTGCGAAAATACCATCCTGATGCTTGGCAATTGTTTAAAAATTATAGCAATGAGTTTATATATGAACAAATAAAAAGCAATATGGATGCAGGAATAACCCAAGGCTTGTACCGTGACGATATCAACACCGATGTGATTGCTCGCCTTTATATTTCACTCATACAGGCGGTTACTGATCCTACACTATTCTCAGATATGGATTATGATTTTAGCATACTCTACTCAGAAATGATCAACTATCATATTCATGCAATTTGCACTTCAAAAGGCCTCACATTTTTTAAAAAATAATATAATCAAACCATGTCCTATAAAATAAAATTCCCTTTTATTGCATTGCTCTTAGTATTCTGCACAAATTCCTTTGGGCAAACAACAAAATTATCCCTCAAGGAATCTGTAGATTATGCCCTGCTCAATCATCCTGATGTTAAAAACAAAATTTTAGATGAAAGATATGCCGAAGCACAAGTAGATGAAACCAGATCTATTGGTATTCCAAAGTTGAACGCCAATCTTCAATTTGTTAACAACATTCAGAAACAAGTATTTGTATTTCCAAATGCTTCTGGCTCTTATCAACCAATTCGTGTTGGCACTACCTTGGTAAGTATTGCTCAAATTAATGCCTCATGGCTTGCCTTAGACGCTTCTTATTTTACTGGTCTAAAAGCTTCAAAAGCTTTTACGGAGTTGGCCAAAACACAGACAAATTTAAGCTCACGTGATGTAACTGTCAACGTTATTAAGGCTTATTACTTGGTGCTAATTACAAAAGAAAATATTGGACTTCTGTCTGAAAACATTAAAACAATAGAAGCCATTTTACAGCAAACGGAAGGTTATTACAAAAATGGTTTTGCCGAAAAAATCGATGTTGACCGCATAAAACTTAATGTTTCAAATTTGAAAGTTCAATTGGATGGATTAAATGATCAGGCAATTATCACTGAACAACTTTTAAAATTAAATATGGGAATGCCAATTGAAAAACCTATTGAGTTAACAGATAATTTGGAAGACCTATACAAGATTTCGGTCGATAATGATGAGGTTGGATTCGATCCCAAAAAGCGCGTAGAATACAAACTTTTAGAAAAACAATTGGAACTTAGCAACTACGATAAACAGAGGTTTCAATCAAGCAAATATCCAAACTTGGCTTTTTTCGCTACCTATCAACAAGCTAGTTATAATGACAAAGTAAATTTTCAGGAATGGTATGGCAACACATTCTGGGGATTTCAAATTGGAATTCCAATATTTGCAGGCTTAGGCACAAATGCTAAAATTGAAGAGCGTAAAATTAATATTGATCAGACAAAAAACACCATGGTCATGTTCGAAAATGGAGCAAATCTTGAAGCAAATCAAGCAAAAACTAAATATGATAGAGCCATAAAAACCATTGAAATTCAGAAGCAAAACCTAGAATTAGCCAATGATATTCTAAAAATAAGTTCTGCCAAGCTCAAAGAAGGTGTTGGTTCTAACTTAGAAATTACAAATGCGCAACAAGAAGTAAAAACGTCTCAAACCAATTATCTTAACGCTATTTATGATCTCTTAAATGCTAAGTTAGAGCTAAAAAGAGTTTATGGAAAACTTGAAAATTAAAATTAAACCAATTTAAAACATACTAAACATACATTTTACAAACATGAAACATTTAAAAGAAATAATTCTATCCCTTCTTATTATTGTTACTGCTGCCTCTTGCGGTAATAAGGACACGAGTTCAATATCCTTAAAGAAAGGAAAGCTAATAGAGCTAAAAGAAGAACGCAAGAAACTTAATGACCAGATTGCAAAGTTAGAAGGAGAAATTGCCCTGCTTGATTCAAATTCAGCAAAAAATTCAAAGGCAAAACTCGTTGTTGTTAAAGCAATTGAATCTCAATCTTTTACCAACTATATTGAAATAATGGGAAAAGTAGATGCTGAACAAAATACAAACGTAAGTTCTGAAATGCCAGGAACTTTGCAAAAAATCTACGTTACATTGGGTCAATCGGTTTCCATCGGCCAATCACTTGGTGAGATAGATAATACAGTGTCTTCAATTGCACTAAATGAACTAAAGCAGCAAATTGAATTTGCAAAAACACTTTACGATAAACAGAAGAATCTTTGGGAGCAAAATATCGGTTCGGAGGTTCAATATCTTACCGCTAAAAATAATTATGAAGCATTACAAAAAAAGCTTTTAACGATGAATCAACAATTAGGGATGGCACGCATCAAGGCTCCGATCAATGGCGTTGTTGATGAAATATATGTTAAAACCGGACAAACAGTTGCACCTGGAGTACCTTGCTTTCGTATTGTAAATTATAATGCTTTAAAAGTTAAAGCAGAGGTTGCCGAATCTTATGCAGGAAGAATTAAACAAGGAAATATGGTAAAGCTATTATTTCCGGATCTAAACCGTGAATCTGATGGGGTTATTAGATATGCCTCTAAAGTCATTGACCCTATCAACAGATCTTTTAACATCGAAATTCCTTTGGCTTCAAGTGGAGATTTCAAGCCAAATATGTTAGCAAAAATAAAAATCATTGATTATTCAAACGACAAAGCATTTGTGGTTCCTGTTAATACCATTAGCACTGTGGGCGAAAACAGCACTATAATGATTGCTGAAGAAAAAAATGGTATCCTTCGGTCTTCTAAACGAAAAGTTGAGATTGGAAAAACCTACAATGGTCAAACAGAAATTTTATCAGGTTTAAATAGCGGAGATAAAATAATAATGATTGGCTATCAAGATTTAGAAGACGGAGACGAAATTAGGTTTTCAAAATAGATAAAAGGTTACTGCGCATTGCGATTTCAGAAAGAGAGAGCATTGCTAATTAACAGATAAAGAAAAAGTCTAAATTAAAAATTTACCCATTAAGTGAGACAAAAAAATGCAAGAAAATAAAACAGAACCAAAAGAGTTTTTCGCTAGCAGTTGGGCTATTGATAATAAAACAAGTGTTTTTATCATAACCATCATATTAAGTATTGTAGGTATTTTATCCTATATTAGCCTTCCAAAAGAGAAGTTTCCTGATATAGTAATTCCGACCATTATGATTAACACGATTTATCCAGGTTCAGCGCCTGCAGATATCGAAAATCTGGTAACAAAGCCGCTAGAAAAACAAATAAAATCTATATCAGGCGTAAAAAAACTAACGAGTAATTCGGTTCAAGATTTTTCGATGGTAATGGTTGAATTTAATACTGATGTAGATGTAACCGAGGCGAAGCGAAAAGTGAAGGATGCTGTTGACAAAGCGCGGTCTGAACTTCCATCAGATTTACCAAAAGAACCTTCAGTTATGGAGCTTGACTTCAGTGAAATGCCAATTTTATTTGTCAACATTTCAGGCGATTACGATTTGAATCAGCTTAAAAAGTATGCTGAATTGGCTCAAGAAAAAATGGAATCACTCAAAGAAATAACAAGGGTTGATTTAGTCGGTGCGCTTGATAGAGAAATTCAGGTTGATGTAGATATGTATAAAATGGAGGCGGCTAATATTACACTCCGAGATATAGAGAGCAGTATTGCATTTGAAAATTTGCGCATATCAGGTGGTAATATCAAAATGGATAATATGCAGCGGACTGTGAGTATTTCGGGAGAGTTCGAAAATATGGATCAGATTAAGAATTTACTCATCCGAAGCATGAGTGGTGCCTCGGTATATTTAAGAGATATCGCAACGGTTAAAGATGCCTTTAAGGAACAGGAAAGTTTTGCTCGTTTAAATCATAAGAACGTAATTACACTTAATATCATTAAAAGAAGTGGTGAAAACCTGATTGAAGCGAGTGACAAATGCCGAGAAATTGTAAGTGATTTACAAAAAACGAAGTTCCCGAAAGACCTGAATGTTATTTTAACAGGAGATCAAAGTCATGACACCCGTGTAACCTTGCATGACTTAATTAACACCATTATTATTGGATTTATTCTTGTTACTTTTATCCTCATGTTTTTCATGGGTGCAACCAATGCATTTTTTGTGGCACTTTCGGTTCCCTTGTCATGTTTCATTGCCTTTATGATTTTTCCGGCAATTGGTTTTAGCCTAAACATGATTGTGCTTTTTTCATTTCTGCTTGCACTCGGTATTGTTGTAGATGATGCAGTAGTTGTTATTGAAAACACGCATCGAATTTATGATAATGGAAAAGTACCAATAGTAAAAGCAGCAAAAACTGCTGCAGGAGAGGTGTTTTTACCTGTGTTTTCAGGGACTCTAACGTCTTTGGCGCCTTTTATACCATTGGCTTTTTGGCAAGGAATTATTGGTAAATTCATGTTCTTTTTACCAATTACACTTATTGTAACACTTTTGGCTTCATTGGTTGTTGCTTACCTCATTAGTCCTGTGTTTGCAGTTCAATTTATGAAACCGGCTCAAAATTTAAATGATCCTTTGGTTAAGCAAAAAAGCAAAAGAGGCACTGTGCTGGTTTCAGGTATTTTTGGTACAATAGCCTTAGTAATGTACATTTTTGGAAACTTTGGTGGCGGTAATCTTATGGTTACTTTGTTACTTATTTTCCTTCTTAATAAATATGTCCTAACCAATATTATTCATAAATTCCAAGAAAAAACTTGGCCAAGAATTCAGCATAATTATGCCCGAATATTAACTTGGTCCTTAAAAGGTAAAAGACCGATAAGTTTATTGGTTGGAACTATTTTATTGCTGTTTTTCTCCATATTTCTTTTAGTAGTGCGTAAGCCCGGAGTTGTGTTTTTTCCAAGTGGTGAACCACACTTTGTTTATACCTATATCTCATTACCGGTTGGTACCGACCAAGCCTACACCGATGAGGTAACAAAGGAAGTTGAGAAGCGAATCTATAAAGCTCTTGAACATTGTGATATTGTAGAATCTGTTATTTCGAATGTGGCCGTTGGTGCTACTGATCCTCAGGAAAACGACCGAAGTACAGCAAGTAATAAATCTAAAGTATCTGTGTCATTTGTTGAATTTGATAAGCGTCATGGTGTTTCCACACAGAAATATCTCGATACGATTAGAGAAGCTGTAAAAGGAATTCCCGGAGCTGCTATTACTGTAGGAAAAGAAGCAAACGGCCCTCCTACCGCCAAACCAATCAGTATAGAAATTTCGGGTGACGACTTTACGGAACTTATTGAATCAAGTACCCATTTAAAACGATATTTAGACAGTATTAATATTGAAGGCGTAGAAGAATTAAAATCAGATTTAGTCAATATAAAACCTGAAATCGTTGTAGATATCGACAGAGAGAGAGCCAATCAGGAAGGAATAAGTACTGGGCAGATTGGGAGCGAAATAAGAACCGCTATTTACGGAAAAGAAATTTCAAAATTCAAAGATGACAATGATGAATACCCGATTCAGTTAAGATTTAATATTGGTCAAAGAAGCAATATTAATCAGTTGATGAATTTAAAAATTTCATTCAGAGATATGAATATGGGCGG